>Ga0255274_1000008_pt1 | contig 31264 bp, 28 predicted proteins | sample AtltaT_4_FD_183673 | JGI IMG/M metagenome (GOLD analysis project Ga0255274, IMG submission 183673) | Metatranscriptome of freshwater microbial communities from Altamaha River, Georgia, United States - Atl_Colum_RepB_8h (Metagenome... | ecosystem: Environmental > Aquatic > Freshwater > River... | reverse complement strand
GCATAACGATCCGCATCTTCCTGCGTGCGCGCGCCTTCACCCAACATGTCGAAGGAATAGCGGAAGAGTTTGCCCGTGCCGGAACGCGCGCGCTCAAGCGCTTCATCAATCGTCTGGCCAAGCACGAAATGACTGCCGAGCACACGCATGGCTTGACGTGTTGCGGTACGAACGGTCGGCAAACCCAGACGCTTCACGAGTTTGCCGATCATGCTCTCTGGCGTTTCACCCGGTTGGATGACACGCGCCGTGAGGCCAAGCGCCCAAGCCGACGCTGACACCAAAAGCGCATCCGATTGCGTTTCATGATTCAAGAAATCGCCTTGGCCGAGCTTGTCTTCAATCAGACTGTCGGCGGTCGCAGCATCGGGCACACGAAGCAGGGCTTCAGCAAGCACCATCAGAGCAAGCCCTTCGGGCGTGGAGAGCGAATATTCGCGCAGCAATTCCTCAACACCGCCGAGGCCCGATGTTTTGGTGCGGATCGCGTGGATCATGCCCTTCGCTGATTGATCAACGCGCTTTTCAACTTCGGGAGAAAGCGTAGCCGTCAGCAACAAGCGCGCAGCAATATCCTCGTCCCGAGTACCACTCCTAGTTGGTTGTGACTTTCGCTGAGTTGCCTGAGCAACCAGCCAAGTGCCACAAAACTTGGCGACCCTACGGGGATTCGAACCCCGGTACTCACCGTGAAAGGGTGATGTCCTAGGCCTCTAGACGATAGGGTCATAACCTGGACTGTTTCTTTCGAAACGTTCGACACATTGGTGGAGGTAAACGGGATCGAACCGATGACCTCTTGCATGCCATGCAAGCGCTCTCCCAGCTGAGCTATACCCCCATTTGGTTCATCACATTGCTTTCGCTTTTGTGTTGCACCTCGTTGGTGTCGAGACTCGAATTATAGACAGGTTTTTCAGCGTTTTGCAATCCTGCCCAAAACTTTTTCTCTGCCGCACAAAAAAAGCACCTGGTCCACCGAGGGCGTCTGGGGCGTGCCCATGACCAGCACGCGCACAGGCATGGCCAGCTGCGGCATCTTCAGACCGGCTTCGGCCAGTACCTCTTTGAAAGCCGCACTGATCGCGGCTGGAGACCACTCCGCGCTCTGGAGTTTGGCCGCCAGCAGATCCAGTGCAGGCACCACCGCGGGTGTCACATGCTGCGCCACATCTTCGGCCTTGGGCTGCACCTCTTCATAGAAGGCGCGCACCCAAGCCGCCAGCGCCACCAGCGTCTCGCAGCGGTCCTTGAACAGACCACAGATGCCCACCAGACGCTCGTCCGTGACCAAACCCTTCAAATGGGGCTGCACACGCCTGGCCAGCTCGGCATCGGGCATGGCCTTGAGGTGCTGGGCATTGACCCACAGCAGCTTGGCCGCGTCCCATTGCGCCGGGCTCTTGGACAGGTGCGTACCGTCGAACCATTGCACCATCTGGTCGAGGCTGAAGATCTCGTCATCGCCATGGCTCCAGCCCAGGCGGGCCAGGTAGTTGTTCATGGCTTCGGGCAGGTAACCGGCTTCATCGTAGTTGGACACGGCCACCGCACCACGGCGCTTGGACAGCTTCTGGCCATCGTCCCCCAGGATGACGGGCAGGTGACCGAACTGCGGCAGCGCAGCGCCCAGCGCGCGGTAGATGTTGATCTGCCAGGGCGTGTTGTTGATGTGCTCGTCACCACGGAACACATGGCTGATGGCCATGTCCCAGTCGTCCACCACGACCGCGAAGTTGTAGGTGGGCACGCCATCGGCCCTTTGGATGATCAGGTCGTCGATTTCGGTGTTGCTGATGCTGATCGGGCCCTTGACCAGATCGTCCCAGCTGACCACGCCATCGATCGGGTTGGCAAAGCGGATCACCGGCTTGACGCCCTCGGGAACAGGCGGCAGCACCTTGCCCGGCGCAGGGCGCCAGGTGCGGTCGTACAGGCGCTTTTCGCCACGCGCTTCCTGCGCAGCCTTCATGGCCTCCAGGTCCTCGGGCGTGCAGTAGCAGCGGTAGGCGGTGCCAGCGGCCAGCATCTGGTCGATCACGGCCTGGTAGCGGTCCAGACGCTGCATCTGGTAGACCGGGCCTTCGTCGTAGCCCAGGCCCAGCCAGTGCATGGACTGCAGGATTTGGTCTACAGAGTCCTGGGTGGAGCGCGCCACATCGGTGTCTTCGATGCGCAGCACGAACTCGCCGCCGTAGTGGCGGGCATAGGCCCAGGAATACAGCGCAGTGCGGGCGGTGCCCAGGTGCAGAAAGCCCGTCGGCGACGGGGCAATGCGGGTACGGATCTTGGTCATGTCTAGAGGCAATCAGGCCCGGCATGCGGCCGGGCACAGGGGTCAAAGCGTGTCGAGGCCACGCAACAGGTCGGCCTTGAGGTCGTCCAGATGCTCCAGGCCCACGGCCACGCGGATCAGGTTCTGCTGGATGCCCGCGGCCAGGCGCTGCGCTTCGGTCAGACGCCCATGCGAGGTGCTGGCCGGTTGCGTGATGATGGTTTTCACATCGCCCAGGTTGGCGGTCACCGACAGCAGCTGCGTGCTGTCAATGACATGGAAGGCGTTTTGGCGACCGGCTTCAGGGGTGTCGCCCACCACATCGAAGGACACCACCGCGCCGCCCAGACCGGACTGCTGCTGCATGGCCAGCGCGTGTTGCGGGTGGCTGGGCAGGCCCGGGTAGTAGACGCGCGCCACCTTCGGGTGCGTCTCCAGCCAGGCGGCCAGCGCCAGCGCACGGGCCGACTGCGCTTCCATGCGGATGCCCAGTGTCTCCATGCCTTTGAGCACCACCCAGGCGTTGAAGGGCGACAGGCTCATGCCCGCGCTGCGCATCACCGGGATGAAGACTTCCTTGACCAGCTTTTCACTGGCGCACAGGGCGCCGGCCACCACGCGGCCCTGACCGTCGAGGTACTTGGTGCCCGAATGCACCACGATGTCGGCACCCAGGCTGATCGGGCGCTGCAATGCCGGTGTGCAGAAACAGTTGTCCACGGCCAGCAAGGCGCCGGCCTTGTGCGCGATCTCGGCCAGGGCGCGGATGTCGCACACCTCGGTCAGCGGGTTGGTGGGTGTTTCGGCAAACAGCAGCTTGGTGTTGGGCTGCACAGCTGCCTGCCAGGCGGCCACATCGGTCTGCGGCACAAAGGTGCTTTGCACGCCAAACTTGGCGAACTCGGAGCCGATCAGCTTGAGCGTGGAGCCAAACACCGACTGCGAGCACACCACATGGTCACCGGCTTTGAGCAGGCCCATGCACAGCAGCAGCACGGCCGACATGCCGCTCGATGTGGAAATGCAGGCCTCGGCGCCTTCCAGCGCAGCCAGGCGCATTTCCATGCTGGCGTTGGTCGGGTTGGTGAAGCGAGAATAGATGTAGCCGTCTTCCAGCCCCGAGAAACGGCGCGCCGCCGTCTCGCTGTCGGGCTGGGTGAAGCTGGACGTCAGGAACAGCGCTTCGGAATTTTCGCCGTATTGGCTCTTGTCCACGGCGGCGCGCACCGCCAGGGTGTCGATGTGCAGGCCTTCAGGCAATTTCTTTGCAGACATCTGTCACTCCGATGCGTTGGGCAGAGCCAGGCGGGAGTTGTCGGCGTCGCCCTCTTCCACCTTGAGGCGGTTTTCGTTGATGCGCACGATGTCGTCGGCCGACACGTCACCGGTCACATACACACCGTCAAAACACGACGCGTCAAAGCCGTCCAGCTTGCCAGAGCGCGCCATGCGCGCACTGGCCACAGCCGACTTCATCGCGTCCACGTCCTGGTAAATCAGCGCATCGCAGCCAATGATCTGACGCACTTCTTCGATGCTGCGGTTGTGCGCGACCAGCTCTTCCTTGGTCGGCATGTCGATGCCGTAGACATTCGGAAAGCGCACCGGCGGCGCGGCGCTGGCCATGTAGACCTTGTTGGCACCAGCATCGCGCGCCATTTGCACGATTTCCTTGCTGGTGGTGCCGCGTACGATGGAGTCGTCCACCAGCAGCACATTGCGGCCTTTGAACTCGCTGGTGATCACGTTGAGCTTCTGGCGCACCGATTTTTTGCGCACCCCCTGGCCCGGCATGATGAAGGTGCGGCCCACATAGCGGTTCTTCACAAAGCCTTCGCGGTAAGGAATGCCCAGCAGGTGCGCCAGTTGCGTGGCACTCGGGCGGCTCGACTCGGGAATCGGGATCACGACATCGATCTCGTTGGGCGGCACGGTGGAGATCACGCGCTTGGCCAGCGTCTCGCCCAGGTTCAGACGCGCCTGGTAGACCGAGATGCCGTCCAGCGTGGAGTCCGGGCGGGCCAGGTAGACGAACTCGAAAATGCAGGGATTGAGCTGCGCACCTTCGGCGCACATCTCGCTGTGCACCTGCCCCTGAAGATCGACAAACACCGCCTCGCCCGGCGCGACATCGCGCTCGAACTGGTGGGTGGTGCCCTCCAGTGCCACCGACTCGCTGGCCAGCATCACGGTGCCATCCTTGCTGCGGCCCATACACAAGGGACGGATGCCATGCGGGTCGCGGAAGGCCAGCAGGCCATGGCCGGCAATGAGCGCGATCACGGCGTACGAGCCCTTGATGCGCTGGTTGACCCCGCGCACGGCGGCAAACACGTCCGCCGGCTTGAGCGGCAGGCCACGCGTGGTTTTTTCCAGCTCATGCGCCAGCACGTTGAGCAGCACCTCGGAGTCGCTCTCGGTGTTGATGTGGCGGTGGTCGATCGAGAACAGCTCGGCCTTGAGCGACTGGGCATTGGTCAGGTTGCCGTTGTGCACCAGCACAAGACCAAAAGGCGCATTCACATAAAAGGGCTGGGCTTCTTCTTCGCTGAAGGCATTGCCTGCCGTGGGATAGCGCACCTGCCCCAGGCCGCAATTGCCCGGCAGCGCGCGCATGTTGCGGGTACGGAACACGTCACGCACCATGCCCTTGGCCTTGTGCATGAAAAACTTGCGGTCCAGTTGCGTGACGATGCCCGCAGCATCCTGTCCACGATGCTGCAGCAGCAGCAGCGCATCGTAAATCAGCTGATTGACGGGAGTGCTGCTCACCACCCCAACGATTCCACACATGGCTCAGTCCGTTCCAATAATATTGATCTACAAAAAACCAGAGTCCCAGAGGCTCAGGGCAACCAAGCCTGCAGCATCTCGGGCAGCACAGGCTTGAAGCCAGCCAGCAGCAGTTGCAGCCAGGGCGTCAGAAAAGATTCTTGCCACCAAGGCTGAGAACGCATGCCCAGCAGATGCACCACCACCGCCAGCACCAGCAAGACCACCCCACCACGCACCAGCCCGAAGATGCCCCCCAAGGTCCGGTCGACAGGCCGCAGGCCTGCACTCGCCACAACCTTGCCCAAAAGCCAGGACACCAGCGCAGCAGCAAACATGCTCAGCACAAACAGCAAGACAAAGGACAGGGCATATCGCACCTGATCGGCCGCTTCGCGCCAGAATGGCAGCCAGCGCGCAACATCCTCGGCCAACCACTGCGCCAGCAGGAATGCCGCCACCCAGCCTGCCAGCGACATCAGTTCATGCACCAGCCCCCGCCAGACGCCAACGGTCAGCGACAGCAGCAGCAGGCCACCCAACACGCCGTCGGTCAGCGACAGCCCCATGTCACAACGCGATCACGCTGGCTTGAAGGTCCAGCTTGCGAATGCGAGCTGCCGCCTTGTCCGCCTCGGCACGGCTCTCAAATGGCCCCACTCGTACACGGGTGGTTCGTTTACCATCCTTTTCGATCGACTGGGTATACGTTTTCAGACCCGCTTGCTCAAGCTTGCGGCGCACCTCGCGTACCTTCTCGACATCGGTGAAGGCGCCCACCTGAATGATCACCCTGCCTGGATCTGCAGAAACAGTTTTGCCCTCTAGCAGCGCCCTGGCCTTCTGCGCTTCATCGACTGTCCGGGTCTGTTCGCGAGCCTCCGGCCTGACCTCAGGCTTCGCTTCGTGCTTGGGTGCTGGGGCAGATGCAATCTGCTTCTGCACTGGAGGTGACACAGGGGTGACGGCAGGCTTGCTGGCCGCTTCGATCGCAGGCTCGCCAACAACGGATACCACCTCTTCCCTGGGCTCCAGACTGGCCTGGGCCGGCACCTCGGAGGAGGCTACAGGCAACAGCGGCTTTGCCGGGGCCTGTGATGCTGGCACGCCCACGCCCGGCGCCAGCGCAGGTGTGCTGTTGCGTTCGGGGATGATGATGGGTGTGTCCACCGCCACCGGACGCGGCTGGGAATCGAACAACAGCGGGAAGACGACCACCGCCACGAACACCAGCACCACCGATCCAAACAGCCGATGCCGCGCACGGCGCCGCAGCGCTTCCAAGCTCTCACCCGGGGTGGCTGAAATGCCCTCGGCGACAGCCTCGGAGGCTTTGCCCGGGAATCGGAACTTGAAAAAGGCCATGGCGCGGGTGTTCAGGGGCTCAGGTGTTTGGCTTGCAGACGGGGAACGCCGTCCTTCAGGACACCACCCACTGTGTAGAAGGAACCAAAGACAATGATTCTATCAGCCGGGTCTGCTGCTGCGACCGCCGCCTGCAGGGCAGACTGCGGGTCGGCATGCACGCTGGCGGCCGCATTCTTGCGGGTGTTTTGCGCCTGCCAGGCCTGCTGCAAATCGGTGGCAGCAGCAGCCCTCGGCAACAGCAGATCAGTGAAATACCAACGGTCCACCAGCGGCCCCACCCGCTGAAGCATGGGCTGCAGATCCTTGTCGGCCATGGCACCAAAGACGGCGTGGGTGGTCGGGTAAAAACCCATCGCATCCAGGTTTTCAGCCAACGCTGCCACCGAATGCGGGTTGTGCGCCACATCCAGCACGAGCACAGGCTGGCCCGGCACAATCTGGAAGCGCCCCGGCAACTCCACCATGGCCAGGCCGTTGCGCACCGCCTGAGCCGTCACAGGAATGCGGGCACGCAGGGCATCGAGCGCAGCCAGCACGCCTGAGGCATTGACCAGCTGGTTGGCACCTCGCAGCGCCGGATAGGCCATGCCGCTGTAGCGGCGGCCCCGGCCCGCCCAGGACCACTGCTGCTTGTCACCCGAAAAATTGAAGTCGCGCCCGAAGCGCCACAAATCTGCCCCAATCGCTTCGGCGTGCTCAAGTACGCTTTGCGGCGGCACGGGGTCGCTCACCACCACCGGACGACCCGCTCGCATGATGCCGGCCTTCTCGCGCCCGATGGACTCGCGGTCCTTGCCCAGGATCGCCATGTGATCCAGGTCGATGCTGGTGATCACGGCGCAGTCGGTGTCAACGATGTTGACCGCATCCAGCCGACCGCCCAGGCCCACCTCCAGAATGACCGCATCCAGATCCGCACGGCTCATGAGCCAGAGGATGGCCAGGGTGCTGAACTCGAAATAGGTCAGGCTCACCACGCCGCGGGCGGCGTCCACGGTGGCAAAAGCTTCGGCCAGCGTCTCGGCCGAAGCCGACTGCCCGGACAGGCGGCAACGCTCCTCAAAATGCACCAGATGCGGCGAGGTGTAGACCCCCGTGCGGTAGCCTGCCTGCAACAAAATGGCCTCAAGCATGGCGCAGGTCGAGCCCTTGCCATTGGTACCGGCCACCGTGATCACAGGACAGTCAAAGCGCAACGCCAGCCGATCGGCGACCTCGCGCACACGCTCGAGCCCCATGTCGATCGTCACCGGGTGCAAGCGCTCACAGAAATCCAGCCAGTCTTGTAAAGTCTTCATGGTGGGCGATTGTCTCAAACGCCCTTTTCCCTTCCCGAATCCCTATGAAAAAACCGATCGTCTACGGCATTCCCAACTGCGACAGCGTCAAAAAGGCCCGCACCTGGCTCAGCGAACAAGGGCTGGATTACGACTTTCATGACTTCAAGAAAAAGGGCGTGCCCGAAGCGCGCCTGAAGCACTGGCTGCAGGCATGTGGCTGGGAAATGGTGCTCAACCGCAAAGGCACCACTTGGCGCCAGCTCGACGCCGCCACCCAGTCCGCCGTGACCGATGCGGCCAGCGCGGGTGCACTGATGCTGCAGCTGGCGAGCGTGATCAAGCGTCCGGTGATCGATTGGCCATCGGGCACGACCACGGTGGGCTACCAGCCTGAAAAATGGCCGGCTTGAGCCGCCGGGACTTACCGTTCTTTACACACCACACCCTGCAGCTGTGGCAAGCGCTCGCTAAACTTGTGGGTCCACGCCCCCAGGGGAAATCGTCATGAAAACCATTGTCCTGTCTTGCACACTGCTTGCCACCTGTGGCCTGGCCCAGGCCCAGGACATTGGCCAGGTGCTCTCGCGCAGTGCTGTCTATCAGCAGGTGGCCATGCCGCGCCAAAGCTGCACCCAGACCGCCAACACCAACGCCCCGACCAGCGGCGCTGGCGCTCTCTCGGGGGCCGTCACCGGGGCTGTCATCGGCACCATCCTCGGCGATGGCCGAGGTGCCGGCGCTCTGCTGGGCGCCATGGGCGGTGCCATTGTCGGTGATCGGGCAGAAAGCAACGCCAACAGCCAGCCCGTGACCACCTGCACCACACAGACGGTCATGGAAAATCGCTTGGTGGGCTACAACGTGGTCTACGAATACGCAGGCAAGACCTACAACGTACAGCTCCCCCAGGATCCAGGCCCCACGATTGCGCTGCAGATCGCACCTGCAGGCCTGCCTGCCTCAGCCCAGCCCCCTGCGGCCGCACCGGCGGTGGTGGTCAGCCCACCCGCTGTGGTCTATACCCAGCCCTCCATGGTGTACGCCCCGCCACCGGTGGTCTACGCCCCTGCCCCCTATTACCGCCCCTGGCCGGTCAACACCAGCATCCACCTCGGCTTTGGCTGGTACGGTGGCGGCCACCGCCATTGGCGCTGAGCCACGGGTCCTGGCTGTGGCGCCGGCTTTTGGCTGGCCTAAAATCCCGGTTTGACCCATTGCAGGGGCCATTGTGGCCCCTGCCTGTTTTTTGCGGCCTGGCCGCGCCTGAATGCCCCACACCATGACCACCGAAAAAATCGACGGCGTTTCCGTCACCACCAAGGCCAATGTCTACTTTGACGGCAAGTGCGTCAGCCACAGCCTCACCAAGGCCGATGGCACCAAACTGTCTGTTGGCGTGGTGCTGCCTGCCACCTTGACCTTCAATACCGGCGCCCCCGAAATCATGGAATGCGTGGCCGGCTCCTGCGAATACAAGCTCGCCGGCACCGACGCCTGGGTCCAATCCAGCGCTGGCGAAAAGTTCAACGTGCCGGGCAACTCCAGCTTCGAGATCCGCGTGACCGAGGCCTACCACTACATCTGCCACTTCGGTTAATCCCATGTCCACCATCCTGCAAAACCTGCCCAAAGGGCAAAAAGTCGGTATCGCTTTCTCCGGCGGCCTGGACACCTCTGCCGCCCTGCTGTGGATGAAGAAAAAGGGCGCCATGCCCTACGCCTACACCGCCAACCTGGGCCAGCCCGACGAATCGGACTACGAAGAGATTCCGCGCAAGGCCATGGCCTACGGCGCCGAAAAGGCTCGCCTGGTCGACTGCCGCACCCAGCTGGCGCACGAGGGCATTGCCGCGATCCAGTGCGGCGCCTTCCACATCAGCACCGGCGGCATCACTTACTTCAACACGACGCCGCTGGGCCGTGCCGTGACCGGCACCATGCTGGTGGCCGCCATGAAGGAAGACGACGTTCACATCTGGGGCGACGGTTCAACCTTCAAGGGCAACGACATCGAGCGTTTTTACCGCTATGGCCTGCTGACGAACCCGAGTCTGAAGATCTACAAGCCCTGGCTGGACCAGACCTTCATTGACGAGCTCGGCGGCCGCAAGGAAATGAGCGAGTTCCTCATTGCCAACGGCTTCGACTACAAGATGAGCGTGGAAAAGGCCTACTCGACCGACTCCAACATGCTCGGCGCCACGCACGAAGCCAAAGACCTCGAGCACCTGAACTCCGGCATCCGCATCGTCAACCCCATCATGGGCGTGCAGTTCTGGAAGCCCGAAGTCGAAGTCAAGGCGGAAGAAGTGTCGGTGCGCTTTGAAGAAGGCATCCCGGTCGCCCTGAACGGCGTGGAATACGCCGACCCGGTCGAGCTGTTCCTCAAGGCGAACGAAATTGGCGGCCGCCACGGCCTGGGCATGAGCGACCAGATCGAAAACCGCATCATCGAAGCCAAGAGCCGCGGCATCTACGAAGCCCCCGGCATGGCGCTGCTGCACATCGCCTACGAGCGCCTGGTCACCGGCATCCACAACGAGGACACGATCGAGCAGTACCGCATCAACGGCATCAAGCTTGGTCGCCTGCTGTACCAGGGCCGCTGGTTCGACCCGCAATCGATCATGCTGCGCGAGACCGCCCAGCGCTGGGTCGCACGCGCCATCACCGGCACGGTGACGCTGGAGCTGCGTCGCGGCAACGACTACTCGATCCTCAACACCGAGTCGCCCAACCTGACCTATGCGCCCGAGCGCCTGTCGATGGAAAAGGTCGAGGACGCGCCATTCAGCCCGCTAGACCGCATCGGCCAGCTGACCATGCGCAACCTCGACATCACCGATACCCGCGCCAAGCTGGGCGTCTACGCCCACACCGGGCTGCTGTCGACGGGCGATGGCCCGAGCATCTTCAAGCTCGAAGGCAGCAAAAAGTAAATCGGCTTCTTGCCCGATCCAGAAACGGCCTTCGGGCCGTTTTTTTGTTGGCCAACCGCAGGCGATTAGCTAAAATGGCCATTCATCAGGAGGGTGCCATGCAAATTTCGGCCACGGAAGCGAAAAACCGCTTTGGCAATGTCTGCGCCATCGCCAAGCGCGAACCGGTGTTTGTTGAAAAAGCTGGCCAAGTCGATACCGTCATCCTTTCGGCAGACCACTACCGGGCCCTGCAGGCCAACCAGCAAAAAGACAGCCCTGCTGCACGCCAAAAAGCTTTTGAAGCCGAATTTGGCGAGTGGATCGCCGCCCAAAATGCCTGGGTTGAATCACACGGCATCCCAGGCGAAGACCTGCGGCCCTGGTGATCCGCATGGCCCAATTTGACGTTTACCCCAATCCCAGCAACAGCGCCAGGCAAGGCATCCCGTACGTTGTGGTGATTCAAAGCGATTTGCTCGACGCGTTGGCCACGCGGCTGACCATTCCATTGGCCAGCGGCGAATGGGCAGGTAAATCACCTGAAAAGCTCAGTCCTGTCATCACCGTCAATGGCCAGCGCCTGCGGGCACTGGCCCACTATGCCGCGCCGCTACCGGTACGCGCCTTGCGTCAGGCGGTAGACAACATCTCCGCACAGTCGGGCGCCCTGGTGACTGCCATGGATGTCGTGCTGTCCGGGGTGTAAAAGCCTCAAATCACCACCGGCTCCGGCTCCAGCCGGATGCCAAAGCGCTCGTACACGCTGGTCTGAATCGCGCGGGCCAGCGTCATCACCTCGCCGCCTGTGCAGGGTTGATCGGGCGTGCCACGGTTGACCAGCACCAGGGCCTGCTTCTCGTAGACCCCGGCGTGGCCGACGGTTTTGCCTTTCCAGCCGCAGGCGTCGATGAGCCAGCCGGCGGCCAGTTTGATGGTGCCGTCGGGCATGGGGTAGTGCACCACCTTGGGCTCGCGGGCGATGATGTCGGCGCACTGTTCGGGGGTGACGGTGGGGTTCTTGAAAAAGCTGCCGGCATTGCCAATCACGGCCGGGTCGGGCAGCTTGGCGCTGCGGATGGCGCAGACCCAGTCGAAGATGGTGCGGGCGTCGGGGTTGGCGTTGCCCGTCTCGGCCATCTTGCGTTCCAGGTCCAGATAACCCAGCTCGGGCTTCCACTTTTTGGGCAAGGCCAGACGCACCCGAAGGATCACGGCACGGCCTGCCAAACCGAGGTCTTCGGGGCCATGGGAGGCATGCTTGAACACCGAATCCCGGTAACCAAAGCCGCACTGGGCATGGTTGAGGGTGAATACCTCGCCGGTAAACAGGTCCATGGCATCCAGCGCGTGGAAGCGGTCCTGTAGCTCGACGCCATAGGCGCCGATGTTCTGCACCGGCGAAGCCCCCACCGTGCCTGGAATCAGGGCCATGTTTTCCAGCCCCGGCCAGCCCTGCTCCAGCGTCCAGCGCACGAGTTCGTGCCAGACCACGCCGCCGCCGGCCTCAATGATCCAGTGTCTGTCGGTTTCACCGGCCAGGCGCAGGCCCGGCACCTCCACCTTGAGCACCAGCCCTTTGACGTCGCCGGTCAGCACCACATTGCTGCCCCCACCCAGCACGGTGCGCGGCAGGTGGGCCAGCCGGGCGTCCTGCAGCACGGCACGCAGATCGTCCTCCGAGCGCACCCGCACCAAAGCCTCGGCACGGGCGGCGATGCCGAAGGTGTTGTGAGGCTGCAAGGGGACGTTTTGCTCCAGGATCATGGGAGAATTGTCGCATTCCCAACCTTTGATCCGTTTTCAGAACATGCCTTCTTTTGACACCGTCTGCGAACCCAACATGGTCGAAGTCCGCAACGCCGTGGACACTTCCGCCAAGGAAATCGGCACCCGTTTCGATTTCAAAGGGACGTCTGCCGCCATCGAACTCAAGGACAAGGAAATCACCCTGTACGGGGACGCCGAGTTCCAGCTCACCCAGGTCGAGGACATCCTGCGCAACAAGCTGACCAAGCGCAATGTGGATGTGCGCTTTCTGGACATTGGCAAGGTCGAGAAGATTGGCGGCGACAAGGTCAAGCAGGTGGTCAAGGTGCGCGAGGGCATTGCCACCGAAGACGCCAAGAAGATCACCCGGATCATCAAGGACTCCAAGATGAAGGTGCAGGCCTCCATCCAGGGCGATGCGGTGCGCATCACAGGCGCCAAGCGCGACGACCTGCAGGCCGCCATGGCGCTGCTGCGCAAGGACATGGCCGAGCTGCCGCTGTCCTTCAACAACTTCCGCGATTGATTCTTGTAGGAGCGCGCCCCTGCGCGTGAACAGCCTTCGGCCGCAGGGGCGGCCTCCTACAAAAACAAAACAAAAAGCCTGCTGAAATTTCAGCAGGCTTTTTTGCTTGCGCCCCGCCAAAGCGGGACACAAAACATCACTTCTTGGCTTTGTTGTAGTTGGCGATGCCGTCGGTGATTTCCTTCTTGGCCGACTCGATGCCTTCCCAGCCCAGCACCTTGACCCATTTGCCTTTTTCAAGGTCCTTGTAGTGCTCGAAGAAGTGGGCAATGGCGTTGCGGCGCATGGCATTCACGTCCTCGATGGTCTTCCAGTGGTCGTACATCGGCAGGATCTTGCTGGTCGGCACGGCAATCACCTTGCCATCGACACCGGCCTCGTCTTCCATCATCAGGATGCCCAGGGGGCGGCAGGGCACCACCACGCCGGGGAACAGAGCATAAGGAGTGATCACCAGCACGTCGACCGGGTCGCCGTCACCCGACAGGGTCTGCGGCACATAACCATAGTTGGTCGGGTAGTGCATGGCCGTGGTCATGAAACGGTCCACAAACAGGGCACCGCTTTCCTTGTCCACTTCGTATTTGATCGGGTCGGCGTTCATCGGGATTTCAATGATCACGTTGAACGCATCGGGGGCCTTGCTGCCGGGGGTGACGTTGTCGAGGGACATGGATTTTGTCTCGTGAAAAGGTTGAGGAAAAACAGAATGACTGGGATTAACCCTGATTTTACTTTCACAGGCCTTGCGCCCTAGAGCACCCGCACCTTTAATGGTTGCGTTGGCCAATCGTGCTCCGAGAAGGCAGGACGAGGAAGCAACGCCGTGGGGATGTCGCCACAGCGTTGCATCCCCGATCTGCGACAACCATCGAGGAGAACTCACGATGACAAGCAATTCGGCGCTGACGTTGGCGCTCGTTTGCGGCCTGCTGGCCGTGGTTTACGGCATCTGGGCCAGGGGCTGGATTCTGGCCAAGGACGCGGGCAATGCCCGCATGCAGGAAATTGCGGCCGCCATTCAGGCCGGGGCCGCAGCTTACCTGGCCCGCCAATACAAGACCATCGCCATCGTAGGCGTGGTGCTGGCGGCGCTCATGGGCATCTTTCTGGACAGCACCACAGCCATCGGTTTCGTCATTGGCGCTGTGCTCTCAGGCGCCTGCGGTTTCATCGGCATGAACGTTTCGGTGCGTGCCAATGTGCGCACTGCGCAGGCAGCCACGCAAGGCATCGGCCCGGCGCTGGACGTGGCTTTCCGGGGCGGGGCCATCACCGGCATGCTGGTGGTGGGTCTGGGCCTGCTGGGCGTGAGCGGGTTTTTCTGGTTCCTCACGGGCAACGGCAACCTCACGCCTGACAAAAATCTGGCCGCCCTGCTCAACCCGCTGATCGGCTTTGCCTTCGGCTCCTCGCTGATTTCCATCTTCGCCCGTCTGGGCGGCGGCATCTTCACCAAGGGCGCTGACGTGGGCGCCGACCTGGTCGGCAAGGTGGAAGCCGGCATCCCCGAGGACGACCCGCGCAACCCGGCCGTCATCGCCGACAACGTGGGGGACAACGTGGGCGACTGCGCCGGCATGGCCGCCGACCTGTTCGAGACCTATGCCGTCACGCTGATCGCCACCATGGTGCTGGGCGCCTTGCTGGTGGCTGGCGCCCCTGCCCAGGCCGTGCTCTACCCGCTGGCCCTGGGCGCGGTATCGATCGTGGCCTCCATCATCGGCTGCTTCTTCGTCAAGGCCAGCCCAGGCATGACCAATGTGATGCCGGCGCTCTACAAGGGCCTGGCGATTGCCGGCGTGCTCTCGCTGATCGCCTTCTATGGCGTGACAGTGTGGCTCATGCCCGACACCGCCCTGGGCGCTGCCGGCAGCCAGCTCAAGCTGTTCGGCGCCTGCGTGGTGGGCCTGGTGCTCACAGCCGCGCTGGTCTGGATCACCGAGTTCTACACCGGCACGCAGTACAGCCCGGTCAAGCACATCGCCCAGGCCTCGACCACCGGCCACGGCACCAACATCATCGCCGGTCTGGGCGTGTCGATGCGCTCGACCGCCTGGCCGGTGATCTTTGTCTGCGTGGCCATCGTGGTGGCCTACAACCTGGCCGGGCTCTACGGCGTGGCGGTGGCCGCCATGTCCATGCTGTCCGTGGCCGGCATTGTGGTAGCCCTGGACGCCTACGGCCCGATCACCGACAACGCCGGCGGCATTGCCGAAATGGCCGAGCTGCCCAGCAGCGTGCGCGACATCACCGACCCGCTGGACGCCGTGGGCAACACCACCAAGGCGGTGACCAAGGGCTATGCGATTGGCTCGGCGGGCCTGGCCTCGCTGGTGCTGTTTGCCGACTACACCCACAAGCTCGAAACCTATGGCAAGGCGATCAGCTTTGACCTCTCCGATCCGCTGGTCATCGTGGGCCTGTTCATCGGCGGCCTCATTCCCTACCTGTTCGGCGCCATGGCCATGGAAGCCGTGGGCCGCGCGGCGGGCTCGGTGGTGGTGGAAGTGCGCCGTCAGTTCAAGGAGATCGCCGGCATCATGGAAGGCACGGCCAAGCCCGAATACGGCAAGGCGGTCGACATGCTCACCGGCGCGGCCATCAAGGAGATGATCATCCCCAGCCTGCTGCCGGTGGCCGTACCCATCGTGGTCGGTCTGCTGCTCGGCCCCAAGGCGCTGGGCGGTCTGCTCATGGGCACCATCGTGACCGGCCTGTTTGTGGCGATCTCGATGTGCACCGGCGGCGGCGCATGGGACAACGCCAAGAAGTACATCGAAGACGGCCACCACGGCGGCAAGGGCAGCGAAGCCCACAAAGCGGCCGTGACCGGAGACACCGTGGGCGACCCCTACAAGGACACCGCCGGTCCGGCCATCAACCCGCTGATCAAGATCATCAACATCGTAGCCCTGCTGATCGTGCCGCTGGTGGTGAAGTTCCACGGGGGCTGAAAGACCCCACTCGCATCAGGCCCGCTCCGGCGGGCCTTGTTTTTTATGGGAGCGCGTCCCTGTGTGCAAAGGCCTTCGGCCGCAGGGGCGGTCTCCTGCAAAAACCTCCAGCGCCTTTACTGGTACGTCTGCGGCACAATTGGCTGTATGTCCGAACGAGTCATCCCCCTGGTCGATCAGCGCCACCCCAGTTTGCCGCTGCCCGCTGCTGCTGCCACGGGCGAATACCCGCTGGACCGGCTGCAGCGCCCTCTGCACGACCTGCGCATCAGTGTCACTGACCGCTGCAACTTCCGCTGCAATTACTGCATGCCCAAGGAAGTCTTCGACAAAGACTATGCCTACCTGCCGCACAGCGCCCTGCTCTCTTTCGAGGAAATCACCCGGCTGGCGAATGTGTTCGTGCAGCGTGGTGTGCGCAAGATCCGCCTGACCGGGGGAGAGCCGCTGCTGCGCAAGAACATCGAGATCCTGATCGAAAAGCTGGCCAGGCTGCGCACCCCCGACGGCCAAGCGCTGGACCTGACGCTCACCACCAACGGTTCGTTGCTGACGCGCAAGGCGCAGAGCCTGAAAGACGCCGGTCTGCAGCGTGTCACCGTCAGCCTCGATGGCCTGGACGACACTGTGTTCCGCCGCATGAACGACGTGGATTTCCCGGTGGTCGAGGTGCTCGAAGGCATTGAAGCGGCCAAAGCGGCGGGTCTCGGCCCCATCAAGGTCAACATGGTGGTCAAGCGCGGCACCAACGACCACGAGATCATCCCGATGGCGCGACACTTCCGCGGCACGGGCGTGGTGCTGCGTTTCATCGAATACATGGATGTAGGTGCGACCAACGGCTGGCGCATGGACGAGGTTCTACCCAGCGCACAGGTGATTGAACGCCTGCAAACCGAGTGGCCGCTGGCCCCGCTGCAGCACACGACCAGCGGCGAAACCGCCGAGCGCTGGGGCTACCTTGATGCGCAAGGCCGGCACGACCCGGCGCTGGGCGAGGTCGGTGTGATCAGCAGCGTGACCCAGGCCTTCTGCGGCGACTGCAACCGTGCCCGGCTCTCGACCGAAGGCCGGCTGTACCTGTGCCTGTTCGCCAGCCAGGGCTACGACCTGCGCCAGCTGCTGCGCGAAAAGGCCGCCAGCGACACCGAGATCGCCGGCGTGATCGACGCCATCTGGCAAAGCCGGGGTGACCGCTACTCACAGCTGCGCAGCGCCATGCCGCCGGACACCAGCAGCGCGCCGGTACGCCGCGTTGAAATGAGTTACATCGGAGGCTGAATTGGCACAAGCATCGGAAGGCGTGACCGCCCTCATCCTCGCTGGCGGCCGCGGCTCACGCATGGGCGGCATCGACAAGGGCCTGCAGAATTTCCGCGGCCTGCCGCTGGCCTTGCAGACCCTGATGCGGCTGCAGCTGCAAAGCCTGCCGCCGCAGGAGGTCCTGATCAACGCCAACCGCAACCTGGCCGCCTACGAGTCGCTGGGTGCCGCGGTCTGGCCTGACACGCTGGATGGCTTTGCCGGCCCGCTGGCCGGCTTCCTGACCGGGCTGGAGCGCTGCGAGACCCCGCTGCTGCTCACCGTGCCCTGCGACACCCCCCTGTTCCCGCTGGACCTCACCGAGCGGCTGCACGCGGCGATGATCGAGCAAAACGCCGATCTGGCCATGGCCGCCGCCCGCGAAGAAGACGGCCAGGTGCGGCCGCAGCCGGTGTTCTGCCTGCTGCGCATCGAGCTGCTGGACAGTCTGGTGGCCTTCACCCAGAAAGGCGGCCGCAAGATCGACGCCTGGACCAGCCAGCACCGCTGCGCCATCGTGCCGTTCGACCGAACGCAGGATGCGCCGGAAGCTTTTTTCAACGCCAACACCTTGGAAGAACTCCAGAAGCTCGAATCGCTATGAGCGCCCCCGACAGCCTGCAAACTATTGCCGAACGCCTGCAGGGTTACGACCCGCAAGCCCTGTCGGCCGACCATGTGAACGCCTTCCTCGCCGAACTGGTAGAGCCGGTGCGCGAGACCGAAATGGTCTCTCCGATGCAGGCACTCGAGCGCATCCTGGCCGAAGACGTGGTCTCCCCCATCAGCGTGCCCCCGCACGACAACTCGGCCATGGACGGCTTCGCTTTCCGCGGCAGCGAGATGCAGACCGGACAAGCCACACGCTTGCGCGTGGTGGGCACGGCGCTGGCCGGCAAGGCCTGGGCGGGCTCCTGCGGCGCGGGCGAATGCGTGCGCATCATGACCGGCGCCATCATGCCCGCCGGGCTGGACACCGTGGCGCCGCAGGAGCTGGTGCAGGTCGATGGCGAACAGGTCACGGTGCCTGCCGGCCTGCTGCAGAGCGGCGACAACCGCCGCCTGCTCGGCGAAGACCTCATGGCCGGTCGCCCTGCGCTGTCGGCCGGTACCCGCCTGACACCTGCCGCCTGCGGCTTGATCGCCAGTCTGGGGCTACCGCAGGTCAAGGTCTGGCGGCGCCCGCGCGTGGCCTATTTCTCCACCGGCGACGAAATCCTGAGCCTGGGCGAGCCGCCGCGCGAAGGCGCGGTCTACGACAGCAACCGCTACACCGTGTTCGGCCTGCTCACGCGGCTGGGCTGCGAGGTGATCGACCTGGGCGTGGTCAAGGACCAGCCCGAACTGCTCGAAGCCGCCTTCCGCCGGGCCGCAGCGCAGGCCGACGCCGTCATCACCAGCGGCGGCGTGAGCGTGGGCGAGGCCGACTACACCAAGGCCATGATGAAAAAGCTCGGCGATGTCGCCTTCTGGCGCATCGCCATGCGTCCGGGCCGTCCCATGGCCGTGGGCCGCCTGAGCGAGGGCCAACACTCTGCCTTGTTGTTTGGATTGCCCGGCAACCCGGTGGCGGTGATGGTGACCTTTGCCGCCTTCGTGCGCCCGGCCCTGCAAAAGCTCATGGGCTGGAATGTGCCACCCCAGCCCCTGCTGCGCGCACGCGCAGTGGACACCATGCGCAAGAAGCCCGGCCGCACCGAATACCAGCGCGGCATCGTCGAGCGGCGGGAAGACGGTGAGCTGTGGGTGCACCTGACCGGCAACCAGGGCTCTGGCGTGCTCAGCTCCATGGTACAGGCCAATGGTCTGATCGTGCTCGGCCACGCGCAACCCACCGTCCAGTCGGGCGACTGGGTGGACGTGATGATGTTCGACGGGCAGCTCTGAAGTCAGAGGAAGGCCTCTTTTCTTGTCATCCTCGGGCCTGACCCAAGGATCCACATTTTTCAGGCATGGATTCCCCGGTCAAGCCGGGGAATGACACAGAGGATACTCAGGCGTTGATGTCCGCCGCGTCGGTCTGCGGCGGATACTCGTTGGCCACCGCCTTGTTCGGCCCGGGCACCGCCTGACGCGCGAACAGCGAGTACATGGTCGGCACCACAAAGATGGTCAGCAGCGTGCCCAGGCTCATGCCACCCACGATCACCCAGCCGATCTGCATGCGGCTCTCGGCGCCGGCGCCCTTGGCAAGCGCCAGCGGCACCGCGCCCAGCACCATGGCGCCGGTGGTCATGAGAATCGGACGCAGGCGCTGGCTGGAGGCCTGGATCAGCGCTTCCTTCATGGCCATGCCATGCTCGCGCAGCTGGTTGGTGAACTCCACGATCAGGATGCCATGCTTGGTGATCAGGCCCACCAGCGTGATCAAGCCGATCTGCGAGTAGACGTTGAGCGATCCCCCGGTGAATTTCAGGGCCAGCAGTGCACCGATCATGGACAGGGGCACCGACAGCATTATCACGAAAGGATCGACAAAGCTCTCGAACTGCGCTGCCAGCACAAGAAAAATGAAAAACAGGGCCAGCACGAAGACGATCACCAACGCACCCTGGGAGTTGCGGAATTCGCGCGAGGTACCGTTGAGCTCGGTGGTGTAGCCCGGCTTGAGCACCTGGGCCGCCGTGGCGTCCAGGAACTTCAGTGCCTCGCCCAGCGAATAGTCGGGCGCCAGGTTGGCGGTGATTGAGACCGAGCGGCGCTGGCCGAAGTGGTTGAGCTCACGTGGGCTCACGCTTTCGCGCACCTTGACCACGGCCGACAAGGGGATCATGGCGTCGTTCTTGCCGCGCACGTAGATGTTGTCGATGTCTTCGGGCGTGTTGCGGCCACTGTCCTGCACCTGCACGATCACGTCGTACTGCTCGGCGTCTTTTTTGTAGCGCGTCACCACCCGGCCGCCCAGCATGGTCTCGATGGCACGCGCCACCGCGTCCACGCTCACACCGAGTTCGGCGGTCTTGGTGCGGTCGACCTCGACACGCAGCTCGGGTTTGTTCAGGCGCAGGTCGACATCGGGCGAGAGGATGCCGGGGTTCTTGGCGATCTCGTCGAGCATCTGGCGCGTGACCGCGTTCAGGTTCTGGTAGCTGTCGGAGGTCTGGATCACGAAGTTGACTGGCCGCTCGCGAAAGCCCTGACCCAGCGAGGGCGGCGTGATCGGGAACGCCATCACGCCAGGCAGGCCACCGAATCTGGGGGTCAGCTCGCGGGCAATCTCCAGCGTGGTCTTCTCGCGTTTTTCCCAGTCCACTGCCCGGTAGATCACCGATCCCTGGGCCACCGTGGGGTTGCCGATGTTGGCAAACACACGATCGAATTCGCTGTAGCCCTCGCCCATGCGCTCGAGCACCTTGGCATAGCGGTCGGTGTAGTCCAGTGTCGCGCCATCGGGGGCAGTCACCGTGGCCAGCAGCACGCCACGGTCCTCGAGAGGGGCCAACTCCTGCTTCATGGTCGGGTAGATGACGGCGATCGCCACGCCGCTGCCGGCCATCACCAGCAGCACGAGCCAGCGCGCGCGCGTCAACACCCAACCCAGCACGCGGGCATAGCCGTCGGAGAGGCGGTTGAGCCAGCGGTCCATGCTGCGGTCGAACCAGCCCGGGTTCGGGTTGTGCCGCAGCAGCTTGGCACTCATCATGGGCGAGAGCGTCAGCGCCACAAAACCCGAGACGATGACCGAGCCGGCCAGCGCCAGCGCGAATTCGGTGAACAGCTTGCCGGTGCGCCCCGGGGTGAAGGACAGCGGCGCAAACACCGCGGCCAGCGTGAGCGTCATGGCCACCACGGCAAAGCCGATTTCGCGCGAACCCTTGATGGCTGCGGAGAACGGGTCCATGCCCTCTTCGATGTGGCGGTAGATGTTCTCCAGCACCACGATGGCGTCGTCCACCACCAGGCCGATGGCCAGCACCAGTGCCAGCAACGTGAGCGTGTTGATGGTGAACCCGGCCAGCGCCATCATGGCAAAGGTGCCGATCAGGCTCACCGGGATGGTGATGATGGGGATGATGGAGGCGCGAATGGTGCGCAGGAAAACGAAGATCACCAGCGCCACCAGGATCACCGCCTCGACGATGGTCTGGAACACACTCTTGATGGAACGGTCGATGAACACCGAGTTGTCGTTGGCCACCGTCACGGTAAGGCCTGGCGGCAGGTCGGCCTGAAGGCGCGGCATCATCTCGCGCACCCCTTTGGACAGCTCCAGCGGGTTGGCTGTGGCCTGGCGGATCACGCCAGCCGAGATGGCAGGCTGACCGTTCAGACGTACGGCGCTGCGCTCATCGGCAGCACCTTCCTGCACCCGCGCCACGTCGCGGATCTTGACCGGAAAGCCATTGACGGTGCGGATGACGATGTCGGCGAACTGCCCCGGCCGGCTCAGGTCGGTCTGCGAGGTCACAGTGAACTCGCGCTTGCTCGACTCGATGCGTCCGGCCGGCAGTTCCAGGTTGCTGCGGCGGATGGCGTCTTCCACATCGGCTGGCGTCAGCCGGTAGGCCGCCAGCCGCTCGGGCTCCAGCCACACGCGCATGGCGTACTTGCGCTCGCCATAAATGCGCACATCGGCCACCCCGGTCACGGTCTGCAGCCGTGGCTTGACGATGCGGTTGACCAGGTCGTTGATCTGCAGCGGGTTCATGGTCTCGCTGGAGAAAGCCAGCCAGATCACCGGGAAAGCGTCGGCCTCGACCTTGGCAATGACCGGCTCCTCGATCGCCTGCGGCAGGCGATTGCGTACGCGCGAGGTGCGGTCACGCACTTCAGCGGCGGCCGTGTCGGCATCTTTCTCAAGACGGAACTTGACCGTGATCTGCGACTGCTCGGCACGGCTGATGGAGGTGATCACATCCACGGCGTCAATCCCGGCGATCGAGTCCTCCAGCGGCTTGGTCACCTGGGTCTCGATCACCTCGGCAGAAGCGCCGGGGTACTTCACGCTGACCGTCACCGTGGGCTCGTCGATCTTGGGGTACTCGCGTACCGACAGGCGGTCAAAGCTCACGGCACCGACCAGCAGGATCAGCAGCGACATGACCACGGCCAGCACCGGCCGGCGGATGGAGATTTCGGCGAGCTGCATCTCAGCCTCGCTGGCAGGGGTTGGGGCCGCTCAGGGCTGCGGGGGCTGCGGCAGAGGCCGCTGCGGGCCTGGCCGCCGGTCGTTCGGACGCCGCGACAGGGGGTGCAGCAGGTGCAGAAGAGGCTGCAGCCGGGGCGCTGGCACCCACCGCCGGGCCCCGGCCCGCGGCCAGATCCACCACGCGCACCGGCGTGCCATCCTTTTGCAGACGCTGGTGGCCAGCAGTGACCACCGTGTCATCGGCCTCCAGGCCTTCGGTGATTTCCACCTTGCCCGGCTGGCGCACACCGGTCTTGACGGCCACGCGCTGGGCCACCAGAGTGTCAGGCTTGTCGCCAGGCACCACCTTGACCACGAAGGTCCGGCCGCCCTGCGGCACGATGGCTTCTTCGGGCACGGTCAGGGCGTTTTCGCGCACACCAAAGACGGTGTTGACGCGGGCGAACATGCCCGGACGCAGCTGGCGCTGGCGGTTGTCGATGCAGCCGCGCACCCCGACCGAGCGGCCATTGGCGTCAATCAGCGGGTCCACCGCCTGCACCAGTGCAGTAAAAGGCCGCCCGGGTAGCGCATCCACGTTCAGCTGGGCTTTCTGCCCGGGGCGGATCTTGCTCTGAAAACGCTCGGGCAGGCGGAAGTCCACCAGCACGGCGTCGATGTCCTCGATGTTGACGATGTCGGCACCGTCCTTGAGGTAGTCGCCCACGCTGACCTGCTTGAGGCCAGTGACACCATCAAAAGGCGCCACGATTTTCAGCCGCTGCTGGGTGGCCTGTGCCAGCTCGAGTTTGGCACGGGCCACGTCCAGCGCAGCCGCGCTTTCGTCCACAGTGCGCTTGCTGATGAAGTTCTGCGCCACCAGCTCCTGGTTGCGTTTGTGGTTGGCTTCGGCGATAGACATCTCGGCTTTGGCCTGCGCCACCTGCGCAGCCTGCAGCTGGTCGTCCAGCTGCACCAGCAGCTGGCCCTTGCTCACACGCTGGCCTTCGGTAAAGAGGATGGCCTTGACGCGCCCTGCCACTTCAGGGCGCAGCATCACACCCTGGCGCGAGCGCAGGCTGCCCACCGACTGGGCTTCGTCCACCAGCGTGACCTGCGCCACCTTGGCCACCTCGACTGCCGGGGCCCGCTGGCCACCCGCAGCAGCGCCGGAAGCCGAAGGCGCAGGGGCCGAGGCTGCACCCGGTGCATTGGCGAGAGGGGACGCAGAGGATGCGGTATGGGGCTGGCGTTGCATCCACCAGGCGACGCCGGAGGCGATGGCGATGCCGGCAACCGCCACAAGGGCGTATTTCTTCTTGTAGGCCATGGGCTTTGTCTCAACTGCTGATTCAGGAAAACAGTCTGGCAATGTAACAGTCTTGACGGTTTCCACGCATCCCGGAAAACCTGCCCGGGCCCGATGGCCGAAGCTTTTACCTGCGGTTTACAAATCAGCGCCCCAGGGCCTGTGACACGCCCTGGTTGGCGAGGGCATCGGCACGCTCATTGCCCGGATCGCCTGCATGACCCTTGACCCAGTGCCACTCGATCCGGTGTCCCGAAGAAGACACTAGCCGGTCCAGCTCCTGCCAGAGGTCCACGTTCTTGACGGGCTGCTTGTCGGCGGTGCGCCAGCCCTTGGCCTTCCAGCCGTGGATCCATTGGGTGATGCCCTGGCGCACATACTGACTGTCCAGATACAAGGCCACGGTGCAGGGCCGCTTGAGGGCCTTGAGCGCCTCGATCACGGCGGTCAACTCCATGCGGTTGTTGGTGGTGTTGAGCTCGCCACCGAACAACTCCTTGACGTGGCTGCCCGAGACCATGCGCACGCCCCAGCCGCCCGGGCCGGGGTTGCCCTTGCAGGCGCCATCGGTGTGGATTTCGACAAAGTTCAGGGCGGTGGGGGCATTCAAGACAGGCTCTCGTGGTTCGGACTGGCGTGCATCGGCACTTCCATGGAGGCCGCAGGTGCGGCCATGGCGGAGCGCGATGGTACCTTGCGCCAGGCCCGTCCAGGCAGCAGATGCCCGCCAGGCACCCTCTTGATGGCGACGATCAGGTAAACGCCCCCCAGCACTGGCGCCCAGCGTTGTCCCAGGGTGTCCAGCCAGGACCACCGCTGCACCCAGCGCTCGCTGCGCCAGGTGGGCGTCCAGCCTGCAAAGCGCTGCAGCTGCACCTCAAAGCCCAGCAGGTGCAGCCAGTCGCGCAGGCGGTGTGGTGCGATCGGTTGCACAAGCCAGGGCGCCTGACCGTTCTGCGCCGCCAGGGCCTGCTGGCGGCGCAACCTCTGTCCCCACAGGCTCCAGGGGTTGATGCCCATGATGCACACCTGCCCCTCGGGGATCAGCGCCCTTTCCACTTCACGCAGGCAGGCATGTGGATCGGCCGAACGCTCAAGGGTGTGGGGCAGGACCACCAGGTCCAGAGATTCGGCAGGCCATGGCCAGGCCCGACTGTCAAACGACAGGTCATGTGCCGGCATCGCATCGTCAAACTCCTGTCGGGCCAGCCAGCGGTGCGGCATGCGGTTGGACTTGAGCGCGTCGAAGCCGGGCCAACCGGCCTGCACAGCATGGTAGCCAAACACATCGGCCAGGCAGGCATCGGCCTGCGCCTGCCCCCAGGTCAGCAGCCGCTGAGCTGCTGGCTCACCCAGAGCCTGCAACCAGGACACAGCGGTAGGGGGGGTTTTTATAATCTCAGGCGCCATGCAATTGACTCCAGTGCCCGCCTTCGCCGACAACTACATCTGGCTGCTGCAACACCAGCAACAGGTGCTGGCAGTCGACCCCGGCGACGGACAGGCTGTGCTGCAGTGGCTCGCGAGCGAACCCGGCCTGCAGCTCGACACAATTCTAGTCACCCACCACCATGCCGATCACACCGGCGGACTGAAAGCGCTGGTGCAGGCCACGGGTGCCCGCGTGTTCGGCCCGGCACTGGAAAAACTGCCTGTGCCATTCACCCCGGTATCGGATGGTCAGGCAATTGCCTGGGGACCATTGCAGTGGCAGGTGCTGGATGTGCCCGGTCATACGTCCGGACATGTGGCATATTGGACGCCGGTCCCCGGCCAAAACCCCATCCTCTTTTGCGGCGATACGCTGTTCTCTGGCGGTTGCGGTCGCCTTTTCGAGGGCACGGCAGCACAGATGCTGCAGTCGCTCGATCGGCTGTCGCAACTGCCGGCACACACCCGTGTCTGTTGTGCCCACGAATACACACTGTCCAACCTGAAATTTGCCCGCGCCGTCGATCCCGAGAACACGGCGCTGGCCGCCTATGAGCAGGCATGCCTTCGGCTGCGCGAACAGGGATTGCCGACCCTGCCGGCAAATCTGGGCCAGGAACGCCTGATCAACCCTTTTTTGCGCAGCCGCAGCAGCGCCGTCCGTGCTGCCGCAGCGCAACACACTGGCCTTACAGCCCAGGACGATGTCATGGTGTTCGCCCAGCTGCGCGAATGGAAGAACCAGTTCAAATGAAGCCATCCCATTTCCAACGCTCCCAACGGCCGGCCGGCATGGGCCTCATCCTGAGCCTGCTCCTCTGGCTTGCCGGCTGCGCCAGTGTCGAGCAGGCTGCACCCACCACCCCGCCGGCACCGGCAGTAACACCCGCCCAGGTTCAACCCCGTGTTGCGCCCCCCCTGGTCATGCCGCAGGAAGATTTTCCGGTACAGCTCAAAAAGCAGGGCAGCCTGGGCCTGCAGCCACCCACGGACATCTGGGAGCGGATCCGCCGGGGCTTTGCCATGCCCGACCTCGAAACCGATCTGGTGCGGGACCGTGAACAGTGGTACGCCGCGCGCCCGGACTACCTGCTGCGCATGACCGAGCGTTCACGCCGCTACATCTTCCACATCGTCGAAGAGCTGGAGCGCCGCAACATGCCGACCGAGCTGGCCTTGCTGCCCTTCATCGAATCGGCGTTCAACCCCGAAGCTGTCTCCAGCGCCAAGGCCGCCGGCATGTGGCAATTCATGCCCGCCACTGGCAAGTATTTCGATCTCAAGCAAAACCTCTTCCGCGACGAGCGCCGCGACGTGCTCGAATCCACCCGCGCCGCACTGGATTACCTGCAAAAGCTCTACGGCATGTTTGACGACTGGCACCTGGCGCTGGCTGCCTACAACTGGGGCGAAGGCAGTGTCAGCCGGGCACTGGCGCGCAACAAGGCACGGGGTCTGCCGCTGACCTACACCGACCTGCAAATGCCCAACGAAACACGCTTTTACGTGCCCAAACTGCAGGCTGTGAAAAACATCGTGGCCCAGCCCGATCTCTTCAATGTGAGGCTGCCGCTCATCCACAACCACCCCTTTTTCAGGAGCGTGCCGATTGAACGAGACATCGATGTCACCACCGCTGCCCGATTGGCCGAAGTCAAGCTGGAAGACTTCAAGGCCCTGAATCCTCAGATGAACCGACCCGTGATCCTGGCCGCCGGCACGCCCCAGATCCTGCTGCCCTGGGACAACGCCACCATTTTTGAACGCAATCTGCAAGCCCATGCCAGCCAGCCTCTGGCCAGTTGGACGGCATGGACAACACCCCGCACCATGAAGGTCGATGAAGCCGCCAGACAGGTTGACATGCCTGCAGCGGTACTGCGTTCCGCCAACGGCATCCCCAATGGCATGCTGCTCAAGGCCGGCTCCACTTTGCTGGTACATCGCAAAGGCTCCCTGGACAATGACGTGACAGAGCACACTGCCGACAATGCCCAGCTGAGCCTGGCACCGGAGGTGGTGTTGCGCCGCATCTCGGTCACAGCCCGCAAGGGCGACACCCTGGCCAGCCTGGGCGCGCGACATGGCGTCACGGCAGCCAGCCTGGCCAGCTGGAATCGGCTGCCTGCGGTGGCCGTCCTCAAACCGGGCCAGCACCTGGTGATGTATGTACCCAGTGTCCCCTCCCGCACTGGCACCAGGCTGGCGGGAACAGGCAAACCACAGACCAAAGCGGTTGCGACGTCCAGCCCGAAAACTGCCCAGCGTCTGGCTCAGGCGCCCAAGGTACAGCCGAGCCGCCGCTGAAACGTCACCGCGTCCTGATGAAGGCGCTGGTGAAGGTGCGGGCCAGCTGACTGCGGCTGGAGGGCAATTGGGCAGCCACTCTGGCGTGCAAGCGCCAAGCGTTGAAAACAGCCTCTTCCTGGATGCGCCCGTCGCGCGCGTAAGCGTCGCGCAACTTGTCCAGTGCCCCCAGATAAACCGCCCGGTCCGCGATCCACGGTGCCACGGGGACCGTCTTGAACAGGTCGGTCGGTCCCGCGGTCTGGAGCCACCGCAAGGCCTGAACCACGCCTTCGGCCAATCCAGCCGCCACTTGGGGATGACGAAGCAGGAACTCCTCCCTGGCCATCAGGCACCCGCCAGGCAAAGCCCCGCCGGCCATCTGTTGGGTCCCGCTGGCGGTACGCGCTTCTGCAATGAGGCGTAGCTCGCCACGCTGCTCGAGCCAATGCATCACTGGATCGGGATTGCACAAGGCATCGATCTGCCCCTCCCACAATGCCCCCAGCGCCGAAGCAGAGGTGCCTACCTCCACAAAATAGACGTCCTGTGGCTGCAGCCCATGGCGCTGCAACCACAAGGTGCTCATCCAGTGGGTGCCTGACTCCAGGGCAGAAACGCCGATTCGCGCAGCCTTCAGATCCTGCCAGGAACGCGGCGCCGCACGCATTGTGGACACACCCAGACTGACCATGGGGGTGTTGGCCATCTGCACGAAGGCCTGGAAGAAGTGCCCTTGCCTTTGCAAGTCGAACACACGCTCGAATGCCCCTGCCAATACATCGGCTTTGCCCTGCAGCACACTGGCCAGCCCGGCTGGGCCGGACTCATGGGCAACCAGATTCACCTGCAAGGACTGCTGACGGAAATAACCCAGCCGATCGGCCAGCACCAGGGGCAGGTGGTAGAGGCTGTTGCGGGCTGTCAGGGCGACAGTGACCTGATGCGTTGCAGGTGCTGCTGGGGCCAAGACAGGACAGAGCAACCCGCCACCGGTGCCCAAGGCCATCGACAGCATTTGTCTGCGCCGTCCGTCCATGCTCTCGCCGTCCTCCTGGTGACAAGCATAGGCAAGGTCTACCAGTGGCGCATCGGGACCGGTCCCGAGGGGGTTTTCACTTAAGTGAAAAGACGCTGTGGGTGTGGGCGAAAAACCGTTCAGCGACGATCGACCAGGGCATGTGCGATGGTGCCGAGGTCCACATATTCGAGCTCACTGCCCGCCGGCACACCACGCGCAAGCCGCGTCACCCGCAGGCCTTGCACCTTGAGCATCTCAGCAATGACATGCGCGGTGGCTTCACCTTCGGCAGTGAAGTTGGTGGCCAGAATCACCTCACGCAAGCCGGGCTGGCTGCAGCGTTCGCGCAACCGTGCCAGGCCGATGTCGTGCGGTCCGATCCCATCGAGCGGACTGAGCTTGCCCATCAAGACAAAATACAGGCCACGGTAGGTACCGGTGCGCTCGATGGCCGACTGGTCGGCCGGGGTTTCAACCACGCAGAGCTGGCTGCGATCGCGCTGCGGATCTGCACACGTGTCACACACTTCGTTTTCGGTGAAGGTGTGGCACTGGCTGCAATGGCGCACCGCAGCCACCGCATGGCTCAGCGCCTGCGCCAGGGCGGTGGCTGCCTGCCGATCGTGCTGCAGCAGGTGAAACGCCATGCGCTGCGCCGACTTGACGCCTACGCCCGGCAGGCCCTTGAGGGCCTGCACCAAAGCGGCGAGCGCGTGGGTGTCCGCCATGCGCGGGATCAGAAGGGCAGTTTCATGCCAGCGGGCAAACCGGCGGTGAGCTTGCCCATCTTCTGCTGAGAGATCTCTTCGGCCTTGCGCACACCATCGTTGAAAGCGGCTGCGACCAGGTCTTCGAGCATGTCCTTGTCATCGGCCAGCAGGCTGGGGTCGATGGTGATGCGGCGCACCTCGTGCTTGCAGGTCATCAGCACCTTGACCAGACCAGAGCCGGACTGGCCCTCGACTTCGATGTTACCCAGCTCGTCCTGGGCTTTTTTCAGGTTGTCCTGCATGGCCTGGGCCTGCTTCATCAGGCCGGCGAGTTGTCCTTTATTGAACATGGTGGTCTTTCTGTCGGAAATGTAATCAGAGGGGCTGGATGCTGCCCGGCACGATCTTCGCATCGAAGTCGCGCACCAGCGATTGAACCATCGGATCGTTCTGGATGAGTTCGATGGCCGCATCCATTTTGGCCGCCGCTGCCCGGGCATTGCGCCTGGCCGGGCTGTCGGTCACGGCGCCCTGGCTGAACTGCAGCCGCACGGCATGACCTGCAGCTTGCAATGCAGCCTGCAGGCGCTCGCAGGTGGCTGGGCGAGCCAGGGATTCGCTGTCGACGCACAGGCGCCAGATCTCGCCTTCGCGCGCCAGCAGCTGCGACTGCAGGGCCAACTCGCGCACCAGTGCGGTGATGGCTTCGGCCGCTTGCAGCTGGCCCACCACCTCGGCCCAGACATCACCTTCTGGCGTGGGCTGGAAGGGAGCTTCGGGACGCTTGAGCACTTCGGTACGACTGGCTGCGGCCGGTGCTGCAACAGTCACCGCCTCGCGCACGGGCAGGGACTGCACCAACGCGACCTCGGGCAGCTGCGCAGGCATGCGCTCGGGCACGTCCTCGAAAGCTTCCCAGGGCGGCAGATCGTCGAAAGCCGGGGCGTCGCCCACATCGGCCTCAGCTGCATCCGAAGGTGCCATGGGCGGTTCGACAGGGCGGGCTGGCGCAGGGGAAGGGGGCGCCATGGACGCGGGGCGTTGCAACGATTGCGCAGCAGGCTGGGGGACAGCAGCGCGTGGCGCTGGTGGCGCAGCAACAGGTGCCGGCACAGGCGCAGTTAAAGACTGCGCAGCAGGTCGCGCGCTCAGCTCAGGGCTTTTTTTTTCAGCCGCGGCGGCTGCCCCTGCAGGTTGGAAGGCCAGCAGCCGCAGCAGCACCATGGTCAGCGCCGCATACTCGTCGGGCGCCAGACCCAGCTCGGTGCGGCCATGCAGGCACAGGCTGTAGAGCAGCTGCGTCACATCGGCCGACATGGCTCGGGACAGCTCGGTGATGACCGGTGCATCCGGGTCGTCGCTGGCCTGATCGGCCAGGCCCGGCACCGCCTGCAGCACCGCCATGCGCTGCAGCACGGTGCTCATGTCTTCGAGCGTGGCCGCCGCCGAGATGCCCTGCAGGCGCAGCGTGTCCACCAGCGCCACCAACGTGGCGCCGTCCCAGTCGGCCAGCGCGCGCAGCAGCTGCAGCACATGACTGCGGTCCACGCTGCCCAGCATCTGGCGCACACCGGCTTCCTGCAATTGGCCGCTGCCGAAGGCGATGGCCTGATCGGTCAGGCTCAAGGCGTCACGCATGGAGCCGCGCGCGGCACGCGAGAGCAGGCGCAGCGCCTGCGGCTCGGCGGCAATGTTTTCCTGCGCCAGCACACGGGTGAGGTGCTCGAACACCGTCTCGGGCGCCATGGGCCGCAGGTTGAACTGCAGGCAGCGCGAGAGGACCGTGACCGGCACTTTTTGCGGATCGGTCGTGGCCAGCACAAACTTGAGGTATTCGGGGGGCTCTTCCAGCGTCTTGAGCATCGCGTTGAACGCGGTGTTCGTGAGCATGTGCACTTCGTCGATCATGAAGACCTTGAAGCGGCCCTGCACCGGCTTGTAGACCGCCTGCTCCAGCAGGCTCTGGACCTCGTCCACCCCGCGGTTGGACGCCGCGTCGAGTTCGGTGTAGTCGACAAAGCGGCCGGCGTCGATGTCGCGGCAGGCCTGACAGACACCACAGGGCTCGGCGGTGATGCCGCCCTGCCCGTCCGCGCCCTGGCAGTTGAGGGACTTGGCCAGGATGCGCGAGACCGTGGTCTTGCCCACCCCGCGCGTGCCGGTGAACAGGTAGGCATGGTGCAGGCGCTGCTGCGCCAGCGCATTGCCCAGGGCCTGCACGACATGCTCCTGGCCCACCATCTCGGCGAACCGGCGCGGCCGGTATTTGCG
>Ga0255274_1000007_pt1 | contig 32656 bp, 8 predicted proteins | sample AtltaT_4_FD_183673 | JGI IMG/M metagenome (GOLD analysis project Ga0255274, IMG submission 183673) | Metatranscriptome of freshwater microbial communities from Altamaha River, Georgia, United States - Atl_Colum_RepB_8h (Metagenome... | ecosystem: Environmental > Aquatic > Freshwater > River... | reverse complement strand
GCTCACGCGCAGGGTACGACCGGCCAGCACCAGCTTGACGGCTGTCATCTCGTTGCAGGTGAGGGTGCCGGTCTTGTCCGAGCAGATCACGGTGACCGAGCCCAGCGTTTCCACGGCAGGCAGTCGCCGCACGACGGCCCGTTGGTGGGCCATGGCCCGTGTGCCCATGGCCAGCACAATGGTCACGATGGCGGGCAAGCCTTCCGGTATGGCGGCCACCGACAGGCCGACCACAGCCAGAAAGATGTCCATTGTGGGCAGCCGGGCGATGAACACACCATAAGCGAAGGCGAGCACACCGATGCCGACAATAAAGACGGCAACCTGACGGGCAAACTGGTCCAGGCGCTGCGTCAACGGTGTGGTCAGCGACTGCAACTCGCCCACCAGGGTGCCGATCCGACCGATTTCCGTACGCGTCCCCGTGGCCACCACCACGCCAACGCCCTGGCCCATGGCCACCAGCGTGCCCGAATAGACCATGCAGTGCCGGTCGCCCAGGGCGGCGTCGACAGCGACGGCCTGCGTCTGCTTGTCCACTGGCACCGACTCTCCCGTGAGCGCCGCTTCGGTGGCGCGAAGTGTTTTGGCCCGCACCAGGCGCAGGTCGGCAGGCACCTTGTCGCCAGGTTCGAGCAGCACGATGTCGCCGGGCACCAGCGCGTGGGCGTCGAGTTGATGGCGCTCGCCCTCGCGCAACACCGTGGCTCGGCTGGCGAGCATGCCGCGCACGGCCTCCAGTGCCCGCTCGGCCTTGCCCTCCTGCACAAAGCCGATGGCGGCATTGATCAGCACCACGCCAAAGATCACCGCCGAGTCGACCGTGTCGTTGAGGGCCAGCGTGACGGTGCCAGCCACCAGCAGTACATAGATCAGCGGGTTGTGGAACTGCAGCGCCAACCGCAACCACGGCGGGCGCGCATGGCCGCCGGGCAACCGGTTTTCGCCATGGGCGCGCAGGCGCTGCGCCGCTTGTGGATGGCTCAGACCCTGTTGCGGGTCGACTTGCAGCATCTGCAGCACCTGCCCGGCATCGCGGGCGTGCCATTCCTGCTCAGGGTGGCTGTCCAATGGGGCAGGGGCGGCGGCAGGGGTCTTGTGCGCCATCAGGGCGGCTCCTTGTCGGGGTTTGCGCATTCTGGCCAAACCCGGCGGCGCAGGCCTTGACCGCCGTCAAGAATCCAAGGCCCGGCCGGTCAGGCCCAACAAGCTTTCGGGCAGGGGGTTGACAGGCCCCGCCTATAATCAAAGGTTTGTTCAGAAACCCCGTTCCGGAGTCATTTGCCATGCCTATTTACGCCTACAAGTGTGAGTCCTGTGGCCATGCCAAGGACGTCCTGCAGAAAATTTCCGATGCGCCGCTCACCGATTGCCCGGCCTGCGGCAAAGCCACGTTCAGCAAGCAGCTCACTGCCGCTGGCTTCCAGCTCAAGGGTTCGGGCTGGTATGTGACCGATTTCCGCGGCGGCAGCGGTGGCACATCGGCTACGGCCAGCGCCAGCGCCGCCACCGGTGCGGCCAGCGCTGCCGAATCCGCCTCCAGCGCAGCCACGGCCAGCAGCGACAGCGCGTCGGCCGCCGGTGGCTGCGGTGCAGCCTGTGCCTGTCACTGATCTCCTTCCTTGAAGAACGGCCCCATGAGCAAGAAACACCACAGCTTCAAGCAGTACTTCATCACCGGCACGTTGGTGTGGTTGCCCATGGGCATCACGGTCTGGGTGCTGACCTGGCTGGTGGGCGTTTTCGATGGCATCTTTCTGGCGGTGCTGCAGGCTGCCGACAGCCTGATCCCGGGTATGCACGCCCTGGCCGAACAGTTGCGCGGCGTACCAGGCCTGGGCGTGATCCTGGTGCTGCTGGTATTCCTGGCTTCGGGCGTGTTTGTCACCAATGTGTTCGGCCAGTGGTGGCTGCGCCAGTGGGACGGTTTCATGAACCGCATCCCTGTGGTGCGCAGCATCTACACCAGTGTCAAGCAGGTGGCCGACACGCTCTTTTCGGGCAGTGGCAACGCCTTTTCCAAGGCACTGCTGGTGCAGTATCCGCGCCAGGGCTCGTGGACGATCGCCTTTCTGACCGGCCAGCCCGGCGGCGTGGTGGCCCGGCATTTTGATCAGTCCATGGTCAGCGTTTACGTGCCGACCACGCCCAATCCGACCTCGGGCTTTTTTCTGATGATGCCGCGCGCCGACGTGATCGAACTCGATATGTCGGTGGACGACGCGCTCAAGTACATCATTTCCATGGGCGTGGTGGTGCCCGGCGGCCCGGACAATCCGGGCCTCAAAACCCGCTGAAATTCCCGATTTGCAACCGGCGCACGATGCGCCCCGAACAGAAAGCCAAGACATGTCCTCGATGCGTACCACCTATTGCGGTCTGGTGACCGAAGCCCTGCTGGGCCAGACTGTCACGCTGTGCGGCTGGGTCAACCGTCGCCGTGACCACGGGGGCGTGATCTTCGTCGACCTGCGTGACCGCGAGGGCTATGTGCAGGTGGTGTGTGACCCGGATCGCCCCGAGATGTTCAAGGTGGCCGAAGGCTTGCGCAACGAGTTCTGCGTGCAGATCAAGGGCCTGGTGCGCGCACGCCCCGAAGGCACGACCAACGACAACCTCAAGAGCGGCAAGATCGAGATCCTGTGCCACGAGCTGACGGTGCTCAACCCCTCGGTCACGCCGCCTTTCCTGCTCGACGACGAAAACCTGTCGGAGACGACGCGCCTGACGCACCGTGTGCTGGATCTGCGCCGCCCCTACATGCAAAACAACCTGATGCTGCGCTACCGCGTGGCCATGGAAGTGCGCAAATACCTCGACGAGCACGGTTTCATCGACATCGAAACGCCCATGCTCACCAAGAGCACGCCCGAAGGCGCGCGCGACTACCTGGTGCCCAGCCGCGTGCACGACGGCCAGTTCTTCGCGCTGCCGCAAAGCCCCCAGCTGTTCAAGCAGCTCCTGATGGTGGCCGGCTACGACCGCTACTACCAGATCACCAAGTGCTTCCGCGACGAAGACCTGCGCGCCGACCGCCAGCCGGAATTCACGCAGATCGACATCGAGACCTCCTTCCTCACCGAAGAAGACATCCGCGCGATGTTCCAGGGCATGATCAAGCACGTCTTTGCCAAGACGATGAACATCGATCTGGGCGAATTCCCCATCATGCCGTATGCCGAAGCCATGTTCCGTTTCGGCTCGGACAAGCCGGACCTGCGCGTCAAGCTCGAATTCACCGAACTGACCGAAGTCATGAAGGACGTGGACTTCAAGGTGTTCTCCACTCCCGCCACCAGCAAGGGCGGCCGTGTGGTGGCCCTGCGTGTGCCGGGTGGCAGCGAGATGAGCCGTGGCGAGATCGATGGCTACACCGAGTTCGTCAAGATCTATGGCGCCAAGGGTTTGGCCTGGATCAAGGTCAACGACGTGGCCGCCGGCCGTGACGGCCTGCAGTCGCCCATTGTCAAGAACATCCACGACGCCGCGATCGCCGAAATCCTCCAGCGCACCGGCGCACAGAACGGCGACATCCTGTTCTTCGGTGCCGACAAGGCCAAGGTGGTCAATGACGCGATCGGTGCGCTGCGCCTGAAGATCGGCCACAGCGACTTCGCCAGGAAGACCGGTCTGTTTGAGGACCGCTGGGCGCCGCTGTGGGTGGTCGACTTCCCGATGTTCGAACTCGACGAAGACGAAGGTCGCTGGAACGCGGTGCATCACCCGTTCACCGCTCCCAAGGACGGCCACGAAGACTACATGGACACCGACCCGGGCCGCTGCATCGCCAAGGCATATGACATGGTGCTCAACGGCTGGGAGCTGGGCGGCGGCTCGGTGCGTATCCACCGCGCCGAAGTGCAGAGCAAGGTGTTCTCGGCCCTCAAGATTTCTCCCGAAGACGCTCAGCTCAAGTTCGGCTTCCTGCTGGACGCGCTGCAGTACGGCGCGCCCCCGCACGGTGGCCTGGCCTTTGGCCTGGACCGCCTGATCACGCTGATGACCAAGGCCGATTCGATCCGTGACGTCATCGCCTTCCCCAAGACCCAGCGCGCCCAGTGCCTGCTCACCCAGGCCCCGAGCCCGGTCGACGAAAAGCAGTTGCGCGAACTGCACATCAAGTTGCGCAATCCGCAGCCGGTCTGAGCAGTCGCAGCCTGAAATTCAAACGCCACCTCGGTGGCGTTTTTTCATGCCTGTGCGAAATGAGGGCTGGGCTGTTGCAGATAGGCTGCCAAAAAGTCAATATGCTGTGGCATGGCTTGTGCTGTTTCCACCAGGCTCTGGCGCAGTCGAGCAAGTCCTGCACGACCGTCTGTGCGGCGCATGTCCAGCAGCGGCGAGTGCTTGTCGGGAAAGTTGAACTGACCCAGGTGAACGGCCAGCCAGCTTTCTGCGCCAAACAGATCGTGATTGTCCACTTGCAAGTGTCCGCCTTGCTTGAACAGTGTCATACGCTCCTGCAAACTGTCCGGCACCTGCATATGGGCACAGTGGCGCCACATGTCGTGATCATCGCGCTGGTTGAGTTTGTAATGCAGGATGATGAAGTCCCGAATCCTTTCCATTTCGATGGAGAAACGGCGGTTGTATTCCTGTTGGATTGTTGCATCGCAGTGTTTGTCAGGGAACAGGCTCAGCAGTGTGGTGATGCCCGAATGCACCAAGTGCAGGCTGGTGGATTCGAGTGGCTCCAGAAAGCCAGAGGCCAGTCCAAGAGCCAGCACATTTTTCTCCCAGGCCTTTGCACGTCTTCCGGGGGTGAACTTGAGCAGTCGTGGCGTACCTTGTGCTGCACCCGGAAGTCTGGACTGCAGCACTTCGGTGGCCTCATCTTCGGAAATGAAGGATGTGCTGAACACATAGCCATTGCCAATGCGGTGACGCAGAGGAATGGTCCACTGCCAGCCTGCGCTCAGGGCAGTTGACCGTGTGTAGGGGGCGGGTGGTCCGTCGATTGCACACGGCATGGCGACGGCACGATCGCACGGCAGCCATTGGGACCAGGATTCGTAATTCACCCCCAGAGCGTCGCCAAGCAACAGAGAGCGAAAGCCGGAGCAATCGATGAAAAAGTCGGCTTCGATGAGGTCGCCGCTTTCCATCTGAACACCGGTCACGAAGCCGCTTTGTCCATCCCGCAGTACACGCGTGATCTTGCCCTCGATCCTTTGCACTCCGCGCTTGACAGAGAGACTGCGCAAGTGCCGTGCATACAGCGATGCATCAAAATGGAATGCGTAGTTGTAGGTGGATGTGAGTTGCTGAGGGTTCAGTGTTGGGAAGCTGAACCGTCCTTGTCTTGCCGCTTGCCAGGCCAGGGAATAATCGTCCAGGCTTCTGGAGTCCGGGTCTGCGCGGTGTTTGAGCCAGTGCTGGTGCACAGGCAGACCATCGAAAGGTAGACCCAGAAATCCGAAGGGATGGAAATAGCGGTGTCCAGTGCGTCCCCAGTTGACAAAATCGATGCCCAGTTTGAATGTGCCCTGGGTTTCCTGCAGAAAGGTCCTCTCATCGACCCCCATGGTCTGGTTGAGCAGCCGGATGGTTGGGATGGTGGCTTCTCCGACGCCCACAGTGCCGATCAACTCGGATTCCACCAATGTGATCCGACAGTCAGGACCCAGCACATTGGAAAAAGCCGCCGCAGCCATCCATCCTGCAGAGCCGCCGCCCACGATCAGAATATGACGAATGGTGTTGGATCCGGAGGACAACTTGCGATGGAGCTTGTGCGCTTGTTGAATTCGGGCGAAGGCTGACATGACTGATGGAGCGTTGAAAAATCAAAAACCGGACTCTCGAACCCAGATGGCTGCTGCATGGCGCAGGTAACGGCCCATCACGCTCTCGGATTTGGCCTGGACCAGGATCTGACCTGCCTGCTGCTGCGCGGGTGCGATTTCATGTTTTGCGGAGACCAGTTCAATCTGATACCAGGCGCCCTCGGGCTTGAGTTGCTGGTGTGCACCTTTGCGCGCCGGCACGGGGCCGCCAAATTCCGAAGCCAGTTCTGGCCAAAGCAGATGCTGGACGGCTGTTTGATCGATGCGGGTCAGCTTGAGTTCCAGTCGGGGGCTGCCTGGTAAATCTGAAATCCACACGGCATTTGTTCCTGTTTCGAGGCGATGCAAATCGCTGGACGACACAAGAGCCATGACACGTAATCCTTGCTCTGAGCGGAGCGTCAACACGGGGCTGTTCTCGGAAACCCACTGACCTGTCTGCAAGGACTCCATCTGGCTGATCTGACCTTTGATTGGGGCCAGCAAAGTCAGGCGTTCGATTTTCTTCTGCAGGCTGTCGAGCCGGGTTTGCAGTTCAGCCTGCTGCTGCGCGAGTACCAGGGCGTCCTGCAAATCCCGTGCAGAGCCCGCTTGTCGCTGGATTTTTTCATTGACCAGATCGAGCTCCCGACGGGTTTGCGCAATCGAATGTGAAAGCTCGGGCTGAACGAGTCTTACCAAGGGCGTCTGACTTTCGACGCGGGTGCCGGGCTTGACGAGAATTTCGGCAACTTGTCCCTTTTCGACGGCATAAACTGGACGGAATTCACCTGCCAGCAGCACGCCGGGTACTGCCACGGTGGATCGCCAGGGAATCGCCATCAGCAACACAAACAGGCAAACTCCTGCCAGTGTCCATCGGGTTCTGGGCCTGGCCAGAATGGATTCGCGCTTATGCCACCATTGAAGCAGTTCGTTTTTCATGGGTAACAAGATGAACCAGCCAATTTCTACAGCAAACAGTAAAATGCCTAGTAGTTTGAAAGCGAAGTGGTAAACCAGCAGGGCGATCCCGAGAAAAAGCGTCAGTCGGTAGAGCCAGGTGGCATACGCATAAGCGGTGAACAAGCGCATGCGCCAGGCTGGCAAAACCTCCGGCGGAGATTCTCCGAGATTGAACAGCACTTCACGCAGATGCCACCGGGCCAATGCGAATGCGCGTGGTTGCAAATTCTCCGCCCGCAAGAAATCGGACAAGGCGAAATACCCGTCAAAGCGCATGAACGGACTGAGGTTGACCAGCAAAGAGGTCACCCAGCTGGTGGTGGCCACAAAAAAAGCCACGCTGCGCATGGGGCCGTCCGGCAGAAAACTCCATGCAAAGGTGGCCAGCATGGCCAGATGCATTTCAGTCCCGACACCAGCGACCACGATGCGCAGCCGATCACGGTGCGAGCGCAGTCGCCATGCATCTGTCGTGTCCGTATAGAGCACCGGGAAAAGCAATAGGAAAGCCACGCCTATGGAGCCGACCTTGCAGCCATATTTTTTGGCCACGTAGGCATGACCGAGTTCATGCGCTGATTTGACCATCACCAGCGTCAAGCCGTAGAGCGCCAGGCCTTGCCAGGACAGGAAGTGCAGGAATGTGGTCAGAAAGACATCCCATTGCTGCAACACCATCAGCAGTCCAACCAGTCCCATGACGCGCACAGTCCACAGGACGCCAGGCCGCAGCAGGCGCGACACCGCTGGCCATGTTGTCTCCAGAAAGGCATCTGGCCGCCACAAGGGGATCTTGATGAAAAGGTAATGGTGCAAAAGCCATGTGAGCCAGTGCTGTCGCGACTTGCCGTGCTGTTCAAGCAGCCGTTGTACGCCCCCCCGGTCATCCACCAGGATCAGCTGGTTGACCACCAGGAATTGCAGAAGCCCCTGGAATTCCTGCTCGTCGATCCCGATGCCATCTGCACCGCACTGCTGGAGAAAGTCGGTGGCAGACAGGCCGGCGCGCCAGTGCCTGAGTGCACGAAACGCATCCAGCCCCAGTTTGTAGTAGCGGTTGCGAGAGATGTCGTGGATCAGCCAGGTGGGTGATCCGTCTTCCGCGGCACTGCCTGGCAGCAAAGCCAGATCCGGACGCAATCCGGGCAATGACTGGGCAGGTGCAGCCTGCATCACCAGCCCAGCCACTGTCTCGTCGCCGTGATGGGGCGGCGAAAAACGTAATAAAACAGTGTGGTCTTCTGGCCGTAAATGCGTGCAGTGCCGCGAAGTCCGATGCGCGGTGGCGTCGTGTCAGGCGCCAAGGTGGCCCTGACTTTGTAGGCGGGCCATTCGCCAGCCATGGTGGGCTCGTAAACCACATACTGCACCGTGGCCGGCAGGCTGCGCAGAGGATCCGTGTCCAGGAACAGACGCACTTCGTTGCCTGGCTCCAGAACGATGGCATCTTTGACAGGCACCATCACCGTCACTTCAACCTTGTTCGGATCGGCGATGCTCATGATCCGCTCGCCCACGCGCACGGGTCGGCCTTTCCAAGCTTGCGGATCATCCACCACGGCAACGCCGCTGCGATCGGACTCCAGCAAGGCTTTTTGACGGCGGGACTGTGCCAGCTGGTATTCCCTGCTCCTGAGATCAACCTGGGCTTGCAACTGGGCCAGATCGGCTTTGCGGGCAGGATCCACAAAAGAGGCCTGTTGTGCGCGACGCAATTCGGCCTGGGCCACATCCAGGGCTCTGGCAGCAATGTCCTGCATGCCCTTGAGGTCGGTGGACTCGAGTTCTGCCAGTGCTGTTCCCTGGGCTACCTGCTGGTTGGGTAAAACGCGCAGCCCCGTGATCACGCCATCGATCGGCGCAGCAACCACGAAAGGATCCCGCGGGGTGATGTCCGCAGGCGCCAGCACGCTCAGTCGGAGCGGCCAGAACGAGATGCCCACGAGCAACAGACCAGCCCAAAGGGCCCGTTTACGCATATGCGCTTGCTGCCAGTGCCAGCGCCTGCGGACATGAAAACGTTGCAGCGCAAAGGCGTAGACTCGGGCCAGATGAGACAAAAGGGCGAGTTCTTGTGCAGTCCATGGTGTTTCACGGCTGAGCAGCAGCACCCCTTGGCGCTGGTTTTCCTTGCTGAACAGAGGCATCCAGAGCAAATGCGGCAGTGCAAAGTCAGGCCACTCACGTCGCAGTTCCGGTGTCAGATGCTCCGGTGTCAGGGCCAGGATTTCATGGCCAGGCAGATTGGCAGACACATGTTTGGCCAGACGTTCGACCCATGCCAAAAATGGTGTGGTTCGATCCACATCGCTGAGGTTTGATACGGCATCCACCCGCAGGGTCTCATCTTGACGGCCACCAAGCAAAACACCTTGCACGAAAGGGGACAGACTGCGGGTTTCGTTCGTGATGACAAAGCGGGTTTCAGCTTGCGTTTCGGCACTCAGCACCACCTGCTCCAGGCGCAGCAACGCCGCAAACAGATCAAGACCTGCTGGAAGGGGTTTGGTGTTCATGTCACCCATTCAACGGAAAGAGGCTGTACCGGTCATGCCAGGCAGCAGTTTGGGATCACGCGCAATGCGTCCGCGCAAGTTGATGGTCTGGCTGACCGCATCGACCTGACTGCCAATGGCGACAACCTCAGCTGAATGCCGGGTACCGGTTTCATCGATGCGCACTTCAAAAGTCTGTCCTGGCTTGAGGGATCGAACCCATTGGCCGGGTACCACGGCCATGACTTCCATGGCTTCTGTGGAAACGATTGTCAGGACTTCCTGATGCAGTTTGGCCACCTCCAGCTCATGTGCCTTGCGCTGAACGACCCTGCCTGACCAGGGGGCCTTGATTTCGCAACGTTCGGTATTGATCTGGGCCATTCGCATCTCTGCCTGAGCCCGCTGCAAAGCGACCTCCGAGAGTTGAACCTCCAACGCGCCAATCGAACGGGTGCGTTCAAGTTCGCGGTCATTGTCAAGTTTGGATTTGGCCGCTTTCAGCTCGGCCTCTACCTTGTCGCGCTGAGCTTCAAAGATACTGCAGTCGAAAGCCACCAGCGTGTCACCCTTCTTGAAATTGTCGCCTTCACGCAGGCGCAAGTGGGTGATGCGTGCGGCGATCTCGGCAGACAAGGTGGCCTGCATCAGCGATTGAACCACCACTCGGCTGCTCTTGCTGGCCTGTGCTGGCGTTGCGGATTGAGCAAGGACTGCCGTGCAGCTCAGCAGCGACCATGCCGCACACAGCATGAGCATCGGCATCGTGTTTCCCGGAGCCCCAAGTCTGTCGCGAACACTCATGGATTGACCCCCATGATGGTGAATTGAAGGCGCGCGACCGTCATGCCACCAGCTTCATCCGTGACCTTGACTGGCACGAACAGACTGCGGAATTCACCTTTGCGCAGGCTGGTGTAGACAGGCTGCGCAGGGTCGAAGCGCCAGCGACCGTCGGTCTGCAGGCTGAAACCTTCAGGGGTTTTGCCGCCCAACACTTCGAAGTTGAGCTTGGCATCCTCGTCCACATCGCGCGCATTGATCCTGCCCTCCACGGGGCTGCTGGCGGTTTCGAGCCTGACCTCAGCTGGCGTTTCCACTTCCGGCGGATTATTGATGCCGGTCACTTCAATGGTGAGTGTCAGGCTGCCACTGTCGCCATGCGGGTCGGTGGCCCTGAAACGCATGCTTGCCTGGCGCTTGCCGCCGGCCTTGATGCTTTTCCAGAAAGGGTCTGCAGGGTCAAATTGCCATTGCCCGTCGGGCTGAAAGCTGAAGCCGGGAGCCTGCTTTTGCCAGGTGGCCAGGGTGAACGTCAACGGATCGCCATCTGGATCGACAGCGTCAAGCTTGCCCTGCATCAACTTGCCACCTTCAACAGCTGCAATCGTTTTTTGGACGCCAGAGACAGGCGCATCGTTGACTTTCTCGAGTTCAATCACAAAACGGTCACTCACGCTTGCACCAGACGCATCGACAGCCGCTACCTCGATCGTGTAACGCTGTTGCCCTGCAGGGGGGTTGCCGCTGAACGTCTGTGTTTTGGGATCGAATTTCAGCCACTTGGGCAGAGGCTCGCCGCTGGCTTGTTTTGCCGTCAGCCTGACATCATTGCCGAAGCTGAAGGTGTCAGCCGCCAATTGCAGACTGTGTTCGCCAGCGCCGCGCCAGGGTTTGGCCTGGCTGGCCAGGGGTCTGAGCACCACACCGACTTCGCCCTTGTCCCAGGCACCCAGCTTGTCACGCATGGCGGCCGACATGGAGGGGATGTCGGCTTTGGTGGGGTTGCTTGGCAAGGGGTCGAGACCTGCACTCACAAAAATGCGACCGTAGCTGTTTTGCAGTTCCGCATAGGCTACGTCACGCCGCAAGTCGGCGAGCAGCTCGGTCATTTCTTCCCGAATCAGATCCAGTTCACCGCTGCGCTCGGCCGTGCGCATTTGTCTGACTTGTTCCCGGATCTTGCGGATCACCTGCAGATAGTCCGCCGAGGTTTCGTACTGGTCCTTGGCGTTTTCCAGTGCCACGCGCGACAGGTGCACCTGGCCCAGCACGGCTGCGGTCAGCGCCAGACGGCGTTCCTGAGCTAGTTTGCCCTGCGCGTCGGTCAGGTTGCCGACCGTGGGTGCCTTGAGCACGTTGAACAGGTTCATGCCCAGGGTGGCGCTGTAGCTGGTCCAGTTGTTGTAGAGCAAGTAGTCGTTGGAGTCACGGTAGTTGCCTGCGCTGAGGTTGAGTCCAGGCAACAGGCCCAGCAGCGCTGCACGGCCCTCTTTCTCGGTGATGCGCTTCTGGTAGCGCAGCTCCATCAGTTCGGGGCGCAGTGCCAGCGCGGTGCGCTCAAGCGTGCTGATGTCGGCTTTGAGTGCCGGCACCTTGTAATCGGCCTCTGCCATTTCCACCAGTTCCAGCGGTGTGGCAGGTGGCAAACCCATCAGCGTGGTCAGTGTGGTTCTGGCGTCGAGCAGGTCTTTGTAAAGAGCTTCCAGTGAACGGCGCATGTCCAGCAGGTCACGCTGGTAGGACAGTGCATCCATCGGATTTTTCAGGCGCAGGCTCTCCACCCGCCGCGAGTCAACCAGTGCCTGTTGCACGCGCTGGCGGAGCTGGCCGGTTTGTTTGAGTAGCTTTTGGGCCGATACCGCGCGCCAGTAGGCGGTGCGCACATCCTGGATCAGGTTGTGGACCGCCTTGCGCTCGCGCTCCTGGGCGATCAGCAGACGGTCGGCGGCCTGGTTGGCGCGCAGGTAAGACAGGCCGAAATCCAGCACGTTCCAGCTCAGGGCCAGGCTTTGCGTCTCGCTGATCTTGCTGGCAGAGACGGAGTAGGTGGGATCGTTCGGCCTTCTTTCGGCTTCACCTGTTGCTCGATTAAAGACCACACTACTGGAGGCCGCCAGCTTATCTCGCTGTGTGTAGCCTGCATTCGCTGCCAATTGCGGCAGCATGTCAAAACGCGAGACAGCCAGCTGGTGCGAGGCCATGGCCGACTCCATCATCTGCACGCGCCGCTCACGGTTGTGCAGCAGGGCGCGCGCCATGGCTTCTTCAAGTGTTATCCGCTGTGCGGGCGCTTGTGTGGCCTCGGCCAGCAGCTTTTGGTCCGCCTGGCCATGGCTGAGGGCATCACTGACACCCAGAGGATCGGGCGTGACAGCGCAGCCGGCCAGCCACAGCGCGCTGGCCAGTGCAGTGAATTTGCCGATCTGACGGGCTGGGCTCAGACCATGACGGGTCGGGGTCGATGCATGTTTTTTTGTCATTTCAGTGTTTCAGGATCATTCGGTAAATGCGGAAAGAATCTGTTGGCCATACCCATCCCATTGCTGGTGATGCATGGCCAGTTGGCTCGAGAAAGCTGTGCGACCGCTGACCACAGGTGCCGTTTCGGACGAATACTGCGCCCTTTGGCCCTGCTGGCTCAGGTCGATCTTGATTTCGATGGCCCGTGTACCACCACTGGCGTCCTCGGCGATGAATTTCAGCTCGATCAAGGGTGTGCCTGTGCCTGGCGATGCGGTGACTTTGCCAGTGGCAGGGTCAACCTGGATCCAGGATGGCAGCGGATCGCCATTGGGCAGTGTGGCGCGGTAGCGCGAGACTTCGCTGCGGCGGAAGTCGGCAATTTCGATCTGGATGCCTTGCTGCTGTTGCGATACTTCCACCAGCATGATGCCTGAAGGCGCATCGTTGACGGGTGCGCCCTCTTGTCGCAGCGTGATCTGCCCATTGGCATTGACTGCCACGTTGACACGTTCGACCGAACGCGAAGAAGACGATTCGTCGCTTGTACCGGCCTGTGGCGAAACGGCCCGGGTGTCCAGTTGCAACTGACCATCAGCACCCGCGCTTGCTTCGGTGCGTTCCTGGACCTGTGGCGCGCTCTCCGGTCTGGCTGAGTTGTTGCCGGCATTGCCAGAGCCTGTAGAAGCGCTGTTGCTGCTGCCTGCTCCTTCAGTTCCCGTACCGCTGGTTGTGCCGCCGGAAGTGGTGCCACTGGTGCCGGCTGTGGAATTGCCAGCGGAATTGCCAGCATCGCCCGGGTTGGTGCCAGTGGCAATGCTGCTGCTTGCAGGGGCGGGAACTGCGTTAACACTGGATGCAGGGCCATCCACCGTTGCGCTGCTGATGGGTGGCAAGGACGGGACCGGAATGGTGCTGCTGAAGCCTGGTATGCCTGCGCCGAGCACATCGAATCTGCTGGTGCCTGAGGTGTTGCCATTGGTGCCACTGCCCGCCGTGCTGCCGGCCGAAAACTGTGGGTCTCCCGCTCCGCTGTTGCGCGTGCTGCTGTTGGTGGAAGAACTCTCATTGCGCGCAGGCGCATTGATGCGAATCGACCAGGTCGCTTCTGCCCAGGCACCCTGTGCGTCTGTGGCACGGATCACGATCCGATAGTCGCCAGGGCGCGTGCCTGCACCAGAAATGATGCCGGTCTGAGCATCAATTTGCATTCCGGCAGGCAGCTCTGCAGTGAAGCTGAAAGAGCCAGCGTCCAAATCGATGTCGGAGAACAGCTGAGCAGTGGGCATCTGCATTTGCTCGCCTTGCAGGTACTCCTTGTACTCCAGCGCATCGACCACTGTCGGAGCGTCATTGCTGCCTTCCACCGTGACGGTGATGGTTTGCCGCACCTGCGCGCCACGATCGTCAGTCACACGAACGGTGTACCGCTCCTGCACGCTCTGTCCTTCACGCAGGTTTTGTGTGGCCACCAGTGTGTTGTTGAGCGTGTAGGTCCATTCGCCCGTGTCGCGGTTGAGTGCAATGCTGCCGTAGCGGGTGCTGACCGAACCTTCGAGTTCGTAGACGCGCGTGGCATCACGGTCCGCATCGCTGGCAATGATCCGGTTGGAGACGCTGGCCATGCCGCTGCTGACCGAGCCATCATCGTTGTTGCCTTGCTCCCTCACGACCCCACTTGCTTGTGCGGCGCTTGAGCTGATCACCGGTGCATCGTTGGTGCCGTGGATGGTGATGGTCAGGGTTTGATCGACCCAGGCTCCGAAATCATCGGTGGCGCGCGCAATGTAGGTCTGTGTGACGACTTCTCCCTCTTTGAGCGCTTGTGTTGCGGCCAGGGAGTTGTCGAGCGTGTAGGTCCAGACACCGCTGCTGGCTTGGATGGACATGGTGCCATAGGTGGTGCTGGGTGAGCCTTGCAGGCTCCAGTTGTGGCTGGCGTTGGCGTCGGCATCCCTCACCGACAGAGCGCCGGTGGCCGTGGCCGTGCCGACCACGGCAGAGCCGTCGTCGTTGTGGCCTGCTTCGATGACGGTGCCGCTCAAGGCTGCAGTGGCATTGGCGACCACCGGCGCATCGTTGGTGCCGTGGATGGTGATGGTCAGGGTTTGGCTCACCGTGGCCGCAGAACCATCGGTCACGCGCAAAGTGAAACTTTCGCTGGCCGTCGCAGTCAGGGCATTCATGGCCAGATCGCTGGGCACATACAGATAAGCCCCCGTCAGGCTGTGCAGGAACAGGGTGCCGTAACTGCCCATGCGGCTTTGGTTATAGCCGTTGCGGCTGCTGTCGGCCTGTGCATTGTCGATGGTGTAACTGGCGGTTTCGCCTGCATCACGGTCGCTCGATGTGAGGGCACCGCTCACACTCTGGAAGCTGTCTGTGCGATGGCTGTCGTTGTAGGTGATGGCCGTGACACTGGCGTTCAGCACGGGGATGTCGTTGTCTGCCGTGATGTTGACAGTCAGCGTTTGGGTGGCCGTGGCTGAGCCATCGCTCACGCGTACCCCAAAGAATTCGCTCGCATTCGACTTGAGGGCCTCAACGGCGTCGTCGTCGGGCACATAGTCATATGCCCCGGAGTTGCTGTTGAGGTACAGGGTGCCAAATTGGCCCTGCTTTCTGAAGTCAAAGCCATTGCGGCTGTTGTCCGAGACTTGTCCGATCAAGCTGTAAGTCAGCACTGCGCTGTGATCCAGATCTGTGGCGGTCAAGTTCCCTGGGACTGGTTCCATCCGGTCATCACTGGCCGTGTCGAGCAGGTCTATGGCTGTGGGAGCGGTCAGCACCGGACCATCATTGGTCCCGGTGATGGTGATGGTGACGGTGGTGCTGTCACTCAGGGCCGGCGTGCCCGTGTCGGTGGCTGTGATGGTGTAAGTCAGCACCAGGGTTTCACCTTCGGCCAGGTAGTCAAAATCCGAGGTGTCGCAGTTGAAAACCCAGCTGACCGGAGCGCTGATGCTGCTGCCGCTCAGCACCGATGTCGGATTGAGGGTGAGCATAGACCGCAAGGTTTCCAGGCTGGGTGGGGTTCCTGTGGAAGTGCCGCCCACATTGACCGTACGCGTCATATTGACCAGATCGCTGGGGTCGTTGTCGGTCACGGTGATGCTGCCGCTGGCGGTGAGCGCAGCATTCGATTCGGTCAATGCCAGACGATCGATTCCGTCGCTGATGACCGGCTGGTCGCTGGCGCCCACCAGCCAGACGGTGAAGCCCGTGCTTTGGCTCAGCGTGCCGTCGCTCACCACCAGAGTGAATTCATCCTGGGCGTTTTCACTCAGGGCATTGATGGCGGTGCCGTTGGGTACATAGGTGTAAGCGCCGCTGGTGCTGTTGAGATACAGCTTGCCAAAACTGCCCGCCTGGCTGTGGCTGTAGCCCACCACACTGCTGTCCACGGCGCCGCCTTGAATGGCGAAGCTGAGCACGGCGCCAGTGTCACGGTCGGCGCCGCTCAGGGTCCCGGTCACGGCGCTGAATGTGTCGGTTGCGGTCGTGTCCACATAAGTGGCGCTGGGCAGGCTGGCAGTGAGTTGTGGCGTGTCGTTGGCGCCGTTCAGGGTGATGGCCAGCACCTGGCTGGCGCTGGCACTGCTGCCATCGCTCACTCTCAGTGTGAAGCTTTCGCTGGCGTTCACGGTCAGTGCATTGATCGCCGCATTGTCGGGTATGTACTCGTAGGCACCAGTGCTGCTGTGGATGAAGAGGGTGCCGTAAGTTCCTGCCCGTTTGTGGGTGTAGCCAGGGCGGCTGTTGTCGCTGATGCCGTTGTCGATGCTGTAAGTGGCGCTCTCGGGCGCATCACGGTCGATGGCGACAAGGGCACCTGTGATCGAGGAAAAACGGTCATGATCGGGTGTATCGGTCAGGGTGATCGATGCGACGCTTGCGCTGAGCGTCGGCGTGTCGTTGCTGCCTGTGATGTTGACCGTCAGCAAGCCCGCATCGCTGGCACTGCCGTCACTGGCGAGCACACTGAATGTCTCGCTGGCGTTCGACTTGAGGCGTTCTACAGCATCATCATTGACCACAAACCGGTATGCGCCATTGTCTGCGTTCAAATAGAGCGTGCCATAGGTGCCGGTCTTTTTGGCACTGTAGAACACACCGTCGATCCAGGTGATCTGGCTGACCTGACCAGCGACGGCATAAACAATGGCGTCTCCATCGCGGTCCACGCTGGTGAATGTGCCGATCACATCACTGAAATGGTCATCGGCTGCCGTGTCGTTCAATGCGATTGCCGTGAGCGTGCCCAGCACAGGCGTGTCATTGCCGGCCGTGATCGCAACGCTCAGGCTCTGGGTGGCACTGGCCGTTCCGTCACTCACCCGCACACTGAACGTTTCGCTGCTGTTCTGTTGGAGTGACTCTATCGCAGCCTCGAGGGGTACATAAAGGTAAGTCCCTGTGCTGCTGTTGAGGTACAGCGTACCGAAACGCCCCAACTGACTGAGGTCATAGCCGACGCGGCTGTTGTCGTCGGCCTGATTGGCAAGGCTGTAACGCAACACAGCGTTGTGATCCAGGTCGCTTGCCTGGAGCTGTCCGCTGACAGGGCTGAAGGTGTCGTCGTCGGCCGTGTCGGTCAAACCGATGATATCGGGCGATGCCAGCACGGGGCCATCGTTGCTGCCAGAGATGGTGATGGTGATGGTGGTCGCGCTCGACAGGGCAGGGCTGCCGGTGTCGGTGGCGGTGATGGTGTAAGTCAAAACCAGTGTCTCACCTGCCGCCAGACCATCGAAATACTCGCTGCCACTGTTGAAGCTCCAGCTCACACTGGCAGTGGTGCTGGATGCATCGTTGAGCAGGGTTTCCGGGGTGATGCTCAGCATGCTGAGCAATCGGGCTGTATTGGGCAGTGAAGCAGTGGTGCTGCCGCCCACGGACACAGCTTTACTCAGGCTCACCGAATCGCTCAAATCGCTGTCTGTGAGGGTCAGGCTTCCGCTGGCCGAGAGCGTGGTGTTGCTCTCTGCCAACGCAACGTCGTCATTGCCATCGCTGAAAACGGGAGGATCACCTGCACCCACTATCCAGGCGGTAAAGCCCGTGGTTTCGCTCAGGTCACCGTCGCTGACTTCAAAAACAAAATCATCCTGGGCCAGACTGCCGGCTGGCTGGCCTTCAATCGCCGCATCATTGGGTACGTAGGTATAAGCGCCGGTGCCGCTGTTGAGGTAGAGGGTGCCAAAAGAGCCCCTTTTGCTGAGGTTGTAGCCGCTGAGCGTGCTGTTTGCGGTTGCACCTTGCAGCGTGTAGTTCAAGCGGGCTTCCGCATCTCGATCACTGCCAATGAGGTTGCCGCTGATGGGTACAAAATTGTCATCGCCCGCACTGTCAATGAAACTCGCGCTGGACCGGCTGGCCCTCAGCGTCGGCCTGTCATTGGCAGCCTGAATTTGGATTGACAGGACGCGGCTGGCTGTGGCGCCGGCGCTGTCGGTCATGGTGAGGGTGAAGCTTTCACTGGCGTTGGCTGTCAGGGCATTGATGGCGGCATCCAGTGGTGCATATTCATAGGCGCCGGTGCCACTGTTCAAGTAGAGGGTACCGTAATGGCCATCCATCTGAAGGTCATAGCCGCTGCGACTGCTGAGGCTGCCGCCCGTGACGGCATAAGTGGCGCTGTCATTCACATCCCGGTCGCTGCTGATCAGGCTGCCAACGATGCTGGCAAAACTGTCCTGTTCCGCGGTGTCGGTGACGCTGATGGCGCTGACTGCGGCGAGCATAGGCGCGTCGTTGCTGCCTGTCAGAACAAATGTCAGAGGCGCTGTCACCTGCTGTCCTTGTGCATCCGTCACGATCACGTTGTAGCTGAAGGTGATCGACTCGCCCTCACCCAGAAAGTCAAAATCGGCTGCAGCATGGCTGTAGCTCCAATTGACAGGTGTGGTGACGCTCACATGGTTGGCGGAGACTGCGAAGCCATTGGTCAGTGATTGAACCAAGGCTGCAGACAATCGCCCGCCGCTCCAGGCCGGGGCTTGTGCGACCTGATAGGTCACATCGATCTGGTCGCTGCGGTCAAGGTCCACAAAATCCACATTGCCTGTGGCCGACAGGGTCTGTGCTGCAGCGTTGCCCGCTTCCACAAAGGCCGGCGGTGCGGCAATGCTGACCGTGGGTGCGTCGTTGCTGCCGGTGATGGTGATCACCACGGTCTTGTCGGCTTGCCCTGTGTGGCTGTCTAGGGCGCGCACAGTGTAGGTCAGCACCAGTTGTTCGCCGCTGGCGAGGTGGTTGAAGTGCTCATTGCCAGAGTTGAAGCTCCAGTTCAGGGTCCCGCTGGTGGTGGTGCTGATGATGCTGGTGTTGGTGCTGAGCATGGCCAGAAGTGCTGCGTTGTCAGACTGCAAGCCGGTGGTGGCGCCCGCGGACACCACCGAAACCACCGAGGCACTCACCGTGTCTGCGCGGTCCACATCGCTGACGCTCAGGGTGCCCGTTGCGCTGAGCGATGCATTGGTTTCGGTCAACGATGCGCTCTCGCTGTCCTGGCTGAGCAGACTGATGACAGGCGAATCGTTGCTGCCAGTGATGGTGATCGTCACTGTCTCGCTGTCGACGCCCGTTAACGGTGCACTGTTGTCATCGGTGGCGGTGACGGTGTAAGTCAGTACCAGGGTTTGACCTTCGGCCAGGTAGTCAAATGTCTGGCTGCCCGAATCAAAAACCCAGTTCAGTGTGGCGCTGTTTTGGGTGTCACTCAAAACGGTGGACGGACTCACGCTGAACATGGCCAGCAAAGTGGCATCGCCGGGCGCTTGTGGATCGCTGCGGTTGCTGGTGCCTGAAACCGTCAAGGTCCGACTGGCAGTGACCAGATCGCTGGTGTCGAAATCGCTGACAGTGAGGGTGCCCGTGGCGGACAGGCCGCTGTTGGTCTCGGCCAGTGCTTCGTCATCGGGCCCGTTGCTGATGAGCGGTGCATCGTTGGCGCCAGTGATGGTGATCGTGATGGTTTCGGTATCGCTCAGTGGCGAGCCGTCACTGTCTGTGGCGGTGACGGTGTAGGTCAGCACCAGATTTTCGCCAACGGCCAGGTAGTTGAAGGCTTCGCTGCCCGAATGAAAGCGCCAGTAAAGCGAGGCACTGGTTTGCGTGCTGCCAATCAGTGTCAGTGGGTCGCTGGTCCAGCTGCTGTTGTTGGCAGACAGCTTGAGCATGGCCAGCAGTTGGGCATTGCTGGGGGCAGCAGGGTCGCTGGTGTTGCCCGTGGCCGTCAAAGTGCGGCTCACGGTCACGGTGTTGCTGGTGTCCAGATCGGTCACGGTCAGGCGACCGCTGCTGGTCAAGCCGGTGCTGGTTTCGGGCAGAGTGGCGGTATGGGTATCGCCAGCGCCAATCGAAATCAAGGGGGCATCGTTGGTGCCAGTGACCGTGATGGTGATGGTCTGATCGTCTGTCAGCACCGCACCTGGCGCATCGTCACTGACACGGATGGTGTAGGTGTAAACCAAACTTTCACCCGTGGCCAGGTCGTTGAAAGCGTTGTTGCCCGAGTTGAAAGTCCAAGTCAGTTGCCCGGATGCAGCAGTGCGGCCTGTGCCGCTGAGCACTGTACTGGCGTTCAGTGTCAGCCATGTCAATCCGGTATCGCTGGTCAGCGCGACGGCATCACCATTGTTGCGCTTGACCGTACCGCTGAGTACCTGGGCTGTGACCGCATCGGTCAGGTTGGTATCGGTCACGGTCAGCGTGTCGCTGACGCTGAGCCCGGCATCGGCTTCGGTCAGCACCTGGGCATCGCTGTCATCCGCGCCAATGCTGATCACGGGTGCATTGTTTTTGCCTGCCAGTGTGACAGTGATAGGTTTGCTGTCGCTGCCGCCTTGGCCGTCGACCAGCGTGAGCGTGAACACCGCCGTCACCGTTTCGCCTGAGCCCAGGAAGTCGATGTCGGCCTGGTTCACCATGTATTGCCAGTTGACAGTGCCCGTGGCAGTGTTGCTGCTTGGCGAAATGCTCAGACCGCTGGCAATGGTGGCCTTCTGGCTGTCTGTCAGGGTCAGGGAAGCGTTGCTCCGGTTGGTTCCCGTGATGCTGCTGACTGCCAAAGTAGCGGTGGGTCGATCTGACACATCCAGGTCGGTGAAGGTGATGGAGCCGCTGTCGAAGAGCTTGTCCGGAAAGCCTGAAGAGATGGCGCCAGAAGTGTCGACGACCGTGATCGTCGGTGCATCGTTGGTGCCGGTGATCGTCACCGTCACGGTCTGGGTGGCCATGCCGTTGTCGTTGTCCGTCACACGCACGGTGTAGTCCAGCACCAGGGTTTCACCGGCGGCCAAGGCATTGAAGGTTTGCGAGCCGGAGTTGAAAGTCCAGGTCAAGGCATTGGTGCCCCGCACTGTGCCTGCCAGTGAAAGCATGGCCAGTAAATCCGCCTGGATGGGGATAGCGCCGCTGCTGGCGGTGCTGCTGCTGTGCACCGACACACCGGCCACGCTGGCCGTCAGGGTGTTGGCCGCTTCGGCATCGCTCACGCTCAGTGTGCCTGTGGCTGTCAGCGCTGCATCTGTTTCGGTGAGGCTGGCGGTGGCGGCATCGCCGGCAGAGACACTGATCACTGGCGCGTCGTTGGTGCCGCGCACGACCACGGTGATCGTGGACTCGGCTTGCAGTGCGCCATCGGATACGCGCACGGTGTAAGCAAAGGTCAGCGTATCGCCTGGCTTCAGATCGTTGAAGGCTTCATTGCCGGAGTTGAAAGTCCAGTTGATCGGCAAGGACGTACCACTCGCTGTGCCCGGTGTCAGGGCGAGCCAATCTTTTTGAATGAGACTCATGCTCTCAGCGGCTCCCGAATTGAGCTGCACGGTGGCCGTCGGCACACTGACCGTCAGCGTCTGCGAGCTGTCTACCTCACCGGCCACCAGCGTGTTGCTGACCGTCAGGCCACTGTTGGTCTCGTCCAGATAGAAGGTGCTGGTGCCGCTGCGGGCGCGAGGCGTGAGGGTGGGGGTGTCGTTGACCCCGTTGATGGCCACCGTCAGTGTGGCGGTGTTCGAGGTCGCGCCGAGCGAGTCTGTGACCTGCAAGGTGAAATTGTCCGTGACCGACGTGGTGGCCGCGTTCATTTTTGCCGTATCGCGCACATACTGGTAAGCCCCAGTCAGCGCGTTCAGGTAGAGCTTGCCGTAATGGCCAGTGACGCTGTGTGTGAAGTTCGTCAGCGATGTGTCGGCCACTTGGTCAGCGATGGCATAGGTCAGGCTACCGCCTTCGGCGTCGCTTGCAGCCAATGAACCGGTGGGGTTCCCTGGGGTGGAGAAGCTGTCGTACGCGCTGGTATCGGCGTAAGTGGCAATGGGGTTGGTTGGCTGTGTCAGCACAGGCGCATCGTTGCTGCCCGTCACAGTCACACGGATCTGCTGGGCAGCCGTGGCAGTGCCGTCGGATACTGTGGCGTCAAAGTCGTCCACCACCGACTGACCCGAGGCCAGTGCTTGCGTGGCGGCGGCTGTGTTGTCGAGCACATAGGTCCATGCACCGGTCTGGGCGTTCAGGTACACACGGCCGTAGGTACCCAGCGTGCTGTGGGTGTAGCCGCTCAGGCTGGCGTCTGCGGCCTGGCCGGTGACCGACCAGGTCAGGACTGCGCCAGCATCGAGATCGCTGGCGGTCAGCGTCTGTGGTGTCGTGGCGTTGGTGCCCGCCACGCCGAAGCCGGCTTCGACCACGCTGCCCACTGCGGCGGCGGGAGCCGAGGTGATGATCGGGGCATCGTTGGTGCCGCTGATGACGATGGTGATGTCGCGGTAGACGGTGTTGCTGGTGTTGTTGTCGGGAAACACCCTGAATACCGCAGTGACGGTATCACCGTTATTGAGGAAATCCAGTGTGCTTTCACTTACGCTGTAAGTCCAGGTGACACCCACACCTGATTTGACAACACTGAATCCTGCCCGAATAGCTTCCCGTTCTCCAGACAAAGCCCAATTGGCATCGGACAAGCTGCTGGAGCCCGGTTTACCGATCGAGAGCACCGATACGGCAGGGGTGTTGGTCGCTACTGCGCCATCAAACGTGATCGCATCCGATGCGCTGAGTGTGCCGGGCGAGCCTTCCACAATGCTGCCCGCATCCCCGCCGACGATCAGCACACCTGCGGTCTGGCTGGTCATCACCACAGTGAACTTCAAAGGTTTTTCTGAGGTCTGACCGCTGTTGTCGGTCATTGTCAGGGGGTAGCTGAAGCTGACTTTGTCGCCTGTCTGAAGTGCAGCGTTGCTGCTGTCCTTCAGGACTGTCGGGTCGAGTGAAAAGCTCCAGGCCACATTGCCGGGGTTGGTGGTCGGTGCTGAGGTGGTCAGGCTCAAGGCAGAATCAATGGCCGTGATGGCGCTGGCGTTGAGGGTGATCGAGCCACCGCCCGACGCGGTGGCGGTGATGGTCGGTGCGGTTAGCGAACCGGTCAGCAGGTTGCTGGCGTCGGGATCGTTGACATTGACTGTGCCTGTGGCCGTCATAGGTGCGCTGGTGGCGCTCAAGGCTGTCACAGACGAGGTAGCCACATAGGGCTTGTCGTTGGTGCCGGTGATCGTGACCGTGATGGTTTGCTCGCCTGAGGCAGTGGTGCTCCCGTTGTCCGAGGCGCGCACGGTGTAGGTCAGCACCAGGGTTTCGCCAGCGGCAAGGTAGTCGAAGCTGGTGCTGCCCGAGTTGAAAACCCAGTAAGCGGTGCCGGTGGTGGAGGTGTTCCCAATGACGGTGCTGCCCGGGGTGCTGGCGCCGTTGTCAATGGTCAGCATGGCCAGCAGATCTGTTTCGGTCGGCCGGTTGGCTGCAGGGCCGGTGCCGCTTGCCAGAACGCTGACCTTGCTGATCGCGACGGTTTGTGATGTGTCCAGGTCCTGGACTGACAGCGTGCCGCTGGCGCGCAGGCCGGTGTCGGTTTCGGTCAGGCTGGCGGTGGCGCTGTCCAGCGTGCCGACGGTGATCGCGGGGTTGTCGTTGGTGGCCGTCACGGTGACAGTGAAGGTGGCGGGGCTGCTGGTCTCCAGGCCGTCGTTCACCGTGACATGGAACGCGCGGGATGCCTCTGTGGGCGTGTTGCTGCTGTTGTTGTAGCGCAGGGCGTCTAGCAGGGTTTCAGCCTCTGCCAGGGTCAGCAGGCTGCCATCGGCTTTGGCAAAGCTCAGGTTGCTGGTTCCAGTGGCGACGCTGGCGGTGACGCTGTAGGTGGTGCCGTTCAACACCACATTGCTGATGGCTGCGCCGTTGGCAAAGTTCAGGGCGATGCTGCCGCCTGAAGTGGCTCCGGCCACCCGCAGGCTTTCGGCAGCACCGTCGGTGATTTGCGAGGCCGTGAAAGCGATCTCCAGCCAGGCCAGGTTTTGAGATGCATCGGCGTCGGCCAGCGAGGGACCTGCCGTGGTGAAGGCCAACGCAGCACTGCCATTGTCCGCACCATTGACTTCGGTGAAGGTGGCGCTTCTGTTGGCAACCTGTGGCGTGGGCGCAGCGTCCAGTTTGAGGGTGGGCAAACTGTTGCGATCAATCGTCACGCTGGCGCTGGCGTTGCCATTACCTGCCGTGTTGGTCACGCCACCTGCCACCAGTTCTACGGTGATGTTCTCATTTGTACCAGACGTAGGCGTGATCAGCACCCGGTAGCGGTTGCCCTCGGGCGTGGGGGCGGTGTCGGTCAGGGGATTGAAGTTGGCCGGCTGGGTGTTGGGGTCCACATTGGCGTCGGTCGAGATGCGTTGCAGCTGCGAGGCACTGCCATGGCTCACCATCAGGTCGGCCAGGGTCAGGTCATTGATGGCACTGGAACCAAAGTCGATCGTTACCCAGAATGCGGTCGAGCCGTCGTGCAGGGGCTGTGCGCTCAGCGTGGCCGTGGGGCCTGTGTTGTCCAGGGTGTAGATCTCGTTGTTGACCGAGGCTTCCTTCGGAGTAGCAGAGAGACTGACGGTTTGGGCCGTGTTCTTGATGGTGGGTGTGCCCGCCAGTTCCAGGCCCAGCGTGCCGTTGGCATTGGCAATGCCGCTGGTGCCGGTTTTGCTGCCGACGGTGACGGTGTAGGTGGAGGCATTGATGGCTGAAATGCCCGTGATCTGGGCCAAGTCTTTCAAGCTGCCGGTCAGCGCAAAGTCGCTGGCATCCACGCCGCGCACGTTCTCGCTGAAGACCAGTTTGAAGGTGACCATGTCGTCGTTGGTGACGTAAGACGTTATGCCGCCACTGGTCACTGCGGTGGTTGCAGTCGATCGCAGCACCGACTGCAGGGTGGGGCTGGCTGGCTTGGGCGTGACCTGGATGCTGAAAATGGCCCCCTTGACGGCCAAGGCGCCGTCTTCGCCACCGTCGGCCAAGTTGAATACGAAGCTGTCGTCTGGTGGATCGCCTCCGGTGGCGGTGGCGTTGTCGGTATTGCGGTACTTGAGCTTGCCGCTGTCGATGTCCGCCTGTGTGAAAGTGCCCCCGGTGTTCAGCGCCACCTCGGCGCCGTTGATCGTGCCGTCGCCATCGGTGTCCAGCCACAACTGGCCATAGCGTGGCAGCGTGGTGACGGTGTAGGTGAGCCCCGTGCCATCGTCATCGGGGTCCAGCTCCTTGAGGTGGTCTTTGGTGATGGTGGCTGTTTCCTTGTGTGCCAGGCTGAAACGCTCGGCTTTCTGCGTGGCCGCCAGATTCAGATCGCCGCGACCGTCCATGGTGTAGATGCCGTCAGGCGTCATCACCGAGGGCGCCACGTTCATGCCGCCGCTGTAGGTGATGGTGAAGTCCGCAAAGCCGGATGCACCTTGGCCGTCGTCGGCAAACAGGCGCACCGTGAGTGCGCCGCTGCCCGAAGGGGCTTTGGCGCTGAAAGTGCGCGTGGCCGGATCAAAACGCACCCAGCTGGGCAACTCGTTGCCATCCACGTCGCCGGCGCGCAGCGTCAGGGTGTCGCCATCGCCGTCGGTGAACGCATTGGACGGGATGGTCCAGCTGTGTTCGTTGGCGTCGACAATGGTTCGGTCTGGCACGCGCACATCGGGTGCGGCCTCGACCGGCGCATCGTTGGAGTTGAAAACCGTCAAGCGGAAGGTCAGTGACGTACTGCCACCGTTTTCAGTGTTGGCCGTGAGTTTGATCCAGTAGGGGCCGGGCGAGGCGCTGGCTGGCGGGTTGCCGCTGAAGGTGCGGGTGGCTGAATCCAGGGACAGCCAATTGGGCAACGCAAGACCGCTGGCCAGTGTGGCGGTGTAAGTGGTGATCGGATGGCTGGCGTCTGCCGTGAAGGTGTCAGATGCGAAGGTGAAAAACTTGTTTCCAGCACCGTCAAAGACAACCCCGGAATCACTCACCGTGACGCCGTCGGCGTTGTTGCTGTCCGTCTGCGATTCAATGGGATTGGTGACCGAGGGTTGTGTGATCGCTGTTGAGAATGTGATGGTGAAATCATCTGAAACAGCGGCGTGCCGTCCATCGGAGCCGCTGATTTGGATGTGGATTGATTCACCGACGCTGTAAAAGCCGTTGGGGTTCCCGCTAAAGGTCAGCGTTGCAGGGTTGAAGCTCAGCCAGGAGGGCAGCGCTGCGCCACCGTCCAATGTGGCCGTGACGGTGACCAGGTCGTAATCCGGGTCGGTGAATGTACCGGCCGGCAGGGTGAAGGTTTGTGCGCCGCTGGTTTTCCATTGCTGGTCATCCACCGGGCTGACCACGGGCGGGCTGCTGACAATGGCCACCAGTGTTCCGGTGACCAGTGGGTTACCGTCGGCATCCACCGAGGCTGCGGTGCCGTCGGACAAGGAGACGGAGAGCAGGCTGTTGGACTGTGAGCCGTCTTGTTTGAACTTGAGTTTGCCTGCCACCACGTCCGCATGGGTGAATGTGGCGACGCCATTGGGGTTGCCTTCGTTCACAGGGCCCAGCGCCATCTCGCTGTTGTTCAGCAAGTCGTCTCCATTGCTGTCAATCCACCAGGTGCCTCCTGCTGGCGCAGTGAGCACGGTGTAAGTCAGCTGACTGCTTGTTTGCAAGGAGTCCCTGGCCTTGAGTTGACTCTCGGTGATGGTGACCGTCTCACCCTTGCTCACATAAAGGCTGTTGACAATGAGTGATGGCGCATCTTCCACCACGTCACCCAGGGTGACTGTGAGGTCCTGCTCGTATGTCATACCGCCGCTGTCGGTCACGCGCACGCGCAATGTTTGTGTTGGTGTGCGCTCAAAATCGATGATGGCGTTGGCGGCCACCGTCACGGTGCCGTCGGGCGCAATGTTGAAGTTGGGGTTGCTGACCCGCACAAAGGTGAAGGTGTCGCCCGTGTTGGGGTCGGTGGCGGTGAGTTTACCGACCACGGTGCCTTGGGCGCTGTTTTCGGGGACCGGGCTGGAACTGGTGGTTGTGGTGCTCACCCACTTGACCGCCGTCGGCGCGTCGTTGGTGTCGGTCACGTTGAAGGTGAGGATGGCAGTGCCCGAACTGGCTGTGCCGTCGCTGACCGTGAACTCGATGGTGGCGTACGCTGCGCCAAAGGCGTCGGCGGCAGGCCGGTAGGCCAGCGTGCCCAGGTTGGCCGCTGCCACGGTCACGGCACCGGTTTGCACCACACCGTTCAGCAGCAATTGGCCGTGGCTGGGCAGTTGCAGCGTGACCGAGGCCATGCTGTCCCCATCGACGTCGGCAAAGCTGAAGTCGGCAGCGCTGAAAGCGCGTGTGGTGTCTTCGTCCATCGTCACGGTTTTGCTGGCCGTGGTGGGCGCGTCATTGACGGCATGGATCGTCAGGCTGGCCGTGTCCGTGGTGCTGCTCACGGCGGTGTTGCCTCCGGCAGCATTCGGGTTGGTGGTGCCGCCGGCCACGCCGCTGGTCTTGTCCCAGGCGCGGAAGCTGATGGACGGACTGCCGTTGGCCGTGCTGTTGACATGGGCGCCCGGTACAAACCGGATGCGGTCGGTCGCATCGAGCAGCACGGCCGCTGTACCCAAGTCAACCATCTGACCTGTGCTGGGGCTGAACGCGGTCCAGTTGCCAGAACCCACCTTGTATTGCCAAATGCCATGGGTGTTGTCCACCTTGGTCACGGCAATCGCCTCGGGCGCTGTGCCCACATCGGGGTCGGTGATGCTCCCGTCCGCCACCAGGTCGCTGACCTGGGTGCCGGCATTCTCCAACTCGTCTTCGTTGATGGCGGCAAAAGAGGGCGTGGCCGAGGTGTCCAGCACAGGAGCGTCATTGACCGCCGTGACAGAAATGGAAACGGTGGCTGTTCGTTTGCTGGCGTCGGTGTTGGAACTGCTCGACAAGAAGCCGTCGCTGGCGGTGTAGCTGAAGCTCACACTGCCATTGAAGTTGAGCGCGGGCTTGAAGACCAGTTTGTCCAGATCGCCAGCCTGCACCACGGCATTGGCCGCCAGGGTGGTGCCGTTGAGGCTCAGGGTGCCCTGGCCGGTGGTGGGTACCGTCACCAGAGTGATGCTCTGCAGCGTGTCCAGCTCCGGGTCGGTGAAGCGGCTGGTGAACTGGCTGGCCGTGAAGGTCAGCGAGCCATCTTCGTTGACCGCTGGAGCGCTCCAGCTGCTCACGCTGGGGGCTGTGTTGCCCACACGCACCTGGATGTCGCGTGTGTCGGTCACGAACACATCGGGCTTGGCCACATTGGCCTGGGTGGTCAGCAGTGGGGCGGTCAAGGTGACGCCGTTGGCGCCATACTCGACGACGGCTTCGCGCATCGTGCCGTTGGTGCGTGAGGCGCGGCCAATGTGACTGCCCCAATGATCCAGGAAATAGATGTCTCCGGTCAGTGGGTCCAGGGTAAGACTGGTGGCGTTGCCTACCCCTTGCTGGGACAGGTTGTAGTTGCTGCCATCCAGTGCAACCTCGCCCGTGAACAGGTCGATGACCTTGTAGTCTTGTTTGCTACCAGAGACAAAGCGCAGCAGGTACAGGTAGCGGCCATCCGAGGTGGCGCCGTGGCTGTCACCCAGCCAGCCGGCACCAATGTTGACGGCGTAGTCGCGGTCCCAAACCAGACGTGTGCCGTTGTCGGTCAGGTTGTAAAGGCGCACTGTGATATTGCCTGCTGCGTCCGGGGTGGAAACGATGCCCAGACGTCCGTCTGGCATGTTGAAAAGGCTGCCGTAAGCCCAGCCTTGACCGTCCAGCAAGGGTTTGCTGGCATCCAGCGTGACCACGGTGAATGAGCCATCGACAGGCGACACGCGGCGGATGCTGTCGTCCGTACCAGTGCTGGTGAGATTGGCGTTGCGGATGTACAGCCAGCCATGGCTGTAGGCCATTTGAGCTGTATTTCCACCCAGAGCAGTGTTCGTTCCGAAGTCTGTGACCCTGCGGCCGTTCATGTCGTAGACGACCATCCAGTTGTTCAGGCCGTAGTAGGCGTAAATGAACCGACCGTCGGTGGCGATACCGGTGATGTCCCAATCGTTGTCGCTGAGGTAGTAGGAGGTGTAGAGATTGATGCTGGCAAACTGGTCCAGCCGTACGATGTCTTCGATGCGCACCAGCCAGGCATCCTGGTTTTTGGTCGAGAGGTCATTGACCATGCCTGTGGCGTCGAGTTGCACGCGCTCCCAGTAGCCCAGCAGGTTGGGGTCGGTCAAGTCGATGTAGGCGCTGCCCGCGCGGCCTGTGTCGATCTCGGCTTGAGTGCGGGCGTCGTTCCAGATCCGCAACTGGCTCAATTGACCGCGGAAGTAGTCGTCTACAGCCCAGTTGCTGCGGCCAGCGTAGCTGTTGGTGCGATCAACGTTGAAGCCAGGACTCAAATAGTTGTTGGACGTGTTGGTGGTTTGTTCAACGCCGTTGAAATAAATCTTGCCTGTGCCATTGCCGTTGTTGACGGCAGCCACGTGCACCCACTGGCCTAAGGGCAAAGTACCGGTGGTGACCATCTCAGAGTAAGTGTTTCCGTTGGTCCTGTTGCTCAGGATGATCTTGCCGGTATCACCATAGAAGCCCAAAAAGATATTGTTGGATTCTTGGCCATTGCCCAGGTCAAAAATCCGCGCCCAGGTGTTTGCCGCATCGGCATAAACCCAGCCTTCCAGTGTGTAGGCGCCGCTCAGACCACTGATGGTGCCAAGGTCCAGGTAATCACCGGCCTGTCCGTTGAGGATGAAGCTGCCATTCGGATCGGTCGGTGCCGTGGCGCTGGACTGCAGCACCCCGGTATAGGGGTCCAGCCAGCCCGCGTTTTCGCGGCTGTAGACGCGCACGTTGTCGACAGCGGCAGATTCGTCTGTTTTGTCCTGATCCAGATTGGTCCAGAACTTGAGCTCGAAGGATTCACCAAAGTTTTTTGGCAGGTCGATGACCACTTTGAAGGACTGGTCGCGGTGCCCGGCATTGGTGTTGCCTGTGCTGGTGGTCCAATTGCCGTAGTCGTTGTTGGGGGTGATGCTCCAGGTGACGGGCTTGCCGTTGACCACCATCGAACCCGTCACCACGTCGGTGTAATTCACACCCGTACTGCGTTGGAAGCCAAACCAGACGTCGTTGATGTAGGTGTAAAACCACTCGTTGTCCCACGAGTCCAGCGCGTAGAAGTCGAACTCCACCCGTGTGGCCTCATTGCCGATGTAGTAAGTTTTTTGTGGCCCCCAAGATCTGATCCACAGCGCATCCGAGCTCACGCCATATCGGGTGACATTGACGATTTCGGTGTAGAGCGCGTTCTCGGTGTTGGCATTGTCCCAGCCCGGGCGAACACCGTTTTCAAAGTCTTCGAAAGTGCCGCCCAGGCCTGGGTTGGTTGGTACGTTTTTCTGCCAAAGCGTGAAGTTGTCCACGCCATAGGTTTCGTCCGAACCCCACGAGTCCAGGTTGGTGTCCATCGTGACCGTGAGCGTGTCACCGAAATTGCTGGGCAGTTCGATCTGGACTTCGAAGCTCTGGTCGTTCCAACCCGCCCCAAAGAAGTTTCCAAAATTGGCCAGCGGCGTGATGGTGTATTTGACCCCGCTGACGGTGCCGGAGACAGGAGCTGTGACGGCCGTGAGGCTCTGGTAGCTTTGCTGAAATAGCAAGATGCTGGACCCGCTGCCTTGCACGGCAAGTGCAAAAAGTTCGTTGTCCCAGCTGTCGTAGCGGTTGAAACGGAAGGTGATGACCGTTTCTTTGTAGTTGATGTCAAAGGATTTGCGAATCTGGTACGACGGATCATTGCTGTTGTCGTTACGGGCCATCAGCTGGCCATACCAAAGCGGCACAGGGTTGCCCGTTTCGGGAAATCGCCAGCCGGTGCGGCCCTGGTCAAAGCCGTCGTAGGCCACCCGTGTCCAGCCCGCGGTTTCCAGCGGGTGTATCGATTCAGCGGTTTGGTAGTACAGGCTGCTGTCCAGATTGCCTGCCACGCTGCCGTTGGCGTTGACCCATTTCCAGTCCATCACGCCATTGCCGGTGTCCACGTTTTGCAGACCCACCCACACGCCGCTGCTGTTGTTCAGGCGTGCCAGGCGGGTGATGAGGGCGAGTTCGTCGGGGGTGGTGGCTTGTGCCAGGTAGCCGCTGCTGCCTTGCACCTGGGTGCTGGAGGCCGCTTGCTGTTGCGCGGCGAAGTCGCCGCTGCTGGTGGCCAGCTTGTAGTAGTGGCCGGTGGCGGCGCTGTAGGCGGTGATGGCGTCCACAAACACCAGGGCGTTGCCGGGTCGAACGCTGGCGCTCAGGGCGGCGGCCAGTTCGGTCGGCGTTGCCAGAACCCCATTCCCAAATTCGATCAGGTAGCGGTAGCTGCTGCTGGCGGTGCCGTCGTCATAGGCGGCCAGGTGGTACTGGCCACTGGGAGCATGGATGGCGAGCACGTCCTGATCTGAGCTGTTGGGTTCACCATTGGCCCAGCGGCCGTCGAACAGCTGTCCTGCGCGCGGACCCGCAGACCAGAACCAGCCATCGCGGTAGCCGGTGGTAGCGTTGTCGGTGGCTGTGGCCAGCTGGTAGCCGCCAGCAAACACCGAGCTGACCCCGGCATCGCGCATGAGTGCGCGGAAGATGTTGAGCGAATTGGCGTCCGTGGCGGTCGAGAGGTAGCCGGTCTGTCCGGCCAGGGTCATGCCCCCTGCTGCGGCTTGTGCATTGCTCCAGGTGGCGGTGGTGGTGGACAGACCGATGTAATGGCCTGTCGCGTGGTTGTAATACCAGGTATTACCCCCCGCCTGTACCGCTGTGGCGATCAGATTGACATCGATGGCGGCCTGCATTTCGTCGCCGTTGAGGCCACCGCTATCGCCTTTGTGCACCGCAAACACCAGCCGTTCACCCGCCGCCAGCACCACCTGCTGTACCGCAGAACGTGCGTTGGCCGAATTAGGCAAGGTGCCGTCGCCGGTTTGAACTGGGCCAGGGGAGATTTCGACCGCACTGGTACCGGCTGCATTGACCTTGAACACCTTGTAGGACGGCGAGCTCCAGCCGCTGCCCAACTGGGCCGCCGTGGATGGGTGTGCATCCCAAAAGCGGGCGTCTACCGCATAGATGCCCGCTACCTGTGCAGTGAACTGGATGGCTGCCGGATTGACATGCCCGGGCAGCATGCCCACGGTGCCAGGGCTGAAGGTGAACGAGGAGACATTGTCAAACCCGTTGGGGAAGAAAAAGCGCGCCCAGCCGGTGGTGACATTGCCCGCATCGGCGTCCTTGTGCACCAGCTGGATGTAGTCGCTGGCGGAACCCCGTGGGTCGGTCTGAATGGTCCAGGCCGAATTGGCCTGGGTGTAGGCCTGGAAGCTGCCCCAGTTGAAGTTGCCCGTGGCCCCGGCGTTGCCGGTGATGACGCCGACCGACCAGGGGCCGTCGGTGCCGTCACCGTTGAGCGGGTTGAAGTCACGGCCCAGGCTCCAGCTGAAGGCGGCGGCTTTGTTCTGAAAATCGTTGACCAGGGGGTACCAGGCCACCAGGTTGGGCTCGTAGCCTTTGAGGCCGGCATCGCGGTCGAGCGAGGTGGCGATTTCATCGGTGCTGATGACGCGGTTGTAGACGCGCACATCGCTGATGCCGCCTTTCCAGTGGCCGGCGTATTCCAGGTTGTCGTTCTGGCGGTAGAGCTTGCCGATGCGCAGGCTGGTGCCGGGCAAAGAGGCCTCCATGATCCCAGTGCCGACCTTGATGCCGTCGATGTAGAGCGTGCCCGTGGTGCCGGTGCGTGTGACGGTGTACTGGTGCCATTTGCCATCGGACGGGAAGGTGTTGCTGATGGCCCAGTTGTCGCCCAGACGG
>Ga0255274_1000006_pt1 | contig 34629 bp, 35 predicted proteins | sample AtltaT_4_FD_183673 | JGI IMG/M metagenome (GOLD analysis project Ga0255274, IMG submission 183673) | Metatranscriptome of freshwater microbial communities from Altamaha River, Georgia, United States - Atl_Colum_RepB_8h (Metagenome... | ecosystem: Environmental > Aquatic > Freshwater > River... | reverse complement strand
GCCCATTATGCGCAGACCGGGATGCAATCATGCAACGACCCGCCAAGATTAGGACGCCATGGGTTGAAAGTCGGCCACCGACAATAGCCCCATGACCTCTGCGCAGCACCCCTACACCGCCCTCACCCCTGACAAGGTGATGGACGCCCTCTCTGGCCTGGGCCTGTGGCCCGATGGCCGGCTGCTGGCCCTGAACTCCTACGAAAACAGGGTTTACCGCGCCCATCTGGACGAGCCGGTGCAGGGGCATGACCCGGCAATCCATGCTGTGGTGGTCAAGTTCTACCGCCCGGGGCGCTGGTCACGCGAACAGATTCTGGAAGAGCACGCCTTTGCGGCCGAGCTCGTGGCGGCCGAAGTGCCCGCCGTGGCGCCGCTGGTGCTGCACGGCGCCACGCTGCACCAGGCCAAAGGCTTTGACTTTGCGCTCAGCCCGCTGCGCGGCGGGCGCGCACCCGAGCTGGACGACCTGGATGTGCTCGAGTGGATTGGCCGTTTTCTGGCCCGGCTGCACAACACCGGGGCCGCACGGCCCTTTGCCCACCGGCCTGCGCTGGACGTGGCGCAGTTCGCACAGGAACCGGCCGAGTGGCTGCTGCGCGAACAGGCCATCCCGCTCGAAGTGGAAGGCGAATGGCGCACCGCCTTTGACGCCGCCCTGCCGCTGCTGCACAGCACGCTGCAGGGCCTGTCCGAGCGTGCCATCCGCGTGCACGGCGACTGCCACCCGGGCAATATTCTGTGGACGCCCGACACCGGGCCCCACTTTGTCGATCTGGACGATGCCCGCATGGCGCCCGCAGTGCAGGACCTGTGGATGCTGCTGTCAGGCGAGCGGCGTCAGCGCACGCTGCAGCTGTCGGCCCTGCTCGACGGCTACGAACAGCTGCGCGACTTTGACCGCCGCGAACTGGGCTGGATCGAAGGCCTGCGCACGCTGCGCCTGATCCACTACAGCGCCTGGCTGGCGCGGCGCTGGAGCGACCCGATCTTTCCCCTCAATTTCCCGTGGTTCGGCACGCCCGATTACTGGCGCGGCCAGGTGCAGATGCTGCACGAGCAGATCGAGGCGATGCAGGAAGCGCCGCTGGTGGTCTGAAGCGGCAACGCGTGCGCTCGGGCTACACTTGCGGGCATGGAACTCAAGATCGTTGTCTACTCCAAGTCCGCCTGCCCGCAATGCGAGTCGGCCAAGATGCTGCTCAAGACCCGCTCGCTCGCTTTCGAGGAAATCAAGATCGATGACGAAGCCGAGCGCATGGCTTTCTACGAAAAGTGCGGCCCCTCGGTGCGGCAAATGCCCCAGATCTTCATCAACGACCAGCGTGTCGGTGGCCTGAACGGCCTGCAGGCGGCGCTGGCCCAGCTCGGCAAATGACGGGCAGGGCCCCGGGCCCTGCCGATTTCCCCATGCAAAAGGGCGTCACCCGCGGGTGACGCCCTTTGCTTTTGCAGCGCCCGGACTTCAGGTCAGCAGCGCGTTCACCCGCTTCACATAGGCCGCCGGGTCCTCGGGCAGACCGCCTTCGGCCAGCAAGGCCTGGTCGAACAGGATGTGGGCGAGGTCGTGGAAATGCACCGAACCGTCGAGCTTTTTCACCAGGCTGTGCTCGGGGTTGACCTCGAGCACCGGCTTGACCTGCGGCGCCTGCTGGCCCGCAGCCTTGAGCATGCGGGCCAGCTGCAGGCTCATGCCGCTGTCGTCCTTGACCACCAGGCAGGCCGGTGAATCGACCAGACGGCTGGTCACGCGCACGTCTTCGGCCTTGTCTTTCAGGGCTTCTTTCAGCTTGGCCAGCACCGGCTTGAAGGCTTCGGCGGCCGCTTCTTCGGCCTTCTTCTCGGCCTCGTCCTGCAGTTTGCCCAGGTCGACCGCGCCCTTGGCCACGCTTTGCAGCGGGGTGCCGTCGAATTCGTGCAGGAAGGACAGCGCCCACTCGTCGACCCGGTCGGTCATGAGCAGCACCTCGATGCCCTTTTTCTTGAAAACTTCGAGCTGCGGGCTGTTCTTGGCCGCGGCCAGCGTGTCGGCGGTGATGTAGTAAATCGCTTCCTGGCCTTCCTTCATGCGGGCCTTGTAGTCGGCCAGGCTCACACTCACCGTGTCGCTGGTGGTCGAGGCAAAACGCAAGAGTTTGGCGATGCGCGCCTGGTTGCCAAAGTCCTCGCCCAGGCCTTCCTTGAGCACGGCGCCGAACTCGGCATAGAACTTGGTGTACTGACCCAGCTTGGCTTTGTCCTCTTCGCTGAGCACGTCGGTGACCCCATCTTGGGCCTCAGGCTCCTTGTCATGCTTGGCCAGGTCTTCGAGCATGGACAGCACACGGCGCGTGTTGCCGTCGCGGATCGCCTTGACATCGCGGCTTTCCTGCAGCAGTTCGCGGCTGACATTGAGCGGCAAGTCAGCCGAGTCCACCACGCCCTTGACCCAGCGCATGTAGGTGGGCATCAGCGCTTCGGCGTCGTCCATGATGAACACGCGCTTGACGTAGAGCTTGATGCCCGCCTTCTTGTCGCGGTTGTACAGATCCATCGGCGCCTTGGACGGGATGTAGAGCAGCTGGGTGTATTCGGTGCTGCCTTCGACGCGGTTGTGGCTCCAGCTCAAGGCGTTTTCAAAGTCGCGGCTGATCTGTTTGTAGAAGTCCTGGTACTGCTCGTCCGTGATGTCCTTCTTGGGGCGGGTCCACAGTGCGCTGGCCTGGTTGATGGTGTCCCACTCGCCGGTCTTGACCATGCCACCCGGTTTGCGGCCGGCTTTTTCATCGTTCGGGTCGATCAGCTCGCCGTCTTTCCACTCTTCCTTTTCCATGCGGATGGGCAGGCTGATGTGGTCGGAATACTTGCTGACGATGTCCTTGAGTTTCCAGGCGTTGGCGTACTCCAGCGCGTCTTCGCGCAGGTGCAGGATCACGCTGGTGCCACGCTCGGCGCGGGTGATGGTTTCGACCTCGAAGTCGCCCGTGCCGCCGCTGATCCAGCGCACGCCTTCTTGGGCCTTGAGGCCGGCACGGCGGGACTCGACGGTGATCTTGTCGGCGACGATGAAGCCCGAATAGAAGCCCACGCCGAACTGGCCGATCAGCTGCGCGTCGGCCTTCTGGTCGCCGCTCAGCTTGCTCATGAAGTCCTTGGTGCCGCTCTTGGCGATCGTGCCCAGGTGGTCAATGGCCTCCTGCGCGCTCATGCCGATGCCGTTGTCGGTGATGGTCAGCGTTTTGGCGTCCTTGTCGTAGGCCAGGCGCACCTGCAGCTCGGGCGCGTCTTCGTACAGGGCAGCGTTGTTCAGCGCCTCAAAACGCAGCTTGTCGCAGGCGTCCGAGGCGTTGGAAATCAGCTCGCGCAGGAAGATTTCCTTGTTGGAATACAGCGAGTGGGTGACCAGGTGCAGCAGCTGGGCCACTTCGGCCTGGAAGGCATGGGTTTGTTTGCTCATGTTGCTTGTTGTTGGGAAGAGAAAACCAAAACGCCCCACAGCTGGGGACGCTGAAAAACATTTCAAGGGGGTCAGAATCGCTCGTGCGGTGCCAGATAGCGCCACTGCCCCGCCGGCAGCTGCCCCAGCGTCACGCGCCCCATGCGAATGCGCTTGAGGCCGACCACCTTGAGGCCGACCTGCTCGCACATGCGCCGAATCTGGCGTTTCTTGCCTTCCTTGAGCACGAAGCGCAGCTGTTCGGGGTTTTGCCAGTCGACCTGCGCGGGCTTGAGCGCCTTGCCATCCAGACTCAGGCCGTGGCGCAGACGCGCCAGCTGTTCGCGCGGGAACACGGCCTGCACGTTCTGCGTGACGTCACCTTGCGGACCCTGCCAGATGACGCGCACCAGATACTCTTTTTCAATGTCGGAGTCTTCGCCGATCAGCTGGCGGGCCACACGGCCGTCCTGCGTGAGCACCAGCAGGCCCACCGAGTCGATGTCCAGCCGACCCGCGGGTGCCAGGCCGCGCAGCTGCGCGGGACTGAAGCGGGTGCGCGAGGGATCGCCCTGCCAGTGGTTGCGCGCCTGCACCAGGGTCACGGCGGGCTGGTGACCGTCTTCGGCCTGGCCGCTCACATAGCCCACCGGTTTGTGCAGCAGGATGGTCACCTGTTGTAGTTGCTTCTGTTCAGCCGCTTTGTCGACAGTGATGCGGTCAGCGGGTGTGACCTGCATGCCCATGCCGGCCACCTGCCCATTCACGCGCACCCAGCCCTGTTCGATCCAGGCATCGGCTTCGCGGCGCGAGCACAGGCCCAGTTCGGCCATGCGTTTGTTCAGGCGCGAGGTGGCTGGCGCCGTGCCCGGCACGGACAGGGCTTCTTCGCGGGAAACACGGCGAACGGACAGGGTCTTGGGAGGAGGCGTTGGCATGCGGCAGTCGTTCGGAAAAGTTCAGCGATTGTCGCCGCTTTGCTCGAACAGGGACCGCCTCAGCCCCTCCATGTCCAGGATCCGCAGACCGCCGTATTCGATCTGAATGAGCTGCTGCTGCTCCAGCCGGCGCAGGGCCTCGTTGACCCGCTGGCGCGAGAGGCCAGCCAGATAGGCCAGCTCCTGCTGGGTGATGCGCAGCACCTCGCCCACGCCCGGGAACAGCACCGGGTTGAACAAGGCCGCCAGATGGCGTGCCACCTTGATCTCGGGGTTGGTCAGGCGGTCGATCTCGCGCGCCGCAATGAACTGGCCCAGGCGCTCGTTGAGCTGGTTCATGATGAAACGGTTGAACCCCAGCGAGTGGTCGATCAGCCAGTGGAAGGTGTCGACCGGCAGACCGGCCACCACGCTGGGGCGCAGCGGCTGGATGTTGTAGCGGTAGCTCTCGCGCTTGAGCACCGTGCCCTCGCCAAACCAGCCGCCGGGGGGAACACCGGTAAAAGTCATGGTCTGGCCGCTTTCGTTGTCGCTGCTCATCTTGAGCAGGCCCGACACCACCCCGAACCAGTAGGTCACCGGCCGGCCCACGCGGCAGACATAGTCGCCCGGCTGCGGATCACTGACGACCAGCTGAGGTTCGACCTGTTGACGTTCATCGGGCTTGAGGAGCATCAGCCACGGGATTTGCGCCAGCTCGGACGCGGTCGGCGCACGCCGGCGTTGATGGACAGATGAAGGCTCTCGCATGGATCTTTGTTTTTGTCAGCCAATGGTCAGATGTGCTAGGGGTCTTCCCTGAATTGTCGTTGTAACGACAACTTGGCGTCAAACCCCACCCTAGGATCGCGACAAATTCGAGAAACGCCTGCTTTCGGCATGTCATTTTGGAGACTTCGCAAGTGACAACAACGACCTTCCCCAAACTGCTGCTGCAGCACGCCAGACAGCGCCCCACGGCGCCGGCCCTGCGCGAAAAGGAATACGGCATCTGGCAAACCATGTCCTGGGCCGACCTGGCGCGCATGGTCGAGCAGGTCGCCTGCGGCCTGCACCAGGCCGGCCTGCACCGCGGTGAACACCTGATCGTGGTCGGTGCCAACCGCCCCCGCCTCTACGCCACCATGCTGGCCGCCCAATCACTGGGCGCGATCCCGGTGCCGCTGTACCAGGATGCCGCTGCCGCCGAATGCGTGTTCCCGATCAACAACGCCGAAGTGCGTTTTGCGGTCGTCGAAGACCAGGAACAGGTCGACAAAATGCTCGAAGTGCGCGAGCAGTGCCCGCAGCTTCAGCACATTTTCTTTGACGATCCTCGCGGTCTGCGCAACTACACCGAAGACGGCCTGGGCTCGCTCGACGAACTGATCGCTGCCGGCCAGGTGTTTGCGCAGCAGCATCCGCAGTTTTTCCACACCGAGGCCGAAAAAGCCGTGCCGGCCGATGTTGCCGCCATGTTCTTCACCTCCGGCACCACCGGCAACCCGAAGGGCGTGGTGCACACCCACGGCTCGCTGATAGACCGCGCTGAAGCCGGCGCCGAATTCGACCGTCTCACCAGTGCCGAGGAAGTGCTGGCTTACCTGCCGCCGGCCTGGGTGGGGCAGAACATTTTCAGCTATGCCCAGTGGCTGGTCTGCGGCTATGTGGTCAACTGCCCCGAGTCGGGCGCCACAGTGAGCATCGACCTCAAGGAAATCGGCCCGACCTATTACTTCGCGCCACCGCGTGTGTTCGAAGGCATGCTCACCAGCGTGATGATCCGCATGGAAGATGCGGGCCAGCTCAAGCGCCGCATGTTCCACCACTTCATGGACGTGGCCAAACGCGTCGGCCCCACGCTGATGGATGGCAAATCCGTGGGCCTGATGGACCGTCTGAGCTACATGCTGGGCGACTGGCTGGTCTACGGCCCACTGCGCAACAACCTGGGTTTTTCGCGGGTGCGTGTGGCCTACACCGCCGGTGAAGCCATCGGCCCGGACCTGTTCACCTTCTACCGCTCCATCGGCATCAACCTCAAGCAGCTCTACGGCTCCACAGAGACCGCGGTGTTCGTCTGCCTGCAGCCCGACCACGAAGCGCGCGCCGACACCGTGGGCGTGCCTTGCAAGGGCGTGGAGATCAAGCTGGCCGACAACGGCGAGATCCTGGTCAAGTCGCCCGGCCTGCTCAAGGAGTACTACAAGAACCCCAAGGCCACCGAGGAAGTGCTCACCGCCGATGGTTGGTACCACACCAGCGACGCCGGCTTCCTGGACAACCATGGCCACCTCAAGATCATCGACCGCGTCAAGGATGTGGGCCGCATCAAGGGCGGTGCCAACGATGGCGCCATGTTCGCGCCCAAGTACGTGGAGAACAAGCTCAAGTTCTTCCCGCACATCAAGGAAGTCGTGGCCTACGGGGACGGCCGCGAAAAAGTCTGCGTGATGATCAACATCGACTTTGACGCCGTGGGCAACTGGGCCGAGCGCCGCAACCTGCCCTACGCCGGCTATACCGACCTGGCCGGCAAACCCGAGGTTTACGAACTGATCAAGGAATGCGTTGAAAAAGTCAACGCCGACCTGGCCGAAGACAGCATGCTCGCCGGCAGCCAGGTCAGCCGCTTCCTGGTCCTGCACAAGGAGCTGGACGCCGACGATGGTGAACTCACCCGTACGAACAAGGTACGCCGTGGCTTCATTGCCGAGAAATACCAGCCCCTCATCGACGGCCTGTACGGTGGCAAAACCGAACAGTTCATTGAGACGGTGGTCAAGTTCGAAGATGGCCGCACTGGCAGCGTGAGCGCCACCCTCAAGATCATGGACGCCAAGACGTTCACCCCTGTGAAGGCAGCAGCATGAGCAAAGTCATTGGTGACGTCATCCTTGACGTCAAGAACATCAGCCTGCGGTTCGGCGGCGTCAAGGCGCTGACCGACATCTCGTTCAACGTCAAGGAACACGAGATCCGCTCCATCATCGGCCCCAACGGCGCCGGCAAGAGCTCCATGCTCAACTGCATCAACGGTGTGTACACGCCGTCCGAAGGTTCGATCACCTTCCGTGGCCAGACCTTTGACCACATGAACAGCCGCCAGGTGGCCGAGATGGGCATCGCCCGCACCTTCCAGAACCTGGCACTGTTCAAGGGCATGAGCGTGATCGACAACATCATGTCGGGGCGCAACCTCAAGATCAAAAGCAACATCTTTTTGCAGGCACTGCGCATCGGGCCGGCTCAGCGTGAAGAGGAAGCGCACCGCGAAAAGGTCGAGCACATCATCGACTTTCTGGAAATCCAGGCCTTCCGCAAGACGCCCGTAGGCCAGCTGCCCTATGGCCTGCAAAAGCGTGTGGACCTGGGCCGCGCCCTGGCCATGGAGCCGCAGGTGCTGCTGCTCGACGAACCCATGGCCGGCATGAACCTGGAAGAAAAGCAGGACATGTGCCGCTTCATCCTGGACGTGAACGACGAGTTCGGCACCACCATCGTGCTGATCGAGCACGACATGGGCGTGGTGATGGACATCTCCGATCGCGTCGTGGTGCTCGATTACGGCAAGAAGATCGGCGACGGAGCGCCCGATGAAGTGCGCAACAACGAAGACGTGATCCGGGCCTACCTGGGCACGAGCCACTGAACGCGCAAAGGACAAGCAACATGGCATTCTTTCTGGAAACCCTGTTTGGCGGCCTCATGGCCGGCATGCTCTATTCGCTGGTGGCGCTCGGCTTCGTGCTGATTTTCAAGGCCTCGGGCGTGTTCAACTTCGCGCAAGGCGCGATGGTGCTGGTGGCAGCGCTGTGCATGGCACGCTTTGCCGAATGGATCCCGGCCTGGACCGGACTGGAGAGCAAGCTGCTCGCCAACGTGCTGGCCTTCGCCATCTCCGTGGCTTTCATGTTCCTGCTGGCCTGGGTGATTGAACGCCTGGTGTTGCGTCACCTGGTCAACCAGGAGGGCGTGACCCTGCTGATGGCGACGCTGGGCATCACCTATTTCATCGACGGTTTCGGCCAGACCTTGTTCGGCAGCGACATCTACAAGATCGATGTCGGCATGCCCAAAGACCCCGTCTTCGTCCTCGAGAGCATGTTTGAAGGCGGCGTGCTGATCAACCAGGAAGACGTGGTGGCGGCAGCGATTGCCGCCGTGCTGGTGGCCGCCCTTTCGCTGTTCTTCCAGAAAACCGGCACCGGTCGCGCCCTGCGTGCGGTGGCCGACGACCACCAGGCCGCGCAATCGATCGGCATCCCGCTCAACCGCATCTGGGTCATCGTGTGGTGCGTGGCCGGCATCACCGCACTGGTGGCCGGCATCATCTGGGGCTCCAAACTGGGTGTGCAGTTCTCGCTGACCACGGTGGCCTTGCGCGCGCTGCCCGTGATCATCCTTGGGGGGCTGACCTCGGTGCCCGGCGCCATCATCGGCGGCCTGATCATCGGTGTGGGCGAAAAGCTCTCCGAGGTGTATCTGGGCCCACTGGTGGGCGGCGGCATCGAAATCTGGTTTGCCTACATGCTGGCGCTGGTGTTCCTGCTGTTCAGGCCACAGGGTTTGTTCGGCGAAAAAATCATTGACCGGGTGTAAGGAGTCGTTGAAATGTTCTACAGAGAAAACGGTCAGTTCAAGACCTCCTACCGCGCCGACCAGCAGATCTTTGCCATTGCGCAGGACCGCTGGGCCATCCTGGCCATCATCGCGTTTGCCGCCCTCGGTGTGCCCTTCCTGGTGGACGAATACCTGTTCCGCGCGATCCTGATCCCTTTCCTGATCCTGTCGCTGGCGGCCCTGGGCGTGAACATTCTCGTGGGCTACTGCGGTCAGATCTCTCTGGGGTCCGGCGCATTCATGGCGGTGGGCGCCTACATGGCCTACAACACTTACATCCGCATCGACGGGATGCCCCTCATCGTGGCCCTGCTGGCCGGTGGCTTCTTTGCCACCATCGTGGGCATCGTGTTCGGCATTCCCAGCTTGAGGGTCAAGGGACTGTACCTCGCAGTGGCCACGCTGGCGGCGCAGTTTTTCTGCGACTGGGCTTTCCTGCGCGTGGGCTGGTTCACCAACAACAACGCATCCGGCTCGGTGTCGGTCTCCAATCTGAATGTGCTGGGCTGGACCGTCGACACCCCGGTGGAGAAGTACTGGTTCTGCCTGGGCTTCCTGGTGGTCTTTGGCCTGCTGGCCAAGAACCTGGTGCGCAGTGCCATTGGCCGCGAGTGGATGGCCATCCGTGACATGGACGTGGCTGCAGCCGTGATCGGCATCCGCCCGATGTACGCCAAGCTCAGCGCCTTTGCTGTCAGCTCCTTCATCGTCGGCGTGGCCGGCGCGCTGTGGGGCTTTGTGCACCTGGGCTCCTGGGAGCCTGCAGCTTTCTCGATCGACCGGTCCTTCCAGCTGCTGTTCATGGTGATCATCGGCGGCATGGGCTCGATCATGGGCAGCTTCTTCGGCGCAGCCTTCATCGTGGTGCTGCCCATCTTCCTGAACCAGGTGCTGCCGGCGCTGGGTGCAATGGTCGGCGTGGACATCTCCACCGCCACCGTGTCGCACACCGAATACATGATTTTCGGCGCCCTGATCGTGTGGTTCCTGATCGTGGAACCGCACGGCCTGGCCAAGCTCTGGTCCATAGGCAAGCAAAAGCTGCGCCTGTGGCCCTTCCCGCACTGATTTTTCCCCCGCTTCAACCCATCCCAAGGAGACAAACCATGAAGCTTCGTCAACTCGCCCTCGCTACCGCTGTTGCCGCTGCAGGCCTGTCCAGCGCGCTGGTCCCGTCCATCGCCTCGGCCCAGGCCAAGGAACAGTTCTTTCCGGCCCTGGTGTACCGCACCGGCGCTTATGCCCCCAACGGCATCCCCTTTGCCAACGGCTTCATCGATTACCTCAAGCTCACCAACGCGCGTGGCGGCATCAACGGTGTCAAGGTCAGCTGGGAAGAGTGTGAAACCGGTTACGCCACCGACCGCGGCGTCGAATGCTACGAACGCCTGAAGGGCAAGAACGGTGGTGCCACCGTGTTCCAGCCACTGTCCACCGGCATCACCTTCGCACTGACCGAGAAAGCTCCGATCGACAAGATCCCGCTGCTGACCCCGGGCCTGGGTCGCAGCGAGTCACAGGACGGCGGTGTGTTCAAGTGGAACTTCCCGCTGGCCGGCACCTACTGGGTGGCTGCCGACACGATCGTGCAGGACATAGTCAAAAAAGAAGGCGGGGCCGACAAGCTCAAGGGCAAGAAAATTGCCTTGATGTACCACGACAGCCCGTTCGGCAAGGAAGCCATCCCAATGATGCAGGAACGTGCCGCCATGCACGGCTTCAGCCTGATCCTGCTGCCGGTGACCCATCCTGGCGTTGAACAGAAATCCACCTGGCTGCAGATCCGCCAGCAGCGTCCCGACTACGTGGTCAACTGGGGCTGGGGCGTGATGAACTCCACCGCCCTCAAAGAAGCCCAGGCCACCGGCTACCCGCGCGAGAAGATGTACGGTGTGTGGTGGGCCGGTGCCGAGCCCGATGTCAAGGACGTGGGCGCCAGCGCCAAAGGCTACAACGCCATCATGCTGCAGCACGGTGCCGAGAAGAACGCGGATGTCGTCAAGGAAATCCTGACCAAACTGCACGACAAGGGTCAGGGCACTGGCCCCAAGGAAGAAGTGGGCGATGTGCTCTACATGCGTGGCCTGCAGGCAGCGATGTACGGCATCGAAGGCGTGCGTGCTGCACAGGAGCGCTTTGGCAAAGGCAAGGTCATGACGGGCGAGCAGGCACGCTGGGGCTATGAGAACCTGAACCTGACCCAGGCCAAGCTCGACGCCCTGGGTTTCAAGGGCGTGCTGCGCCCCCTGTCCACCAGCTGCATGGACCACATGGGCGCCGCCTGGACCCGCGTGCACACCTGGGACGGTAGCAAGTTCGTCTGGTCTTCCGACTGGTACCAGGCAGACGAATCCATCCTCAAGCCGATGGTGAAGGCTGCCGCAGACAAGTATGCCGCCGAGAAGAAGATCCAGCGTCGTACACCGCAGGATTGCCAGTCCTGATCGCAGCGCGGTCAGATGGGCAGTTTCTGCCACTCTGTCGCGCCCGTCCCACCCTTCCCGCCTGGCGGGAAGGGCAGCGGCCCTGACGGGCCGCCAGATGAAAGGACCGCTGTCGGTTCTTTCATCTGGTCACAAAAGACAAGGTTCACCATGGACACGAAAAACATTGTTCTGAACGTCAACGGCATCGAGGTCATCTACAACCACGTGATCCTCGTGCTCAAGGGCGTGTCGCTGCAGGTGCCCGAACAGGGCATCGTGGCCATCCTGGGCGGCAACGGCGCAGGCAAGACCACCACGCTGCGGGCGATTTCCAACCTGCTCAAGGGCGAGCGTGGCGAGGTGACCAAGGGCTCGATCGAGTTGCGCGGCGAGCGCATCGAAAACCTCTCGCCGGCCGACCTGGTCAACCGCGGCGTGGTGCAGGTGATGGAAGGGCGTCACTGCTTTGCCCACCTGACGATCGAGGAAAACCTGATGACCGGCAGTTACACCCGCACCGACAAGGGTGAGATCGCAGCCAACCTGGAGAAGGTCTACACCTACTTCCCGCGCCTCAAAACCCGCCGCACCTCGCAGGCGGCCTACACCTCGGGTGGCGAGCAGCAGATGTGCGCGATCGGCCGTGCCCTCATGACCAACCCCAACATGGTGCTGCTCGACGAGCCTTCGATGGGCCTGGCGCCGCAGATCGTCGAAGAGGTGTTCAACATCGTCAAGGACCTCAACGAGAAGGAAAAGGTGACCTTCCTGATCGCCGAGCAGAACACCAACATGGCACTCAAGTACGCCGACTACGGCTACATCATGGAATCGGGCCGCATCGTGATGGATGGCGAAGCCGAGTACCTGCGCACCAACGAAGACGTCAAGGAGTTCTACCTGGGCGTGGGCGGTGGCGAGCGCAAGAGCTTCAAGGACGTCAAGAGCTACAAGCGCCGCAAGCGCTGGCTGGCCTGAGCCCTCCTTCGGTGCGGCTGCGCCGCTTCCCCCTCAAGGGGGCCGTTCCACCGGCCCGGCCGAGCCGGGCCACGGAACGCTGACTTCATCTCTGGACCCGATCACAAACACCATGAGCCAGCACTACGACGCCCTTGAGACCCGCAGTCCGCAGGAACGAGAAGCCGCCTTGATGGCGGCCTTGCCGGCGCAGATCGCCAACGCGCAGCAAAACAGCGCCGCCTTTGCAGAGATTCTTCGGGGTGTGGACGCGGCCTCGGTCACCAGCCGCGCGGCGCTGGCCCGGCTGCCGGTCACCCGCAAATACGAACTGCTCGAGCGCCAGCAAGCCCAGCGCGCCAGGGACCCGTTTGGCGGCTTCTCGACCATCGGCTGGAAAGGGCTGGTGCGGCCCAGCGGCGCGCGCCGCGTCTACCAGTCGCCCGGCCCGATCTACGAACCCGAAGGTCAGGCTGTCGACTACTGGCGCGCCGCCCGCGCCATGGCCGCTGCCGGCTTCGAGTCGGGCGACCTGGTGCACAACTGTTTTTCCTACCACCTCACTCCTGGCGCCTGGATCATGGAAAGCGGCGCGCACGCGCTGGGTTGCACCGTCATTCCGGGCGGCGTGGGTAACACCGAGCAGCAGCTCGCCGCCGTGGCCGACCTGCGCCCGGTGGGCTACTCGGGCACACCCAGCTTCCTCAAGATCCTGATCGAAAAGGCGGCCGAGGCAGGCCACAGGCTCTCCATCACCAAGGCACTGGTCTCGGGCGAAGCCTGCCCGCCCTCGCTGCGCGACTGGTTCACCGCCCAGGGCGTGGCAGCCTACCAGTGCTACGCCACGGCAGACGTCGGCCTGATCGCCTACGAAACTGCGGCGCGTGAAGGCCTGGTGCTCGATGAGGGCGTGATCGTCGAGATCGTGCGCCCCGGCACCGGTGACCCGGTGGCCGAGGGCGAAGTTGGCGAAGTGGTGGTCACCGTGCTCAACCCCGACTACCCGCTGATCCGCTTTGGCACCGGCGACCTCTCGGCGGTGCTGCCGGGCGCCTGCCCCACGGGCCGCACCAACACCCGCATCAAGGGCTGGATGGGCCGGGCCGACCAGACCACCAAGGTGCGCGGCATGTTCGTGCACCCGGGCCAGATCGCCGAGCTCGTCAAGCGCTTCCCCGAACTCAGCAAAGCCCGTCTGGTCGTGACCGGCGAGATGGCCAACGATCAGATGGATCTGCAGGTCGAGACCGCTGCACCCTCAGAGGCGCTGCAGCTGAAAATTGCCGAGGCCTTGCGCGACGTGACGAAGCTGCGCGGGAACGTGCACTGCGTGGCGCCTGGCAGCTTGCCCAACGACGGCAAGGTCATCGAAGACGCCCGCAGCTACAAGTGAACAGCGGCCTGCCCTGCAGGCCGCCATGCCCCTCCAGCATGAGGGGACTTATCAGGGCATTCCGCTAAGTACTTACCGCGATTTCAAAATCGGCAAAGGGTTATAAACTGATCTTTTGCCATTTTTGTAGGAGTGTGATGATGAAAAATTGGATTGCCCTGACTGCGCTGGCCCTTGCTGCGGCCTCGGGTGCACAGGCCCAGGGTTTCCCGGGCTCCAAGCCGGTGACGTTCGTGGTGCCTTTTGCTGCCGGCGGCCCGACCGACCGCGTGGCGCGCGACCTGGCCGAAGCCATGCGCAAGCATGTCCCCGGCGGCAATTTTGTCGTGGAAAACACGGCAGGTGCAGGCGGCACGATCGCCGCCACAAAAGTGGCCAAGGCTGCCCCGGATGGCCACACCCTGATGGTCTGGCACATCGGCATGGCGGCAACCCCGGCGCTCTACCGCAAGCTCAGCTACAAGCCGCTGGAAGACTTTGAATACCTCGGCATGATCAACGAAGTGCCGATGACCCTGATCGGCAAGCCCCAGTTGCCCGCCAACACCTACCGCGACTTCGAAAACTACATCCGCGCCAACGCCGGCAAGCTCAACATCGCCCACGCCGGCCTGGGCTCGGCTTCCCACATCTGCGGCCTGCTGTGGCAATCCACACTGCAAACCAAGGATGCGATGACCACCATTCCGTTCGGCGGCACGGCACCGGCCATGACTGCCATCATGGGCGGCCAGGTGGACGTGATGTGCGACCAGACCACCAACACCACTAGCCAGATCGAGTCCGGTCGTGTCAAGGCCTTTGCAGTCACCACCGCCAAGCCCCTGAGCAACCACCCCGTGCTCAAGCACTACCCCTCGCTGCAGGAAATGGGCCTGAAGAACTTCAATCTGACCATCTGGCACGGTCTGTACGCCCCCAAAGGCACGCCCGCCGATGTCCTCAAGGTCCTCAACGACGGCCTCAAGAAAGCGCTGAAGGACCCCGAGTTCATCAAGAAGCAAGAAGGCCTGGGCGCTCTGATCGTCAACGACAAGCGCGTCGAGCCTGAGGAGCACAAAAAGTTCGTGGCCGCCGAAATGCAGAAGATCAAGGTCGCGGTGGATGCCGCCGGCAAATACGCCGACTGATCCTGCGATGCAGCTGCGCCAAGGCCGCCCACCGGGCGGCCTTTTTTGTCACCGAGGAAACCGGCTACGCTGGCCTGCCACGCTTAAACTGGTTGCTCACCGTCACAGCCAGAGGATTTCGCCATGAATTTGCATGACCTGCCGATGGACAACCAGTGGTTGCCCTTCACCCCCAATCGCCACTTCAAGCAGGACCCGCGGGTGTTCGTGGCCGCCGAGGGCATGCACTTCACCACGCACGACGGCCGTAAGGTGATCGACGGCATTTCCAGCCTGTGGTGTGTGGGCGCAGGCCACAACCGCAAGCCGATCAACGAAGCCATCAAAAAGCAGCTCGACACACTGGACTACGCGACCGCCTTTCAGGCCAGCAATGACCAGGCCTTCAAGGCCGCGCAGATGATCGCCAACATGGCGCCAGGCGACCTCAACAAGGTGCTGTTCTGCAACTCGGGTTCGGAGGCAGCCGATACCGCCCTGAAAGTGGCGCTGGCCTACCACCGCGCCCGTGGCGAAGGCCACCGCCATGTGTTCATCGGCCGCGAAAAAGGCTACCACGGCGTCAACTTCGGTGGCATGAGCGTGGGCGGTCTGCCGGCCAACCGCAAAGTCTACGGCGCACAGCTGCTGCCGCGGGTCGACCACATGCGCTTCATCCACGACCCGGTCAACCACGCCTACATCCACCACGAAGAACCCGTTTGGCAGGAGGACCCGCTGGTCGAACTGGAAACCCGCATTCTGGCCCTGCACGACCCAAGCAATGTGGCCGCCATCATCGTCGAGCCAATCGCCGGCAGCGCGGGCTGGTACATCCCGCCCAAGGGCTACCTGCAGCGCCTGCGCCAGATCTGCGACAAGCACGGCATCCTGCTGATCTTTGACGAGGTCATCACCGGCTTCGGACGCCTGGGCGTGAATTTTGGCGCCGACTTTTACGGGGTGGTGCCGGACATGCTCAACTTTGCCAAGGCAGTCACCAATGGCGTTATTCCGCTGGGCGGCGTGGTCTGCCGTGATTTCATCTACGACACCATGATGAATGCGGGCGGCCCAGAGCACGCCATCGAGTTCTTCCATGGTTACACCTACTCGGGCCATCCCGTGGCCTGCGCCGCCGCCGTCGCCACGCTGCAGCTCATGCAGGACGAAGACCTGTTTGCCCGCGCCGGCAGCCAGGGCCGGGTGCTGGGCGACGCCATGCACAGCACACTCAAGGGCCTGCCCAATGTGGTCAGCATCCGCACACTGGGCCTGGCCGGTGCGGTGGAACTCTCGCCGGCCGCCACCGGGCCTGGCAAGCGGGCCTACGACATCATGCTCGATTGCTTTCACCGCGGTGTTTGGTTGCGCGCGGCTGGCGACAACATCGTGATCTGTCCGCCCTACATCGTGGACAATGCACAAATCGACCAAATGGTGCAGACCCTGGCCGACAGCATCCGCCGTCACGCCTGAAGCGCGCCGACACCTGCATCGCCCGGGCTTGAACCGGGCGAATTTTTGTCCGCATGACCCCTTCCTTCCTGCTGCGCACCGGCCTGACCCTGCTGGGTGCCTGGCTGGCCGCCGAACTGTGCATCTGGCTGCACACCCCCATCCCCTGGATGCTAGGGCCCTTGCTGTTCACCGCTTTTGCTTCCATGGCAGGTTGCTCCACCCGCAGCTCGGGTCGCCTGCGCAATCTGGGGCAGTGGATCATCGGCGCCGCACTGGGCCTGTATTTCACACCGCAGGTGGGTGCGCTGGTGCTGGACCTGTGGTGGGCCATCGGACTGGGCATTGTCTGGGCCCTGGGTCTGGGCTGGGTTTTTGGCCTTTGGCTGCAACGCCGTCATCAAGCCGACCTGGGCCACATGGATGCACACCGCCTGCGTGCCACCAGCTACTTTGCGGGCGCCATTGGTGGCGCATCCGAGATGACGCTGCTGTCAGAGCGCAAAGGGGCTCGGACCGACCTGGTGGCGGCCGCTCACAGCCTGCGGCTGGTGATGGTGGTGATCTCGGTGCCTTTTGCCATGCAGTGGGCACAAAGCCGGTGGGGGCTGCAGGTGGATCCGAGTCTGCGCAGCGCCAGCCGGGCAGCCGAATGGCCCGGGCTGCTTTGGCTGGCCGGCATCAGTCTGGTTGGCGCGGGGTGCATGGTGGTGCTGCGCCGGGCCAACCCCTGGTTCATGGGCGCCCTGCTGGCCACCATGTTGCTGAGCCTGACCGGCACTTTCTGGTCAGCGATCCCTGCCCCATTGACCAATGCCGCGCAGCTGCTGATCGGCGTCAGCCTGGGGGTGCGTTTTCAGCGCGAATTCCTGCACACTGCACCACGCTGGCTGGTGTCGGTGGGTCTGGGAACAGCGGTCATGCTGCTGGTCTCGGGCCTGTTCGGCTGGCTCATGGCTGTGCTGGTGGGACAACCCCCGGCCACCCTGATCCTGGGCACATCGCCTGGCGGTATTGCGGAAATGGCGATCACTGCCAAAGTGCTGCAGCTGGGGGTACCCCTGGTCACCGCTTTTCAGGTGTGCCGACTGGTGGCGGTACTGGTGCTGGTGGCACCGTTGTTTGACTGGCTGGAAAAAAAAGGGCACCTGACCTGAAACAGGTCGGTGCCCCGGGGCTGGCGGCCAAGCGCCTCAGTGGACCACGACCGGCTGCTGCGCCAGGCCACTGTAGCCTTCAAGGGTGTCCTCCACCTCTTCCTGGGTGGGGCTGTGCTGCTGCCAGACCTGCAGCTGTTGCTGGAACAACTCGGCCCAGGAGCCATCGAGGTAGACCTCCTTGCCCGACCGCTTGTCCACGATCTCAAAACCGTGGCGCTCAAGCGCAGGCCGAGTAGGTTTATCGGCGCCCGCATCGCTCGCCAGCACATGCATGACGGCAAAAGCATCGGATTCGTACAGCAGGTTCATGGTTTCAACTCCTCTCCACGGTGACACCATGTGCATGCAGTATGCACGTTTTCAAGAGCCCTTCGCACCATCTGTTGTTTCTGTCCCTACTGGCAGGGGGGGCAGCGGTTCCGTACCGCGCCAGAGCAGGTCAATGTAGCTGCCGCTGGCCTGGGTGATGCGGATGCGCACCGGCATCCAGGCCTGCTGCGCCGACACCCAGAACTCCACCCTGGCGTCGTACTGGTTGCGTGGCTGGCACACCCATCTGGAGACCCACTGGTTCTGCCCATCCACCTGCAAGGACTCCGCACCCTCCATCACCAGGGACCAAGGCATCGCATCACGTACCGTGGCCGTCTGCACCTGCAGCCGCGTGCCCGGGACAAAGCGCTCGGGTTCACCGGCCATGGCCGCAGCCAGCTGGACATAGAGACTGACCTGGTCCTGCGCGCCAGGTTGCAGCGGAGCCGGCGTGCTGTTGCCACTGAAGACCACACGTTGCTGCTCACGGTCAAAGTGCGCAGCACGCTCACTGCGCCAGTTGTCGGAAAAACGCCGCGGTGCAAGGCCAGTGGCGTCAATCTGGCCGACACTGCGCCACTGACGGCGACCAACCAGAAACGCACGCACCGAGAGGCTCAGCTCGTAAGCCGTGTCGTTGTGCTGCCAGCGCAATTCCCCACTGGCGTGGTAGGTCAGCCCCTTGTCCATGCCCGTGAGCTGGTAAGTGATGAGGCGGGAGGATGGCAAGGCCCCCAGCGAGACCAGAGGCCAGCCCGTTGCAGGGCCCGATACAGCCCCTGCCATTGGTGCGGGCGCGGTCTCCTGTACAGGAGCAGCGGCTGCAGGTGCAAGCACCGGTGTCTCGGTGGTCTGCATCCGTGCCGGCTCCTCCGGCTGAGGCTCTGACGCGCTGGCCAGTGGCGTGACTTCTGCTATCGGCACAGGCTGCGCCGGCGCTGGTGGGGCCATTGGTGCGCGCACCAGCGGTCGGGGTATAGGCCGAACCGGGGCCGCAGGCGGCGTCTGTGGGAGCACACGCACCTGAACAGGCTTGGTCTGGGAGGCCGCGGACAGCTGCACCTCCAGCGGCGCCGTCAAGCCGAACAAAAGCAGTGCATGCACAAGCACCACGCCCAGCAGCAGCCACCCCAGAACCAGGCGCGAAGGCCCTCCTCCGGGCCGACCGATAGGGACCATGCTCAGCCGCCCGACCAGCCCAGGTCGCGGGAGAGCTGCTGTGCCATGCGGCGCATCGCCACAGCCAGTGGACCGTCCCAGTCGACATCGAACGAAGCCGAAGACCCCAGCGACACCACGCCAAGTGCCAGATGGCCGTCGGCGTCGAAGACAGGAGCGCAAAAGCCCGCAATGCCCGGCAGCAGCACATTTTTCACCCGCCCCAGCCCCTGCTGGCGCGTCTCACGCAGCATGGCTTCGAGTTCTCGGGCGTTGGTGGGCACGTCTTTGCGCCCCACCTCGCGCGCCTGCAGCATCTCGCGTTCGATGTAGGCGCGCGCCTGATCCGAACCCACGCCGTGGCCCAGAAAGGCCGCAAAACAGCGGCCCGTGGCCGAGGACAGCATGGGCATCACATCGCCCAGACGCAGATTGACCGGCACCGCCAGCGGCGACTCCAGCCAGTGCACCAGCGTCGGGCCACGGTTGCCCCAGACGGCCAGCGCCAGTGTCTGGCCCGTCTGCTCACCAAGGGCTGGCAAACGTTCGCGCGCCATTTTGACGGCATCGAGCCGTGACAGCGTGGCCAGCCCCAGCCGCAGGGTGGTGGGCCCAAGCTCGTAACGGGTGGTGGTGGTGTCTTGCACCACCAGGCCCAGACGCTGAAAACTCACCAGATAGCGATGCGCCTTGGCCGCACTCATGTCCGCCCGCGCCGCCAGATCGCGCAACATCAGGGGGCCAGGTGCCTGCGCCAGCACATCCAACAGGGCAAAGCCCACTTCCACCGACTGGATGCCTGCACGCTCCTTGTCGGTGGCGTTTTCTTCCGGGGAGGGCTGTGGTCGGGCGGCCATGCTGGTGATCTAGAATATTGTTTCTTTTAGTTAAACGAGTTTACCAATTCGTAATTTGCTCGGCCAGCGCGGGGCTGACGGGCGCCACACGAGGAACTGGAAAGACCATGAAGCTTGCGACCTACAAAGACGGCTCCCGGGACGGTCAGCTGGTGGTGGTCTCGCGCGACCTGAGCACTGCGCATTATGCGACCGGCATCGCCGACACCCTGCAGCAGGTACTCGACGACTGGAATTTCGTGGCCCCGCAACTGGAAGACCTGTACCTCACGCTGAACACCGGCAAGGCACGCCATGCTTTTCCTTTCGACCCCCGGATGTGCATGGCACCGCTGCCGCGCGCCTACCAGTGGGCCGACGGCTCGGCTTACATCAACCATGTGGAGCTGGTGCGTGCAGCGCGCAACAGCGAGGTGCCCCAAACCTTCTACACCGATCCGCTGATGTATCAGGGTGGCAGCGACGACTTCATCGGCCCCTGCGATGACATCGTGTGTGCCGACGAGGCTTATGGGATCGACTTTGAAGCCGAAATCGCCGTCATCACGGGCGACGTGCCCATGCGCGCCACGCCCGAAGAAGCACTCGAAGGCGTGCGTCTGATCATGCTGGCCAATGACGTGAGCCTGCGTAACCTGATCCCTGACGAACTGGCCAAGGGCTTTGGCTTCTTCCAGAGCAAGCCAGCCACCGCCTTCAGCCCCGTGGCCATCACGCCCGACGAGCTGGGCGAGGCCTGGCAAGGCGGCCGGGTACACCTGACGCTGCAGTCCACCTGGAACGGCCGCAAGGTCGGCATGTGCGAGGCCGGCCCGGACATGACTTTCCACTTCGGTCAGCTGATCGCCCACATCTGCAAGACGCGCAATGTGCGTGCCGGCTCCATCGTGGGCAGCGGTACCGTGAGCAACCGCGGCGTCGAAGTGGATGGCAAAAAGGAATGGCCCAGGGGCTACAGCTGCATCGCCGAAAAACGCGCGATTGAAACGATTTTGGACGGCAAGCCCACGACGGCTTTCATGAAATTCGGTGACACCATCCGCATCGAAATGAAGGGCAAGGATGGACAGGACCTGTTCGGGGCCATCGACCAGCAAATCGTGGGTCTGGCCGATCAGGGCTGAAGCATCCGATCAGCTGGCGTAGAGCGTCTCCAGCGATTCGAAGCCCTTGATTTCGATCGGATTGCCAAACGGGTCGAGGAAAAACATGGTCCACTGCTCGCCAGGCTGTCCGGCAAAACGCAGATGCGGTTGAACCACGAACGGCATGCCGGCGGCCTGCAGGCGGTCGGCCATGGCTTGCCAGTCAGCGCGCTGCAGGATCAGCCCGAAGTGCGGCATGGGCACAAGGTGCTCACCCACATGACCGGTCGGCGCAGTCTTGAGCGGTTCGCCCAGGTGCAGGGAAATCTGGTGACCGAAGAAATCGAAGTCAACCCAGGTGTCGGTGGAACGGCCTTCCCTGCATCCGAGCACATCGCCATAGAAGCGGCGTGCTTCATCGAGATCGGTGACGTTGAAGGCAAAATGAAACAGGCTGCGCATGCCCTGCAGCATAGCAGCCTGTGACGGGTTTCAGCACCTGCTTTGGCCCGATCACACCTGTGTCGGGTCGGCTGCCATGGCGTCGAACTTCCTGAAGTATTGTCTGGCCAGCGCGACCAGCTGGTTGTCAGTGGGGTGGTCGGTGGCAATGCTGTCGACGATCACTTCGGCGGCCGATCTGGCATGGCTGCCACACCATTCACGGAATTCGTTGCGCGCAGCCCCAGGCCCGGTCAGTAACACTTCGTGGCTGCCCGTCAGGGCCTTGGCCACCTCTGCGAAAAATGCGCTTGCATCGCCTGCCTTACCCTGGTGCTTGTGGTGACTGCGCGACCGGATCCGCTGGCTTTCGACATGTTCCCTGTCAAACATCAGGACATGGGCTTCCTGGTGGTCCATCCAGACGACGGCGTGAAATGTGCTCATGCATTGGCTCCTTGTAATCAACGGGGGGCTTCCACTGCGCTCTGACAACTTACACAGCGCAGCGCCATGGGGTACGCATTCAGACGTGCCTCGGGGATCGTGACACCGCACTCGAGGCACACACCGTACTGGCCTGCGGCGATGCGTTCAAGCGCAGCGTCAATCGCGGCCAATTCAGCCGTCTCATGTTCGTTCATGGCGAACTCCTCTCCCATTTCGGTGATGGTTCGGGCATGAGACTCCATGGCACGGATGTCATGGCGTGCCGCCATTTCCACGCGGGAGACCTGTCCGCCACGTTGGGCAGCGATGCGCTGCAGCAACAGTTCACGCTCTTGCAGCAGGCGAGCTTTGAATCGGGTTTGAAGTGCGTCCATGGCTTCATGTTAGGAGCCGAAAACACTCCTCACATTGACCTCTATCAACGATTGCCACTCGCAAGTCAGCCGCTGACTCCCAGACGGGACAGCATCTGCTGCGTCCCAGCCTTGCGATCGGCGTTGACTTTTGCCAGCGCTGGCCGCGCGCCCATGTGCCGGAGATAGTCGCGCAGGGGCAAATCGGCCAGAAAATCCCTACCGTACACTGCCTTGGTGGCACCGGACACCAGAGGCAGATGCATCACCGCTGCGCAATCGGCCAGGGTCAATGTGTCACCGGCCACATAAGGGCCGAACAGCGCCAGTCGGGCAAAAGCAGCCACATTCCTTTCCAGCTGAGCAGCCGTCTTTTCCCGAGTGCTGTCGCTGACCTTGGCTCCAAAAAAAGCTTCCGGGTAAATGTTGCGTGCCACCAGTTCGAGGTGCAGCTCCACAAATGTGACGAGCTCGCGGACCTTGGCGGCCGCATACGGCTCAGTTGGCAGCAGGGGTGTTTGCGGGTATTGCTGTTCGATGTATTCCATGATGACAGCAGACTCGCACAGGGGGCCTTGTGCGGTTTTGATGTAGGGCACCTTGCCCAGCGGTGAGGCAGCGGCATCCACCTGATCCACCCAGACCAGCTCTTCCTGAAACGGCACGCCTTTTTCGAGCAGGGCAAATTTGACTTTGTTGTAGTAGTTGCTGGCGGCAAAGCCACACAAGGTGAGCATCGGTAACCTCCTGGAAATGGAGGCGGCAGCATATCGCCAGCCACCCTACACACCGGTCGCAGACCTGACGCGGCCTCTTGCATGGATAATGCATGCATGGCCATCTTGCAAACCATCCGCCACGCCCGCTGGCTCACCCGCCTGGTGCTGGTGTGGTTTGCCCTGTTCATCGGCAGCGCCATCGCTTCGCCGATGGTCAAGCCAGTGGCTGGACAGATGGTCTGCACCACGATGGGGGGCATGAAGCTGGTGATGGATGGCACGGACAGCCAGACCACCCCAGCGACGGCCAGCATGGACTGCCCCTTGTGTGCGCACATGATCACGCCACCCTCGCCAGAGGCGCGTGCTTTTGAGCCCCCCAGTGCCCTGGCCCATGCACTGCAGACTCTGCCCGCTGCGCGCATCGCCAGCCTGACTGGCGCCCCCCTGCCGCCGCGCGGCCCGCCCGCCCTCAACTGAAACCGCCCCCTGCGCCAGCGCCGTGCATGTCACGGCCTGCGTGCCTTGTGTGCATTTTCAGTTCAGGATTTTTCATGCGCAAGCATTCCCCGTCCCAGGCCATTGCCCGGGTCTGGCCCTTCGGCCTCCTGCTGGCCATCAGCCCAGGCGCGTTCGCCGCGCACCCGAAAGACGCTGGCGTCGTGACCATCACCGCCGGCCATCCGACCTCGCTGCCCATACAGATCCCGGGCACCTTGGAAAGCATCACGGCCCGTCAGATCGAAGAGCAGGTCAACGCCAACGACAGCGAAGACGCGCTCAAATACCTGCCCAGTCTGCTGGTGCGCAAGCGCTACATTGGCGACTACAACCACGCCATCCTCTCCAGCCGAGCCTCGGGCACCGGCAACAGCGCCCGCTCGGCTGTCTATGCAGATGGCATCCTGCTGTCCAACTTTCTGGGCAACGGGGTGATGGGGCTCGCTTTTCCACCGCGCTGGGGCATGGTCACGCCCGACGAAATCGAGCGCGTGGACGTGATGTACGGCCCATTTTCTGCTGCGCACCCGGGCAACTCGGTAGGCGCGGTGGTGGAGTACACGACCCGCATGCCAGAGAAGTTCGAGGGTTCAGTCAAGGCCAGCTACACCCAGCAACCCTTTGACCTCTACCGCACCCGCACCCGTTTTGGCAGCTGGCAGTCGAGTGCTTCGCTGGGCAACCGCTCGGGCGACTGGGCCTGGCGGCTGGACTTCAACCGGACGGACAGCGAGGGACAGCCTCTGACCCTGGCCAACGCGCTGCGCAGCACCACCGTGGCCGGCCCCGATGACACAGTGGTCACCGGGGCCGTCGCAGGCCAGAACAAGCTGGGGCAGGACTGGCTGCTCTTGGGCACAGGCACGCAGTACCACACGGTGCAGGACCACCTCAAGGCCAGGCTGGCCCATGACTTCAGCCCCACGGTACGCGCCACATACACCCTGGCGTCGTGGCAGAACACGTCGAGCGCTCGTTCAGCCAGTTACCTGCGTGACCCCAATGGCCAACCGGTCTACAGTGGCAACGTCAGCATCGATGGCATGCGTTACACCTTGAGTGGCAGCACCTTTGCGCTCAGCAACGAAAGCCTGCGGCACACCCTGCATGGCCTGTCGGTGAAAAGTCGCACACTGGGCGTTTTCGACTGGGAAGTGGCGGCCAGCCTCTACGGCTACGGCCAGGACGAGAAACGCAGCAATGCCGGCAGCAATCCCCTGCCCGGCGCGGCCACAGGCGGCGCAGGCACCATCGCCAACGGTTCGGGTACCGGCTGGAACAACCTGGCCCTGCGTGGTACCTGGCGACCCGACGGCCCCAAAGGCGTGCATGTGGTGGATTTCGGCGTACAGCAGGATCACTACAGGCTGCGCTACCAGATGTCCACCATCGCCGGCAACTGGCTCGGCGATGGTGCAGGCACGCTGGCCAGCGAAGTGGCGGGCCACACGCTGATGCAAAGCTTCTATCTGCAGGACACCTGGCGCTTTGCGCCAGTGTGGCGTGCGGTGCTGGGCCTGCGTTCGGAGCATTGGCAAGCCCGCGACGGGCTCACCCGCTTTTCGGCCAGCAGCAGCATGGGCCATGCAGACCGCAACGCGCACTTCCTCTCGCCCAAGGGGGCGCTTTCGTGGCAGCTGTCTGCAGACACGTTCCTGAAATACGCCATCGGTCGTGCCGTGCGCATGCCCACCGTCAACGAGCTGTATGGCGCCACCTCCAGCACCCACTCTCAGTACATCAACGACCCGGACCTGCGCCCTGAAAAATCCTGGACGCAGGAGCTGAGCTACGAGAAGACGCTGGACCACCAACAGTGGCGGCTGACGGCATTTGCCGAAGACACACGCGACGGGATTTATTCGCAGACCGTGTTTGACAGTTCGGCCAACCGCAACATCAACCGCGTGCAGAACGTGGGATTCATCTTTACCCGCGGCCTGGAAGCGGTCTACAGCGGCCACCGCCTCTGGCTGTCCGGCCTGGACCTGTCGGCCAGCATGACTTATGCGGAATCGACCATTCGGAAAAACGATGGCTTCGTCACCGCCCCCGGCGACACGCTGGGCAAGCGCCAGCCCAACATCCCGCGCTGGCGGGCGACACTGATGGCAACCTATCGCTGGACCCCCGAGTGGCACAGCACCGTGGCCATCCGCCACAGCGGCAGACAGTTCAATACCCTGAACAACAGCGACACCAACAGCCCCGTCTACATGGGCGTAAGCCGTTTCACGACGGTGGATGTGCGCACCCGCTGGCAGATCGACCCACGCTGGACGGCGGCGTTTGGCATCGACAACCTGACAAACCAGACTTACTGGAACTTCCACCCCTATCCCCAGCGCAGCTACGCAGCCGAGCTCAAGGCCCGCTTCTGAGAGAAAACCATGCAACGACACCTCCCCATGCTGATCTGCAGCCTCGCGCTCGCGAGCCTGGCGGCCCAGGCCCATGTCACACTCGAATACCCTATAGCCACTGCTGGCCAGGGTTACAAGGCCACATTCAAGATAGGCCATGGCTGCGGCCCTTCACCAACACGCATGGTGGAAGTCGACATCCCCGCTGGCGTACGCGGGGCCCGCCCCATGCCCAAACACGGCTGGACACTGGAGGTGGTACGCGAGAAACTCGAACAGCCCTACCTGAGCCATGGCCGCACCATCCACGAGGACACCACCCGCATCCGATGGACCGCCAGAACCGAGGCCGACATGCTGTCCAGCGCCCATTACGATGAATTCGTGCTGGTGGGCACCATGCCACAGCAGGCGGGTAAGCTGTACTGGCCGGTGCGCCAGCTGTGTCCGCAAGGTCGACACGACTGGACCGATGTGCCCGCCGCTGGGCAAGCATGGCGTGACTTGAAATCACCGGCCGCTGAACTCGAACTGATGCCGGCTGCCGGCAGCAGCGTACACCACCACTGACCCCCATAGAAAGGAAACACCATGAACACATTGCTCCGCTCCCTGCTGCTGCTCGCCGCCATTGGTGCTGCCCCGGTCTGGGCCCAGGTCAAGATCGACAACGCCTGGGCCCGTGCCACCGTGCAGGGCCAGAAAGCCACCGGCGCCTTCATGACCTTCACCGCTGCGCAGACCACCCGGCTCGTGGCCGTGTCCACGCCGGTGGCTGGCGTGGCCGAAATCCACGAGATGAAGATGGACAGCGGCGTGATGAAAATGCGCGCCGTGCCCGGGCTGGACCTGCCCGCCAACCAGGCGGTCGAACTCAAACCCGGTGGCTACCACCTGATGCTGATGGACCTGAAAGCCCCGCTGGCCAAAGACGCCAGCGTGGCCCTGACCCTGACCTTCAAGGACGCCAAAGGCGTGGAGAGCAGGCAGCAGGTGAACGTGCCGGTGACCACAGGCATACCGCAGGGCCAGATGTCAGGACACAAACCGGTGCATTCACATGGCCATGGTGAGCACAAGCACTGAACACCACCGACCCCGCAAATTTGTCAGTTTGCTGCGGTGTCCGCTCTGGTTTAATCGGACATCGCGCCCAAACACCCAGGAGACACCATGAGCGAGAACTCGGCCTTTGGTTTCGGCAAATTCGTTCCCGGATTCGATTTCCTGCAAAGCCTGGCGAAATCGGCCAGCCAGCCTTCGGCTGCCGGCAGCGCGATCCCAGGCATGTCCAGCTGGGTGGCGCCCACGCTGAATGTGGAAGAGCTGGACAAGCGCATCCAGGAGCTCAAGGCAGTGCAGTTCTGGCTGGAACAAAACGGCACTGCACTCAAGGCCACGATCCAGGCACTTGAAGTGCAGAAGTTGACGCTCACCACTCTGCAGGGCATGAACGTCAACATGACCGAACTGGCCAAGGCCTTCACCGCCAAAGCGCCGGAGCCCGCAGCGGCGCCGGCACAGGAGCCTGCACCTCAGGCCGAGCCCGCAGCAGAACCTGAAGCCAAAGCCCAACCCCAGCGCAACAAGGCAAAGGCTGCCCAGACAGGAACGGGCGCCACGGTGGACCCGATGCAGTGGTGGGGGTCACTCACCCAGCAGTTTCAGAACATCGCTTCGGCGGCCATGCAGGATGTGGCGGCCCAGGCCATGAAAGCGCAGGACGCCGCGCCCCCGCCGACAGCAGCTGCAACCAAGGCCAGCGCGAAACCGGCGGCCCGTGCCGCATCCAAAAAAGCCTCCAGCAAAAAGCCTGCCGCCAAAAAGGCGCGAGCCTCCCGCCCATGAAACTCTTTCCCTGCGGTCATGCCACGCACCCACAGTGGCGCATGGCCGCAGGTCTGGCCATCGCCCAGCTGCGCGCGCAAATGGCCCTGCCCGACTATGCCAGCGCGCCCCGGCTGGGGCTGCTCTACATCACCGACCACTACGCCCGTGAGGCACAAGCCATCCTGGACCATGTGCGTGCCGAACTGCCCACGGTGACCGACTGGGCAGGCACCACCGGTGTGGGCATTTGTGCCCACCAGGCCGAATACTGGGACGAGCCGGCACTGGCCATTCTGCTGTGTGATCTGCCGCCCGAGCATTACCGCGTTTTCTCCGGCGTGGCGCCGCTGCCTGCGCCCGGCGCGGGCCGCTGGCAGGCGCGCACCGCGCTGGTTCATGCCGAAGCCCAGACGCCCGAGCTGGCCGAGCTCCTGTCCGAACTGGCCGAGCGGACCTCCGACGGCCTCCTGTTCGGCGGACTGGCCTCGGCACGCGGCGATGCCGCGCAGTTCGCGGTGCACGGTGTGGCCAATGGCGGCAGCTTTGTGGGCGGGCTCAGCGGCGTGGCTTTTTCAGACGAAGTGCGCTGCATGACGCGTCTGACCCAAGGCTGCCTGCCGGTCACCACCGAGCACACCATCACCCGCGCCGACGATCTGGTGGCGCTGGAACTGGATGGCGAGCCGGCGCTGGAGGTGATGCTGCGAGAGCTGTCCATCACACTGGACGAACCGCAGCACGCGATTGGCGTGGTGCGACAGACCCTTGCGGGCTTGAGCCTGCCGCAGGCGCATGCGGTGGACCAGACCGGCCATCTGATGCAAAACGTGCGGGTACGGCACATCGTCGGGCTGGACCCGATGCGCCAGGGCATCGCGCTGGCTGAACACCTGCAACCCGGCATGGGCCTCGTCTTTTGCCGCCGAGACCCGCAGGCGGCCCGCGCTGACCTGACCCGCATCTGTGCCGAACTGCGCGAAGCGCTGGAGCCCGAGAGCCTCTCGCTCGAAGCCGCCCTGTTGCAGGCGCCACAGCCAAGCCACACAGCCCCTGTGGGTGGCCGACGCATCGCGGGGGCGGTGTATGTGAGCTGCACCGGCCGTGGTGGCGGGCATTTTGGCGGGCCGAGTGCCGAGATGCAGATCATCCGCCATGCACTGGGCGATGTGCCGCTGGTGGGCTTTTATGCCGCTGGCGAGATTGCCGGGCAGCAGCTGTACGGTTACACCGGCGTGCTGACGGTGTTCACCACCGACTGATCAGATCCCGCGCGCGCGGTCAGCCTTGAACTGCTTGCGGAAAGCGCTGAACTGCCCCGCGTCCAGCGACTCGCGCACCTCGCGCATGAGGTTCAGGTAGTAGTGCAGGTTGTGGATGGTGGTCAGCATGGGGCCGAGCATTTCGCCGCAGCGGTCGAGGTGGTGCAGGTAGGCCCGACTGAAGCCGTCTCGTCCACCCTGTTCCCAGCTCACGCCCGAGGTGCCGGCACAGGCGTGGCAGGTGCAGCTGGGGTCCAGCGGCTGCGGGTCGTTCTTGTGGCGGGCGTTGCGCAGTTTCAGGTCGCCATAGCGGGTGAACACGGTGCCGTTGCGCGCATTGCGGGTGGGCATCACGCAGTCGAACATGTCCACGCCTTCGGCCACACCCTGCACCAGGTCCTCAGGCGTACCCACACCCATCAGGTAGCGCGGCTTGTGCGCCGGCAGGCGGTGCGGCGTGTGCGCCATGATCTGCAGCATCTGCTCCTTGGGCTCGCCCACGCTCACGCCACCCACGGCATAACCTGGGAAATCCATCTCCACCAGCGCTTCAAGCGACTCTTGTCGCAGGTGCTCGAACATGCCGCCCTGCACGATGCCGAACAGCGCATTGGGGTTCTCCAGCCGCTCGAACTCAGCCTTGGACCGCAGCGCCCAGCGGCGGCTCATTTCCATGCTCTTGCGTGCCTCGGCCTCGGTGGTCAGATGCCCTTTGGTCTCGTAGGGCGTGCACTCGTCGAGCTGCATCACGATGTCCGAGTTCAGGATGGTCTGGATCTGCATGCTGACCTCGGGCGACATGAACAGCTTGTCCCCGTTCACCGGTGATGCAAAGTGCACGCCTTCCTCGGTGATCTTGCGCATGTCACCGAGTGACCAGACCTGAAAACCACCCGAGTCGGTCAGGATGGGCTTGTCCCATTTTTCAAACTGGTGCAGACCGCCAAAGCCCTGCATGATGTCCAGCCCTGGGCGCATCCACAAATGGAAGGTGTTGCCCAGGATGATCTGCGCGCCCATTTCGTGCAGGCTGCGCGGCATCACGCCCTTGACGGTGCCGTAGGTACCGACCGGCATGAAGATCGGGGTCTGGACCACGCCGTGGTTCAGGGTCAGCGCGCCGCGGCGGGCATGGCTGGACAGATCGGTCTTGAGCAGGTCGAATTTCAACATGCACCGATTGTAGAAGCCGCCCCCGGCACAAGGCGCCGCCGGATCAGGCCGGCGATTCGTCTGCAACGGCCTGGTGATCGCCAAACAGACGCGCCAGCTGCATACGCAGCCACTGGTGCCCTGGGTCGCGGTGCAGACGCCCATGCCAGAATTGGTGGATGGCGCTGCCTTCCACCTCCACCGGCAGCGCGCTCGTGGTCAGGCCAAACGGTGTCGTCACCCGTTGCGCAAAGCGTTCGGGCACGGTGGCCATCAGGTCCGAATGCCCCAGCACATCGCCCAGCGCGACGTAGTGCGGCACCGTCAGGCGCACCCGCCGGCGCACGCCCTGCCGTTCGAGTGCGGCTTCCACACGGCCATGACCGGTGCCGGCCGCCAGCACCCGCACATGCTCGGCGGCGGCAAAGTCCTGCAGCCTCATGTCCGGGGCTTTGGCCAAGGGGTGCCCCGCGCGCATCAGACACACATAGGGCTGGCGAAACAGCGCCTGCTGAAAAAAGCCTGCCTGGAGCTGCGGCAGCAGACCCAGCGCCAGATCGACACGGCCCGAAGCCATGTCATCCTTCAGGCTGCCCTGCGTGACGCTGACCACCTCGAATGTCACGCCCGGTGCTTCGCGGGCCATGGCATCCATCAGCACCGGCAAGAAATACATTTCGCCCACATCCGTCATGGCCAGCCGAAAGTGGCGCGCGCTGGTGGTGGGATCGAATGAGGCACGCACATTCAGGGCCTGCTGCAGGCCGTCCAGCGCCAGTGCCACGGGTTCGGCCAGCTGCAGCGCGTAAGGCGTCGGCTCCATGCCTTGCTGCGTGCGCAAAAACAGCTCGTCCCCCAGCGCCTGCCGCAAGCGCCCCAGCGCGCTGCTGACCGCAGGCTGGCTCATGCCCAGCGCCTGCGCCACTTTCGACACCCGGCCCAAGCGCACCAGATGATGGAACACCCGCAACAGGTTCAGATCAAGGCGCGACAGGTCCATGCAGCATTATTTGAATTTCAGAATTTGATTATCGTTCATTTTCGATTGATGAATTGACCTGTTTTCTCCATGATGCCCAACACCCATCAGGAGACAACATGCGCGAACAAGCCATTCACTGGGAAACGGAAGGCACCAGCCGCATCCCATTTGCGGTGTACACCGACGAAGACCGCCACAAGAAAGAACTGGAGCGCTTTTTCTACAAAGGCCACTGGAGCTATGTGGGACTGGAAGCCGAAATCCCGAACGTCGGCGACTACAAGCGCACCAAGGTGGGCGAGCGCTCGGTCATCATGACGCGCGCCGCCGACGACCAGATCCATGTGGTGGAGAACGTCTGCGCCCACCGGGGCATGGCGTTTTGCCGCGAACGGCATGGCAACAAAAAAGAGTTTGTCTGCCCTTACCACCAGTGGAGCTATGCGCTGGACGGCAAGCTGCAGGGCGTACCATTTCGCCGCGGAGTACGTCAGGACGGCAAGGTCAATGGCGGCATGCCAGCCGATTTCGACCCCAGAGACCATGGGCTGACCGCCCTCAAGGTGTCCACCCGCAGCGGGGTGGTGTTTGCCTCGTTTGACCATGGCGTTGAGTCGCTTGAAGACTACATGGGGCCCACCATCCTCCAGTACTTTGACCGGCTCTTCAACGGCCGTAAGCTCAAGGTGCTGGGCTACAACCGCCAGCGCATCCCGGGCAACTGGAAGCTGATGCAGGAAAACATCAAAGACCCCTACCATCCGGGCCTGCTGCACACCTGGTTCGTGACTTTCGGGCTCTGGCGTGCCGACAACAAATCCGAGCTGCGCATGGACGCTCACCACCGCCATGCGGCCATGATTTCCACCCGTGGCAGTGCCGGACAAGCCAGCGGACAGGCTGCGCAAGTCACGCAGGTGAGCAGCTTCAAGGAAAGCATGCAACTCCATGACCCGAGCTTTCTGGACATCGTGCCCGAAGGCTGGTGGCAGATGGAGGACAAGATGCCGACGGCGGTGATGATGACACTGTTTCCCAGCGTGATCTTCCAGCAGCAGGTCAACAGCGTGTCTACCCGCCATATCCAGCCTGACGGCCATGGCGCCTTCGACTTTGTGTGGACGCACTTTGGCTTTGAAGATGACACCGAAGAAATGCACCAGCGTCGCCTGCGTCAAGCCAACCTGTTCGGTCCAGCCGGCTTTGTGAGCGCGGACGATGGCGAGGTCATCGAGTTTTCGCAGCAGGCCTTCGAGACCAAGCCCGAACACCGCACCCTGGCAGAACTGGGCGGTCGCGAGGTGGGCGAGACCGATCACATGGTGACAGAAACGCTCATCCGGGGCATGTATGCATATTGGCGCAAAGTGATGGAGGCGTGATCATGGTGGACATGCAAACCTGGTTCGGCATCCAGCAGCTCTACGCCGATTACGCCGCCGCCGTAGACAGCGGGAACTGGGATTCCTGGCCCGATTTCTTTACCGAGCAGTGCACCTACAAAATTCAGCCCCGCGAAAACTTCGAGCGCGGCTTTCCGCTGGCCACGCTCGCCTTGACCAGCAAGGGCATGCTCAAGGACCGCGTCTATGGCATCCAGGAGACGCTCTACCACGACCCTTATTACCAGCGTCATGTGGTGGGCGCGCCCATCGTGCGCAAAGTGGAGGAAGGGCACATCCACAGCGAAGCCAATTACGCCGTTTTTCGCACCAAGTACGACAAGGACAGTACGGTTTTCAATGTGGGACGCTACATCGACACCATCGTGCAAACGCCCGCAGGCTTCAAGTTCACCGAGCGCCTGTGCATCTACGACAGCGAAATGATCCCCAATTCCATCATTTACCCTATCTGATCAAGATCATGAGCAACTGGACCGACGTGGCCGCCGTGGCCGATCTGTTTGAAGGCGCAGGCATTCCTGTCACGCCCGAGGGGCATGACATTGCGCTGTTCAGCGTGGCAGGCGAAGTGTTCGCCATCGACAACCTCTGCAGCCACGGCAATGCCAAACTCTGCGATGGGTTCGTCGAAGGCCACAATGTGGAGTGCCCCTTCCATCAGGCACAGTTCAGCTTGCGCGATGGTTCGGTCTGCTGCGGGCCAGCCACGGAGCCAGTCAAGTCCTGGCCGGTCAAAATCATGGGTGGGCGCATTTTCCTTCAGCTGACCTGAAAGCGGTTAAGCAGCATCGCATCGCCATAACTGAAAAACCTGTACTGCTGGGCGATGGCATGTCTGTAGAGTGCCATGATGTGTTCGTATCCGGCAAAGGCGCTCACCAGCATCATCAAGGTGCTCTTGGGCAAGTGGAAATTGGTGATCAGCTTGTCTACCACTCTGAATTCGAAGCCAGGTGTGATGAAGATCTGTGTGTCACCACTGGAGTGGCCAGAACTGGCCCAAGACTCGAGCGTCCGCACCGTGGTGGTTCCTACGGCGATCACCTTGCCGCCTCTCGCGTGACATGCAGCAATCGCCTGCTGCGTCTCATTCGGAACCTCATACCACTCGCTGTGCATGGTGTGCTCTGTAATTTTTTCCGTCTTGACGGGCTGGAAAGTGCCTGCTCCGACGTGCAAAGTCACCGCGGCGCGATGAATGCCCATGCCATCGAGCACGTTCAGCAGGGCTTCGTCAAAATGCAGGGCTGCCGTGGGCGCTGCCACAGCACCCGGTGCACGAGCAAACACCGTCTGATAACGCTCCTCGTCTTCATGCGAATCGGCATGCGAGATGTAAGGCGGCAAAGGCACTCGTCCGTGCTTCTCCATCATCTGGTAAGGATCATTGCTCAAGCGCAAATGGAACAAGGGACCCTGTTCATCTGGCCATCTGCCCAACAATACGGCCTCGAATCCACCACGTGAGCCACCGGCCATGTAGAGCTTCGCACCTGGCAGAGGCTTCTTGCTGACTTTCATGTGCGCCACAACTTCGTGGTTGTTCAGCACACGCTCAATCAGCAATTCGACTTTGCCTCCGGTGGCCTTTTCTCCAAAAAGTCGCGCTTTGATGACTTTGGTATCGTTGAATACCAGCAGGTCCGCCGGATGCAGCAACTGCGGCAACTCGCGGAAAATCCGGTCGACAGGAGAAGATTGCGAACCGTCCAGCAACCGCGAAGCACTGCGCTCACTCGTCGGATGCTGCGCAATCAAGTGATCTGGCAATGCGAAGTCGAAGTCGCTGAGTGTGAACTCCCGGTGGAGGCTTACAGAGTTAGACATGGCAAGAGGGCTTAACAGGCCCATGAATGGCTCAAAATACCCTGCGCAAGACGGGGCAGGTGCGGGCGGCGCACAAAGCAAAACGCCCCATCGAATGATGGGGCGTTTTGGGCTGTAGAAGCCTGACGATGTCCTACTTTCACACGGGAATCCGCACTATCATCGGCGCTAAGGCGTTTCACTGTCCTGTTCGGGATGGGAAGGAGTGGTACCACCTTGCTATGGTCATCAGGCATAACTTGTTGCTGTGCTGACGGGGTGTCAACACGGCGAATTCATAGAGCAAATCAGCTTTTGTGTATTTTGAATGCGTCAACTTGGCATAACAACCTTGACTTGCTGTCAAAGTTATAGGGTCAAGCCGCACGAGCAATTAGTATCAGTTAGCTTAACGCATTACTGCGCTTCCACACCTGACCTATCAACGTCCTGGTCTTGAACGACTCTTTAGGGGGCTCGAGGCCCCGGCAGATCTC
>Ga0255274_1000005_pt1 | contig 34691 bp, 2 predicted proteins | sample AtltaT_4_FD_183673 | JGI IMG/M metagenome (GOLD analysis project Ga0255274, IMG submission 183673) | Metatranscriptome of freshwater microbial communities from Altamaha River, Georgia, United States - Atl_Colum_RepB_8h (Metagenome... | ecosystem: Environmental > Aquatic > Freshwater > River... | reverse complement strand
TATTAATGTGTTTACAAACATAAAACTTACATACAAATCTTTTTACACTAAATTGAAGAGCAGCATAATTAATTTTTTCTTCTCTCTTTCTACAAACTTAAGTATGATAACAACAACACATTCACCGATCACACCACATTAAATGTTAGCTATGCCTTATACACACAAACAAATGAGAAAAACAACTACACAAATAAGAAAATTTACAACCTTGAACAAAGCATAGACCAAGCTACAAAGGACTGTTCATCCTAATTCACTTAATCTTCTACTTTGTCCATCTGTTCGATTGAAATCTTGACTCTTCATCAATCCGTGGAAGTGATTACTCAAAGAGCAATCGTTTCCATAGAGACGAAGAGAACAAGACCAAAAAAACTTACAATATCCTATGAAGTCAAATGTATTTTGTATAATATATATAATGCACACACTTGAGAGATCATCCCACAGTGTGGCAATGTATCTTTCTGTCAACATTCATTTTATCTAAACCGTTTAATTCATTTTATCCATATTCTTCTTTCTTTCATTCCAATCAATCCAACATTTACCACCACCAAAGCTTAAGCCTTGGCATAAGCACTAACTGGTGTTGTCACGATCAAACAATTTGGATCCGTATGACGACAGAAATTACCAGCACCTTGAGCATTTCTTGCTAAGACACGAATGTAATATCTGCGATCAGCTGTCAAACCAGTCAATGTGTAAGTGGTATCCGTGGTAGTGAATTCACCAGCATCTAATCCACTGAAATCTTCCAAATCATTGTAACTGATTTCATATTCCATGATTGGACTGCCACCATCTGAGGTTGGTAATCCACCATTCACTGTACTTGGACAATTCGCTGGATTCGTTGGCAAGCCACTGCATGGGATTCCATGGGCTGGAACACGAGGACGTTGCCAACTAACCACAATCTGTCCCTTCGCTGAGCCAGTGGTAGCACGGATTGTATGTGGTTTACCAGGAACTTGTAATGCTGGAGCAGCCTTGGCTGGAATCGATGCAGCAGGAGTTCCTGGACCAGCAGAATTGATCGCTGTTACACGCGTGTAGTAATACTGACCTTTCGTGAGATAGTTCATGGTGAACGATGATTCCTTCGTGGCATCGACTTCTTTCGATCCTCGGTGTGGAGAAGAAGCACCGGAAGTGAATTGTGGAGAAATATCCCATTCAACACGATAGAACTTCACGGCGTCTCCTCCATTATCCGCTGGAGCAGCGAAGGAGACCGTCAACATAGTGTCAGAAGTGACCGCGAGATACACTCCACTAGGGGCACTACTGGCTTCATGAGGATTCAACAATGGTGGCACCGATGGAGTCGCACTGCCATATCCTTGACTATTTCCAGCAGCAACACGGACATAATAGAACACACCAGTCTTCAAACCATCAATCGTCTTAAAGAAAGGAGCACCAGCAGACAAGTAAGTCATATTCACTGATTGCTTGTCTGAGAAGTCGCTCTTGGTCGCATATTCAATCTTGTAAGAAGTGACGGCATCTCCTCCATCATCTTGTGGTGGATTGAAAATCACTTTCAATTGACTCTTGGATGCAACTTGAAGAGCTACGGACGTTGGTGGACCAGGAGTTACCATAGGTTTCTGAGGATCTTTCGCAGCTTTTGGTAAACTGTAACCAATTTCATTATAAGCAAAGACACGAGCATAATAAGTTTGACCTGTAGCTAAGGCTTTACCAGATGGAACTTGCACACTACCAACACATGAAGAATAAGTTTCACCGACGACTAACGAAGTCACAGTCACATTCGCTGTTCTTCCTGACAATGTCTTCAACTTGTTACTATCTGGAGTGACGTCTAATTGAAAGTTCAATGCACCAGGAAGAGAATCATCTAAGAAAGTGACTCTCCAAACGACACCATTGTAACGATCAGGATCATCGCGATCAACCTTTACACCAGCAACTAATGCTTCAGGAATACTCTCAAACTTACTCTGCATAGAACCAGAAATCTCACGTCTCACATCTGGACACAAGACACTATCGGCAATACAAGCAACCTTGGAAGTTGTCGTGAAACCACGTCCACCGATAATGCGATAGACCAACGATTCAGTGGAAGAAACATTCAATTGAATCACTGAATCCAATGTCACATTCGTTCCATTCACACCCACTACCGTAAAGACTTGTTGGACATACTTCTGATCATCGAATTGAACACGATCACCTGGGAAAAGAAGTTCAAAGGCATCTTCACTAGCTTCCACATACTTCGTATTGTTCAAGATCGTAGCTGTGACACCATCGACTGCCTTCTTCACACCAGTTTCATCCTTCAACATCGCAGTAGCATCGTAGGGGATGAAATCTGTGGTGAATGAAACACGATTACGTGTCAAGGTTAAATTGAAGAAACCTTCCACAATAGGATCTCCTTCAAATCCTTCAGTGCGAATCTCATAAACGGAGCGAATGTTACTCGTTGGACAAGGAACCACAGTGTACAATGGATTGGCAAACTTGTTCGTCACATCTAATTCCACACGATAACCAAGAATTGGAGCTCCACCATCCGATGAGGGTTTAGTATAAGTCACATCTAAACTAGCTGCAGAACCAGGATGGACATCTACTGTGACATCAGTAGGTGGTTGTGGAATCTGTTTGACAGGATTAGCATTCGAAGGAGCATTCTTCTTATCACCCACTCCATAACTATTGATCGCTGACACTGCTACGAAGTAACTATTGCCAGCCACCAAATTCGGAATTGTGAAAGAACGAACATCTTTACCAACCTTCTGGAAGTTATAGTTCTGTGGTTTCTCACCAGGATAAGCATTGGAAGCTTTGAATCCACTAGTTGTCAGACTATTATCACCATCATAGACTTTACCCTTGATGTTCAATTTGGAAGTTGTCAACAAGGTTGTATCGATTTGAATAGCTGGTTGATTACCAATATCACCTTGGAAAGTGATAGTCCATTCATATCCGGCATAATCGATAGAAGATTCCGTGTAACTCAAAGTATTGCGAGTAACCGACACAGGTCTCAAATTCTTCAATTGAAGCAATGCCTTCTCAACATCATCTTCACTAGCACCAGCAAGTAAGTAAGCAGTTTGAGCTTCACTACCATTGAAGGACAATCTAAACCATCCTCCTAAATCTTCAGTAGTGTTAGTTCCAGCAGCAATAATGGAGATGATCTGGATTTCAGGAGATCCACCAGGTCTACTTCCTTGCGTGACGTCATAGACATCCACAGATTCACCATCAGTACTGGAAGCAGCTGAAGTAGGAACTAACTTCACTTGATCTCCATAGTTCAATGGATCAACGAATGTGACTAACCACTTGTAACCTTTCTGTGGGATGAGAGATTTGGAGACACGAACATCACCAATCACAAAGTTATAAGAGAAGTTTCCATTCGCACCAACAGCATAACCAAGGTTCATCAATTCAGATCGAACATTGTAAGAGTTGGAAGTGTAAGAAAGCAAACCAGTATTTTCCTTCGAGTCTGGAACTGGACCAAATGACAATTTGAATTGACCATTAGAAACAGCAGGGAACTTCGTAGAAATGAACTGAATCATTTGTACTTCATAAGTTGCCCCACCTTCCCACCATTCAACCAAGTATTCAGTAACAGAGGCTCCTCCATCAGATTCAGGAGTACTCCAAGTTACTTGCGCGCTGTCAATGGGGGTGTCTTGGAATGGAACAGTAGTAACAGTCACTTGAGCTGGAGCGGAAGGCTTACCAGCAGGAGTAGCACTAGCGGAAGAAACAGCAAATGGACCAGCACCTAGTTCATTCACTGCCGCAACACGAACCCAATAACTAACACCACTTGTCAAGCCAGTCAATTCATAGACAAGCACACCAGTACTCTCTTGCAGAACAGGTAAATCAGCTGGATCCAATGAAATGCGTCCACTATAGGTCACACCATCAAATGACTTGTATGAATCCCATTGTAAAGTGTAGTTCTGAACATTCAATCCACCATCACTACTTGGAGGAGTGATCAAGATTTGAATTGAAGTTGGACCAGATACTAAAGTAGTCACATCAATGGGTGCAGATGGCTTCTGGTTCGCTGTCACTGCATGTACAACCTCACTCCACTTGGTTGGATCATCTTCAAGAGATGACAACGTAGCGAAAGAAATGGCATTTCTAGCAGCGACACGGACATAGTAGCGGGTATTGATCTGCAAGTAATTGATGATGTATCTATAAGGCGGATCTACAGCTAAAGCACTTCCTTGGAATTGACATTGACCATAACCTGAAGTTGAACAAGATGGAGTTCCAAAAAGAACAGTGGAGAAGTTTTCATTCTTGTCCCATTGGATAGTGTATTGAGTAATGTCAGTGATATTGCCACTTGGTGGAGAGAAGAACAACTCTAATTGAGATCCTGACAATGTGGACACACTAACAGCATTTGGAGAATTTGGAATTTCTCTTGGAGTACCATTGGTTGTATCATATTGACTGTATCCCTTGATATTGTGAGCACGAATACGCAAAGTGTAAGTAGTCAAGACAGCTAAACCATCAATCTGTACACATTGACTGCAATCAGCTGGTCTGATCGAAATCGCAGTGTCCATTGGGTTCAAACTAGCCTTTGGACTACTCATTGGCAATGCAGTTTCCGTCTTCACACTCAAGAAAGTCACAGACCACTCAAAGCCACGTCCCCATCTATACAAAGTACCAGTGGATAAATCTTCCCCAGTGTAAGTCGCGATGATCGAAGAATCATTAGCAAAGGCAATTGGTAATGTCTTTGATGATCCAGTATGCGATTCTGAAACAGTGAACCACAGTCCACCAATGCGAACAAGTTCACCAGCTGGAAGATCTTCGAATCCACAAGATCCAGTTGCCATGCAGATCAATTCTTGAGCACCTTGAGTTACACGGACAAAGCTTGACAATTTCTCTGCACTGAATGAACGAGTTACTTGAACAGTGTTGACAACAGGAAGAGCTTCGAGTGCGTCTCTCAAATCTTGAGCAGATGCATGGGAGGAAATTGGCCCAGTTGTGTAATCACCATAGGTCAATTGGAAAGATCCAGTGGCATCCTCACCATCGAAAACACCTGCATCAAACATACCAGGAGCGAAGACACGAACAATCTGAGTTGTGTAGTCCGCCTTGATTTGTCTCGCCGAGTTGATGTTACCGAAGGTGTCGCCAATTTCAATCAAATAGTGATCGATTGGTGCGCCACAAACTCCTTGCTTGACTTGCGAGAAACTGCAATAAAGTGGACTCTCGAAAGATACAGCTAAAGAACTTCCTGAAGCGACTGCTCCCTTCACATTCTCTAACACTGAAACAACAGCATTCTTACCGGTCAAAGTTCCGAAATATTGAGGTTTCAAGTTGCTGATGTCACCATTGATACCATAGAAAGTTACAAGGTAAGAAGATCCACCTTCAGAGTCGACTGAGCTTCTTGTCACTGAGACTTGACCAACAATCTTTGACAAGGCAAAAGCAAAGGTCTCTTCGTCAGCATCGTATGGAATTAGATCAGTCACCTTTCCTTGGTATTCCAACAAGTAACTTCCACCTAAAAAGTTTCCATCTTGTACTGTGTCAACATGTACTTTAGCACCTGAACCCGTTAACAATGAAACAGTTTCAAGCTTTGGTCTGTCTCCGACAGCAGTCAACCAAGTAATAGTCCAAACATATCCACCTTGGTGATCAGGACCAGATCTAGTAACCGCAACTTCTCCAATTCCGTCCAACAACTCAAGTTCAGCAGCAACTTCAGCAGCAGAAGCATTACTTGGTAATGATTTACTAGTGCCGATAATGAAATATCCACCGATGTAGTTGCCTTCAATCAAAGTGTTATCAAAGGTGAAAGCGTTTGAATCACTCAAATCATTACTCATACCAACAACAAGTTGAGGAGCATTACCCATGGAAAGATCATACACAACAGTCCACTTGAAACCACGACGATCATCCGACAAAGAGCGTCTCACATCATATACACTGACGAAAGAAGGCAGCTTACTGAGTTCGTTGAACAAATCTTCTGCCGAAGTATCTAAAGAATCTAAATTAAAGCCACGTCCTTGAACTCTTTCGATGGTGACATTAGCACTTGATTGATCAAATATCTGCTTTGTACCTTCAGCGAAGTAAGCGAAATCTGAGCAACTGGTGTAATCGACTTCCAACAAGGCCAAGTATGATGAAGAGGAATTGCGAACATGCATTGCATTTCCAGTGAAGAAAATGTTGTAAGCAAAACCATATTGACTAACAACAGTGGCATCACCAGTGCGCTCAACGAAAACAGTATCAACATACTCCAATCCTTCAAGAGCTGCTCTCATCTCTGCAGCTGAAGCATTCCATGCAATACATGCTGTAGTCTCACCATTCAATGAGAGTTGATAAGATCCTTCGACGAAGAACTTGTTGGCCGACACTTCGACCCTTTGGATTTCGGTGTCAGTACCCACAGCTTGATCTTCATGCAAAGTATAGACTCCAAGACTCAAGGAGGATGGAGAATCTCCAGAGCAAGAAGTGGCAGAAGTTCCATACGATGTCTTCAAAGTTTGAACATCACCGGCGACCTTGTTTCCAACGAATGTGATCGAGTATTGGTAACCATAGTAATCCTTGTAACCACCATAACCGGAGCGAACGACGTCGACTTCATCGATATAGTCAATTGTTTCAAGTGCTGCTTTCACTTCAGCCGCAGTAGCTGATGTAGAGAGACATGGACTGTAACCAGTGATAATCGATGTTGAACGGTCGAAATCGTAGAAGCTATATTCAAGGCTGAAGTAACCAGTCAATGCGTTTGCGCCCGTAGCTCTGATTTCAACAACCTGAACTTCTGGGAAGCGCACTGCGAAGTTACCTTCAACAGATGAACCTTCAGGAGCAGAGATCACAACCTCTTGAACTTCAGCATATTCCGCTGCAGTAGTTTGAACAGTTTGGATCTCGCGCACGTGTGCAGCAGCAACAATCACTTCTTGAACTTCTTGAGTCTTCAATACAACTGAAGTTGAAAATCCTTCAACAACAGTTGGGACTCCAGAAGGAACATCAGCGTGAGGGCCGCTCAAAGATGCAGTACTGTAGGCACTATAACCATGATCAGTACCGCGGGTATAAGCAGCAACACGAGCGCTGTAGCCGATACCAGTCAACAAGTGGTTCAAGTAGTGAGATTGTGGATTCTCTCCTTTCACCACGTCGTCATAAACACGCAATTGAGTTCCTTTGGTCAAATCAGAGTTGCGAGCAGCTCCAAGAGCAGGAACATCACCTAAGTTCGTATCAAAAGTAACAGACCAGATATGACCATTCACCTTGTAAACGGGTAATCTTTCAGCACTAATAGCAGTCATCAAAGCAGTTGTATCAGCAGCATGGGCACGTCCAAGAGGTGCTTGAGAAATGGTGAAAGGATAGTGATCAACTGACGTGGAAACCTTCACAATTGTAATATTGGCAGGAGCACCATCGTTGCATGAATCCAAGTCCACATTGACCAAGAGCTTAGCATCAGATTGATAGAATCTCTTATTCTCAAAGTAGATAGAGAAGACATATCCACCTGGGTTGTTGATTTCATCCAAACCTCGAGTAACACTAACACAATTGTCATCATAGCAGTAGTTGGAAAGAGCATCCAATAGGTATTCTTCCACTTCATAGTCATTGTAATCCCATGACATGCATGAAGTGTTGAAGAAGTTGGTTTGGTTCTTGTCCCACTTACCATACAATCGGAACTTGTTCAAGTTGAAAGTGGCATTGGTTGTCAACAACTTAAATGCATCAATGGTCTGCGATTGGATTGTGTAAATCATTGGAGCCTTGAGGATATCTAACTCTTCGTAAGCAGAACCAGTGTAACCACTGGCTAACGTGATCTGTTTAATCTCTGGGGCACCATTGCGAACCAAATTAGAAGTGATCTTTCCACCGAAAGGTAATGGATAAGAAGCATTCACTGCAGTGAACATCCAGTAATCACCAAGACCTCTGAAATCAACGGTCTTGAAACTAACATAAAGCTCATCAGACAACAAATACGTTTCACCAATAAAGATCTCCAAAGGTTCATGGACCGCTGAGCTATTACCCCAACTCCAAGTGAAGAATGAGCGATAACCTTCGGTAGAATTGATTGTCACAACGAATGTCTTATCAATGGTACCATTGTAGACACCACTAATAAGAATATCATCGTTGAAGAAGTAGCTAGCATTGGCAGGGTAATACTTCGTACTACTGTATCCACCTTTACCAACGGCTTCCAACATACCAACATCACCATTATCATCATTACTACTGAAAGTAATCGAGTAGACGTAACCGAATTTCTCTTCTTTACTACCAAATCCAGAACGAGATACATCAACAACCTTACCCAATTTGTTGTAAATGGTACTTTCAACAGTTGTCACATCAACTCCCCAAGTAAAACCATCTTCATCAGGAGAGACCACTTTTTCACTGTTATAGATGAACTTCCAGTAAGACTTTCCATCATTGCTAAAGATTGGAGCAGCTGATTCAAAGACGAATGATTGGATTTCATCACTTCCACCGATTTGAGACTCGACAACTTGGGCACCGTATCTCATACCATTGTATTGTTCAAAATCGGTGCAAATGGAAACTACAGCCTTCGACATCTTTGCCAAATGACGACCAGTGAAGAAAATATCATACACATAGGAATCTTCACCAACTTGGAGATGATCAACAGAGTACTCAGCCATGCCTGAATCAACAATCACCACATCCAAATCAAGCCCAGCTGAACTTGGACTGGACAACATTGGAGTGTCAACGATGAAAGTAGAATCAAACACATCAGTAATGATGTAAGTCTTGTATGGAGTCTCACTTCCTGGAATACGAACTTTCAATCCACTACGCAATGTAGCCAACTTCACTGTGCTATCTGAAGGAACAACCCAACGAGTCTTACCGACGGAATTATCGTAATCAACTTTGAGGATCTTTGTTGCGGTACCATTGAAGTCACGACATCCACCCATGTATCCTTGATCAATGATTTCAACAACTGGAGCAGAATTGCCAAGAACTTCTGAGCGAACATACTTCAACTCAGGACCAGTGAACTTCAAAGTATAGACATATCCATAACCAGAAGCAGCTGAACCATCACCGGAACGAATAACCTTGATGTGATCATCATCCAAAGAAGAATAACTTCCATCCCCATTGAAATCGAATCGCATGTCATTGATCGCTCGTTGAAATTCTTCTGCGGTTGCATGGTAATTCAAGCAGTAATCAGAACGTTTCTCGACATTATCCATGGTCATCTTCAATCGGTAGTATCCTCCAGAGGAAGGAGAAATGTATTCATCAGCAGTGGCAGTAATCTTCAACATTGCAGAAGTGGAATTGCCAGTACCGTAGCGAGCAACTTGAACGCTTTCCGTCTCAACCAATTCAAGTAACAAGGTTTGTCCACCTAAGGTGAAATCACCATTTCCAGTTGCCTTGAAAGATTGACTATCGACCATCTTGGTAATAACAAACTTTGCAGTCTTGACCGAAGACAAACTGACCACGGCTCCAACCTCCAAGATTCCAAACAAACTGGTGGTTGTGTTGAACAAGTATTCACCATCCCCGACGATAGCGACCGTAGCTTCAAGTGGTAATGAAACATGAGTAACTGCTGAAAGGGTATTTAATTCTTGAGCAACTTCACTGGCAGATACACCATAATTCAAGCATTTAGATGTATTCACCGTGTTATCATCTGGAGAAGTGAAGGTTAATTGGAAGAATTCGCCATCAATATATCCAGCTTCGACATTGACACGAACAGACTGGTAAGCAGTATAACCACCTTGAATAGCAGTGAAGACAGATGCACTGGAACCATCAGCAGCAGAAGTAAAGTCTGAGTTGGATGGTATCGAGTTCTGACAATCAGTGTTCACAACGAATTCATTCATATCACCGACGACATTGTCACCAATGAAATAGATAGAGAATACGTAAGCCTTGCCATCCAATGAAGTGCGACGAGTCACCAACAACTGATTCGCGCCGATGTTCGAGTTCGATTCCAAACTTTCCTTCAACTCTTCTGCAGTTGTCATATTGGTCGATGTACGACTGATGCACATGGAAGTGGCTTCAGAAGATTGATGTGACAATGTCAAATAGTAGCCTCCGCAAGTTCCAACATCATCTTCACAATCAATCGAAACTACTTGTACTTCAACACCAGTCTTCTGAACAGTGTAAGTATCAGCACCGATACGAACATTCTCATCAGGCAATATTTTCTGGTACATACTAACTCTTGCATCAATGATAGGAGATTCTGGGGCAACTTCACCAGCGACAAGGAATTCAGCACCATCAATGGAGAATTGACCTTGTTGCTTGTCAGTATCGCTACCTCCAATACGAATCAAATCACCAGGAGCGATCATCTGAGTAATATCAGGTGGATTGACTGAGTCGCCAGTTTCGTCGTAATGCACAGTCAACATGTTGCTATCACGAGAAGCAGAAACATAAACACCTTCCAACTTCTCCATGAGTCTGTAATCAGCCTTGGTAGAAACACTTCCAATAGTTGGCAACGATTCGAGCAAGTACTTCACAGCAAGTGGCTGTTGATCATATCTAACAATGCATGACTCAGTTCCATTGAATGTAACCGAGAACGAACCATCAATCGGCTCCGAACCTTCACGATAGTTGACAGTACGAGCTTTCACATTCTTACCAAACAAATTGACACCAGCTTCATATGTAACAGTCAATGGATTAATGTTTCCAGATCCAGGAGGGAAAGAGAAACCATTGTGAGCACCAGTGTTGCGAATGAAATAAATTCTCCATTCGTAACCACCCAATGAGTTGGCTGGCACACGAACATCACCCCAACCACCTGATTCTGGACTTGGGTATTCAAATCTATGAACAGCAACAGTACCGACAGTAGTGAACTCTTCCAACTTTCTCTTCAATCTTCCATCAGTTTCATTGAAAGTGACATTTCTTGGACCAAATGGACTGTTTAGATCAATTGTGAAGTATCCTGAAATACCATCAGAACCCTTGACCTCTTCGTATACCAATGGATCGTAGGTCTCTCCATCAGTAGCAGGATCTTGTGTAACAACAAGCATTGAAACATCACCCGCACCAGGAGGAACAACTCCAGGATTATAAACAAATTGAATAGTGTATTGAACAACACCATACTTGCCAATAACCAAGCGAGAGACGTTCACCTTACGTTCACTGATGGATTCCAAGTAACTCTTAATTGTCATGTTGGATAAATGATCAGGTTCCTCAGCGGGAGTATTCCAGCGCAATGCAGCAACTTCATCTTCATCATCACCAACGTAGAATGCTGTGAATTCACCACGTTGAACAACACCATTTTGAACTCCAGCATCCAAAGCAGTCATACCATACTTTTCACCTTCAACAACCACTTCAGAATCAACGGCCCAGATATCATCGGTTGCATTTGCACACTTCTCGATGAGTAAAGGTTCATGGTAGCCTTCATCAAAAAAGTAAATGGTGTGGACCTTACCATTGCGAGCATGGACAGTGTCAGAGCCTTCAGTAACCACAACACCTCTGGAACCTTGATTAGGATTCAAGAATGAAATATTGGTCATAATGAAATCTTCGACAATATCACTATCTGCTTGAGTTGGGATACAAGCAGTAGTTTCGACGTTACCATCACTATCAGTGAAACTGAGTTTGTAAGATTCCAAGTAGAAATCATCATCATAATCAATATTGTCGATGAAGATACGTTGGACCGACTTCGATCCTGGAGGTTCTGCAGTGGAGTTACTGTCACCAGTCAAGATTGTAATCAAGGAACAATCGTACAAGGATGAGTCATCAGGAGATCTGCAAATACCTTCCAAATCAGCGTAATCGAAAGTCAGAGAAGGAACATTTCCAGGAGAGTTACATAAGTTACTGAAAGAATCACGTTGTTCGCAATCATCGCCAAATTGTCCACCAGGAGAACTCTTGTCACGCAAGAAAGTGATTGTCCAAGTGTAGCCACCATTCTTTGGATTAACTTCAGAGCGAGTAACTGTGATGTCACCAATGTTTGGTAATGCTTGGAGCTTTTCTTGCATAGAAGTACCATCTCCACCGGATTCACTGGAATTGGCAAAGGCATTGTGGCGAATCAATCCTGTTGTTTTCAAAGCTTGGATATTGATAACAGTGTGATTGGTAGTATCCAATGATAACGTGAAGCCACCAGAGAGAGGAGGAGTACCCGTAACAACTTCTTCAACTAAGCAACCGTCAGATGGAAGAGCTCCGTTCGTCACATAGAGAGTACTCTTGGAACAGACAATCTCTGGGACATTTCCAACATTCTTACCCCAAGTCTTTGAATAGCCACTTGGCCAAGTATCAGTCCATGTGGTAGCAGATCCTTCCCAGTTACCTTCGATGTAAGTCTTGTGATTAACTGTTGGATCAACCCAAGTATTGGATAAGAAAGTAATCGACCACACATAGCCTGAAACTTGAGTGTCTGGAGTTCTCATTGGACCATCACGGGTAACACGGACACGAGATGGAGAAATGGAAACGAGATCGTTCAAAGAACGCTCAACAGTGATAGCTTCCGCATCATAATCAATAGGACCAGTTGCATAACCATTGAAGACAAGTTGGAAGGCACCACGTAATTCAGCACCTTTCACACTCTCACCAATATCAACACCAACAGTGACTGCACAATTTGCTGAATTAGCACATCCATAACTGTCACTGGAAGCACTAGCGGACAAGTCACTTGTGTCAGGAATCATCTTGTCCAGGTCACCACCAACAATTTGACCGATAAATTGAACGGTGTACGTGTATCCCATCACTGCATTAGGAGAATCAGAACGAGTTACACTCACCATACCAGTGGTACCGAATAACTCGTGGAGCTTGTCTTCCATTTCTTGAGCGCTATAAGCACTACCAGTAGTTGTACTTAGCACTGGGAAGAATGAAGAAGACGATGGATATTGAGTTCCATTCGAATCAGTAATGGTCAATCCATAGGTGCCTCCAACTTGATTACCAGTCACAGCAGTTCCGGGATCATCAAGAGTGAGCGGGGTATCTTGTGAACCTACCTCTAGAGTAGCATTCATGTTGTGAACAAATTCCATCAGTGGCAAATCACCATTTCGCTCTTCAAATCGGACAGTCCACAAATATCCACCACTCCATCTAATATGACCAGTTGGGGTATAAGCTGCTCTTGTAACAGAAACACGACCGAAGTAATCATATGATGACAAAACTGAAGCCATACTTGTAGCATCAACGTTCCATGGCAAACTATCAGCATCATATGCTACAGGAGTGTCAACATACTCATGTGGATATGTGATAGACAATGTAAAGTTACCATCAATCAAGGAGCCATCAGTAACAGTGGATACCTCACATTCAGCACCTCCATCACTGTTAGTACCACTTAATTGACTTTCATCACAGATAAGAGTTGGAACATTACCATTCTGTCTATGGAAAGTAATCAACCAGTAATAACCAACATAGTCGGTACTATCCATGGAGTAATAACTTCTGGACACTGAAATAGCATTTGGATGACTGTTGATAACATCAGACAAAGATTTGATCTTGGTTTTAACATCGACATCTTCATCACTTGGGTAGACACTTGCAGTAGTGTAAGTTCGCTGACTTCTACAATTCTCACTCACACCATGTACATCATCAGGATCAGATGTAAATACACCAACTTCGGCATCTGTGATATCCAAAGTGCTGGATGCAGTAGTCAACTGATCTGAACTGAACACAGGAGAAATAGTGGCATCCTCACCATCAATGTCAATAATTTGATGATAACTTTCTTCGAGACGAATATATTGATATAACCAAGTAGCATTCATACCACTGATCGTGATAGTGTCTCCTAAACTGGAAGAGCTAGTAGAAGACAATGTCACAGTTGGGATAGTCGTAGTTCTCTTCTCACAAGTGTAAGTCAAAGTGACAGCACCATCAGGTTGGTTACCTTCCACTAAAACATGAGCATACTCCTTGGTGTTACTGTTCAATGGACCAACCTGGTAAGTCTCAGAACTAGATGAATCCGTGTAAGATGAAGACAAAGTTCCAGTGTTGGTAGAGACATTCGAAAACTCGATTTGGATGGCAGGCACTTTACCACGCAAGGTATCACCATTGAAAGTGATATTGTATGCAAACATGTAGACACCGCTAGTGGCCGAGCTTAACACCTGGGATGAGGATGAAACAGTCACGCAATTTCCATCACTATCCTGCATGAACGTTTGAGTACTTCCAGCTTTCAAGTTACACAATTCAGTTTGAAGAGTCTCTGGGGAAGCTTCAATCGAAATGTAGTTCGTCAAGCATGTTGTGGAAGAACAGTCGTAACTGTAACCCAATTCCTTCATTGCTGCAGTACACCAGTTACCATCAACATCATCTTCATCAGGACCACACTCTTTAGGATTAAACCACAACCGGTAGTAACCGTTCAAATAAGAAGCCGATTCTACTGCACTGCAACTTTCATCAACATTACAACTACTTGTGTCAATACCACTGATAATAACACCCAATCGTTGGACACCATTGACTCTTGGAGATCTGATCTCAACCATCTGGACTTCAGGAACATCCTTAGTACGGATTTGAATCAATTGCACTTCGTCAACATCTGTACCAACCAATTCGATAGTTTGCACTTCATCTTGATCGATAGCTGTTGTAGTGATTCTTTGAACTTCATTGGTGACGTCATCGGATGTTGTAGTAATGGTTTGAATTTCATCAGTACCATTGACCTTGGTGCGAACAACTTGGACTTCATTCACCACTTCTGACATTACACGAATAGCTTGCTTTTCAATGACAACTTCAGATTCAGCAGTCAAAGTTTGTACTTCTCTAATCAATGGTAAATCAAGAGCATCGAAATATTCGAAACTTTCGTTGGTGGAATATTGGATACGATATTTCTCCAACGTTGCAACCATCACGAGCAGGAGTCTTCCAGGATACGAGAAGAGAATCCTCATCAACTGATGACAACAAGACATTCGTTGGTTGAAGTGGTTCATGATCAGCAGTATAGATTGGACCGTTAGCATATCCAGGCAAGCCAGAGCCCACACCATTTACAGCTGTAACGCGGACATAGTAAGGAGTTCCTGGTTCCAGAAGAGTACTCATTTCTCCAGTCATGATATCTCTACCACCGATCAAGAATGATCTTGCATTAGGATCGAATAATACTTTCTTCACTGCAGGAGAACCGAAATCTTCACGAGTATCCCATTCCACAATGTAGTGGGTGACTGGCGTTCCACCGTTGCCACCATAAGAGCAATCAACTGAGTCAGGAGCCTTCCAGTCAACCAAAAGTCCAACACTATCCGTAGAAGCAACGTGGACAGAAATTGGTGGACCTGGTGCACGCAACGATCCAGTAATCGCCTTAGGCGATGGGAAACCAGCAGGAGACCAAGCAAAGCCGTTGAAAGCAAAGACTCTGGCGTATCTAGGAACATCACTTGAGGATGGAACAATATCAATTGGGAGACAGAAGTATTCTCTATGATCATTTCCAACATGGTAAACACGTTGATTTCCGGAAAGTGCTACTGTCGAGAAGTCACTCTTGGTATCCCATTCAATTCTATAAGATTCAATGTTCGCTCCACCCAAATCCTTTGGAACCTTCCATACCAACTTCAATTGAGATTTCGACAAAGCGTAGTAGGTAACATTGAAAGGTGCGGATGGAGCATGCTTTGGTGACAAGAATGGAGGGACTGATACGACAGGATAAGAGTTACCAGCATTATTACGAGCACTAACGCGAACTTGATAGTTTTTGCCAGTGGTCAAACCAGTAATGTTAACACTTCTGCTGATGCGAGTTTCCACAAATGTGTGGTCATAATCCGCAGGTAATTCACCATTGTGAACAATGGATACTTCGGCCTTAGGGAAGATACCAGCCAATGCAGCATCATTAACAACCATGAGAGGGACATTACCAAGTTCACCGATGAAAGTAACACGCCAGTCAAAGCCGAAGCCATTGAAGTAACGAGTAACATCAACTTCACTGATTGTATCCAAGCCTTCCAAAGCTGTCTTCATATCTTCTTGAGAAATATCATGTTCCAAAGCTGGGGTAACTGATCCACGAAATCCAACACGGAAAGTTCCTGATAAAGGAGCAACACCATTGCGGATGGTATCAACTTTAATGATTGGATTTGTACCGGCCCAGTTATCAGAAGATCTGGCAGTCAATTCTGGAATATCACCGATCAAACTAGAGAAGGTAACATCCCAAGCATAACCGTAAGACCAAACATAGACATTCACCATTACTAAATCTTCTGTTGTGATATCTGAAGACAAGGTTATATCCGCAGGTGACACTGATTGAACTGTGTACTGGACTCCAGAGATCCAAACGATATCACCGGATTTCAAAGTGCCAGTAGTTCCCTTGTGAATAGAAACAGTTGGGGATCCATTAGTGCAATTCACCAACAACCCAGGCACAACAATTCGAGACAATTCTCTAGAAACATCAACGAAACCAACTGTAGAGAGGCGAGCCAATGCTTGTGCGACAGAATCTTCTCCATCAGCGTTAGCGTCCCATCGAATGTTACGAGTAACTTCACCGTTGAATTCCAAGCGGAAGTATCCAGCTAAGTTGTAATCATCAGATTCAATGGTAACACGTTGGATTTCAGACAAAGAAGCGGACGAAGAGGTGGTAATGACTTGCACTTCATACTCTGGTAAAGCAGAATAGTATTCAACTTCAAAGCCTTCAATAGAAGAATCGGAAGAATCACCACTCCATCTAACCTCCAATGAATTTCCACTGCTGATCGAGGTAGTAACACCTGCTACTGGCAATGGTTGTCCAATTGGAATAGCACTGACGGAAGAAGACACAATTGAATAACCTCTATTGTTGTAAGAGCTCAAACGAACGAATTGTTCATGATTTTGCATCACATCATCGAGTTGAATAGCAGCCAAAGGATGAGTACCTTTCACCAATTCAAACACTTCAACATCAGCCGTTGAACTTGGTCCAAGTGAGTTTTCATACACTGTAAATGGAGGAATATTACCAGCACCTTGAACAACTTCCTTTCTCATGTTTGTAAAGGTGACTGTCCAAGCATACAAACCATACTTGCTAGACTGAGTTTCTCTAGTTACCTTGACGGTATAAATGGTTGGAATAAACTCTAACTTTTGACGGAAGCTTTCAGCAGTTTCATTAAAGTCAATACTTGGAGTCTTATAGCCAGCCATGTCAAGGACAAAACTGCCACTACTAATCGCAGACAACGCAGTTGTTCGAATAGTCTGGACTTCGTAAGTGTATTCACCAGGAATAATATCACCAAAACCCTTGACTTGTTCAGTTACTTTCATTTGAACATGATCACCAAGCAACATGGTTTGATCAACTTGAATCAAACCAACATCACCACGGAAACCATGGAAAGTGACGAACCACTTGTAACCTCTAATCCAATTATGACGTGATACAGTCACAGGAGCAGTAGCAATATGTCGGACACCAAGCAATTCATTCAAAACGACTTCCAAATCGAAAGCAGCAATGTCATATGCCAAAGGAGCTGAAGATCTTCCACCGATAGTAACTCTGAATGTTCCACCACGAGTCTTGACATCATCACCAGATCTGTATGTGCTGGTGATAACTTGCACTTCTGGAACGTTGGCAATTTCGACTCTTCTGTAATGAGAAGATGTTGGATCAAAGACACTATTGCGATCAGTTTCAATAACAAAGGCATCAATTGGTAACCCACCATCTACTTGTGGCTTAGAGTATGTCAACGACAAGGAGTTGCGAGACATGTATTGCCCCAAAACAACACTAGATGGAGCACCAGGCAATTCACCAAAAGCGTCAGTTGTAATTTCCACAGTAGCAGACTGCGCAGAAATACCAGCTGAATTAATTGCCCGTAATGCAAGTTGATAGCTTTGATCATTGTTGAGAGCAATATATCTAGAAGAATAAGATGGAACATAGCCACTTTGATGGATGGTATTTTGATGAACTTCAATATCAGAAGAAATGTTCCACATGACACGAAGAGCAGGGATACCAACCACACCATAACTACCCCAGAATGAAACGGTGTAACTGTAACCGTAAGACCAGAACTCAGACTCTCCATCACCATTGCGAATGACAGAAACTCTATCAACACTCAACAAGCTCTCCAAAGCAGACTTCCACTCATCGGCAGCGGCACCATACGAGAAGTTTCCAGCGAGATGATCACCGAAATACAAGCCATAATAATTATCAGCAGCACCAACGGATTCCGCCAAATTTGAGGCACGGAAAACAATTGTTTGCACTTCAGATGGCGCACCGACAGTCAAAGTACCTGGAAGAGAACCATCTTGTCTGGCAGAGCGGATTTGAACATTAGTACCACGCCAATCAGACTCAACAACAATTCTGGCACTTGAGATTGGATCACGGAATCCTTTGAAAATAATAGCACGCTCAAGACCATTACCAGACTTGTAGACAGCAACAGCATCGAACTTTTCTCTCAAATTGAATGAGTAGACGCTAATTTGGTCATCATCAGAAACATCTGAAACTTGCAACATGTAGTCCCCAATCCAAATGGTATCATTAGCAGCCAAACCCAACAACTTGGAAGTAGCGTACACTGGAGTGGTCAAGTTGAATGCATAAACAGGAACATCAGCCATAATCACTGAAGGACCTTCATAAGATGGTACAACAGTGGTGCAGTATTTGTTGGAATTCTCGCAACGATCTGAAGAAACCACCCCATATGCTGTACCACGAATAAAGAACACTGACGATGTAACTGGTGTCAAAGTAACAAGAACATCTTCACCATTGGTAGCATTATAAAGTTGTACCAAAGGTTCAATGGTAACCAATCCAGGCATACGAACACGAGACATTCTCTGAGTACCAATGTAAACTTCAACACTCAAAGAAGTTGATGAAATGGTTCCATTGACAGTGACGGTAGAAACATTCTCAGCAGAAACCGAGTAAGTTTCAATGAATCCAACGAAGTTGGCATCAGAAATTTCAACTCTGTCACCATAGGAGATTGTTGAGCTCACGTTACCTTGGATCTTGAATGTTTGAGTGGAAGTACCATCGAGGACAGCCGAGTACTTAACGCCAGTAAACGATTCATATGCGCGAGTTCCGACCATTGCAACACGTCCAATATTGGTCAAGTTATGCAATGCATTCATGATCTTACTATCAGTGGCATCATAAGTCAATGGAACGGTGTATTCATTACCGTAGTGAATACGGAAATGACCAGAAACGTCAGCATCATCAGCGGTTATGGTGAAGTTGAACAAAGGATATACATTCAATCCGACATCAACACCAGTAATATATTGATCATCCAAAACCATAGTATCAACATCACCAAGGGTAGCTGGGAAAGTAATAACCCAAGCGGTGCCTTCAAACATGCCATCACGATGAATAAATTTAGTCACTGCAACTGGAGCTGATACCATGGACGAAATGATAACCTCCAAATCATCAGATGAAGTGTCGATATCAATCTTACTTGATTTTTCTCCATTCAAATAGACATAGAAATATCCATCAAGATCTCCACGAGCTTCCAAAACAATGGTTTGAACTTCAGAAATGCCACCAATACAAGCATCTTGGTCCAGGATAGACAAGACTGAAACAACAGCACCAGCATTTGAAGAAAAGGTACAATCGGATGTGTAATGACCATCATCAGTCTCACTAACTCTCAACACTGGCCATTCAAGACTTTCATGAAGTCCTTCGAAGAAAACATGGAATTCACGAACCACAGTGTTTTCATCAGGACGACGTGAAAATGAATCCACATAGACTTGTCTGGTAGCGGAGAGAGCCTCCAATTCTTTGCGAAGGATATCGATTGATGCACTGAAAGGAATACAAGACGTTAATTGACCATCTAACGAGAGTTTGAATCCATCAGTTCCGTAGTCTTCATCAACATTTAACTTGATGGAAACGACTTGATGATCACTGTATTCACCAATACTTTGCACCTGACACTCATCATTCACATGCATAACATTGTAATTGACAGGATCTTCAGAATACACGACATCAAACAGATCGACCTTGATACTATCGGTGAGTGACTCAGAGGTTAACGAGGAAACATCAAGTGTGACATTACCCAATGCTAATGAGCCAAGATCGCCAATCAAATGAATGATATATTCATAACCTTGACCAAATCTTGGAGCAAGAGTATTACGCTCGACAACAACGTCAGTGGTGGCTTCAAATGCACGGAAAGCTAATTGCAATTCTGAAGCTTCAGCTCCCCACGGCAACAATGATGATTGAGAATCTCCATGGGAGATTCTCCAGTATCCTTCAGTGTCATTGCCACTCTTGTTACGGATCCAGAATTTCAAAGTAGTTCTTCTACTATCAAATGCAAAGGCGCTTACGTTTGTACTGTATTCTAATACGTAAGAATTGATGGAACCGCCACCATTGTGAGATGGGGCAGCAAAAGTCAACAGTACTTGAGAATTTGACAGAAGTTGTGCATCAACGATAGAAGGAGCTTCTGGTTCGTCGATTATGTTCAAGTTCATTGGTAATACACCTTCACCTTCATTCTGCATCATTAATGAAGAGACACCTTCACCAAGACTGGAATCAGCATGCATTTCAATTGCAATCAAATCACCTGGAGTAAATCCAGCCAATTCGGTAACGATGGTCAATGCCTGGCCCTTGGTAACTTCTTGTACCGAGTAAGTCCAATTTGTGGAGAAATCTGGAAGAGGAGATTGAGGATATGCTTCAATTTCTAACAAAGGCAAGTCGCCGAATTGAGAAGTAAATGTGATAACCCATTCATATCCAATGAAGCTGCCAGAGGATGACTCCAAAGTGTTGCGATCAACTTTCACCGCACCAACAGTTGGCAACGACTGAAGTTTCACTCTGAAATCATCAGCACTTTCGTCGACACGGAAGTAGACAGCAACATCAGAAGAATTGAAATCCAAAGTAAAGCCTCCGAACAACAAACCAGTAGGATCAGAGACACTTACAGATTGAACTTCCGAAACCTTTTGATCAATAATCTTAGAAGCAACGACATTGTCAAATGCTGCAGACTTATACGATTGCATGACCAAAGAAGAAACATCGGAGTTATCGCCGTAGAGAGAAGTACTTCCAGCAGTTGTGACGTCGATTTTAGTAGAATCAGGGATAACGACAGTTGAGGCAATCAAGGTATCTTGTTGGTCACCATCTACATCAATGAATTCCCAAACAGTGTTCTTGCTGTTGAACTGTAATTTGTAGTCAGATCTCAACTTTCTGTAATATCTTCTTCCATTGAGGAATGAGTCAGAGAAATACAATCCGTCCCAAGCATCCGAATTACCAGAAGTATAAGTTAAAGCAGAGGTAATCTGTGGCAACACAGAGAAACAAGTAGCAGAAGATCCACCACAAGTAAATTCACCTTCACTATTCAAAGAAGTGAAAGTAATATACCACGTGTACTCCTTCTTACTAGTTGGACCTCTGCGGTCAACCTCAACTGTACCAATCTCAGGATGAGACTCTAACAACTTCTTCAATTCATGTGGTTGAACATCATAAGGGACAATGATATTCTTCTGTCTGTATACAGCAACTTGAGAACCAACATCCAACGAAACAGCACTTGTCAATGTAACCACGTTGGTAGCAACAGCAGATACTTCAACCACAGCGTAATCTGCGATATCACAAGAACCCGCAACTGAATATGTTAACAGTAATTTATCACCGACAACAACTTCATTGTACATATCAGTCAAAGTGAAAGTGAGTCCAGTTGTGGTGGTGATTTTCGCAGAACCGAGTAATGTTTCAGAAATAAAGATATCTTGTGCATCAGAAGCATGTGTCTTGTAGGGAGAAAATGAAATCTCCTTTCCATTTACAGAAACATCTTCGACACAAAGAACTTCGTCTCCAATCAAAAACTTCGCTCCTGCAACCAACAAATGAGACGCATCAGATGACAATGTCATGTTACGAGTACCAGCTTCGATGGTTCCCGTAATAACAGTGTTGTCAGAGACATCAAATGCAAGCTTTTCAAATCTTCCCTTGAATCCGTAGCGAATATCGAAGTGACCAATCACACCAGTAGCAGAGGAGGTATTGACCTTGATGATCTCTGGAACATATTTCTGAGCACCAGTCTGACTGGAGTCGATAGAAACAGTCTGAGTAGATGGAAGGTCACAAGGAACATAACTTAACTCAGGCTCATCACCATACACTTCATCGTAGCGAACAACAAGAGTACGGACACCAGATGACACATCATCACTCTCAATAAATACATAATCATAAGACATTTCTTGAAGCTTCAATTCGATTTCTCTTCTTGATGCAGAGAGGGCGAAACATCTTGATGTCGATTCAGTATCATCGAAACGAATAGTACCACTGAAAGTTGCAGAGGGATCTGAGAACTGAATCTTGTATTTCTTGGGGAGTGCCTTCGCAACATTGATGCTGAAGTCAGTCACAGGCTGACCATTTGCTCCTTCAGAACGGAGAAGTGGATTTTTCCAGTCAATGACAATCGCAGAACTATTCACGACTCTGGCAGTAGCTGTACCAAGAGGACCGGAAACTTGTCCTGGATACTCCGAAGTTGGAGTGTCTGGATAGTTCACATAGCGATAATCAGAGCAAACATCATTATCAATGCACAACTTAGCACGGATGAAATAGCGTTCTCCTGGGATGAGATCTTCAATGACATAACTGCGGTTAGAGGAAGTCAAAGTCACCGACCACATTGGTTGACTATCAGTGGCGGAGCAAGGGTCAACAGTGCACACAGAAGCGAAAGTTGGTAAGTTGTCATATTCCAAAACTACATTTTCAACATCAGTTATGTTCGAGTAAGAAGTACTCCAAGTCACTTCCATGCTGTAAGCAGATTTTCTAGAGACAGCAAGGTTAGTGATGGCTGGAGTGTAAATCGTTTGAACATAAACTGGATTGACATGAGGATAGGTGAACGAAGACGAACCTACACTGTTCACAGATGCAACACGTACGTACCACTTATCTGAAATGCTCAAATCATCATGTGTCAATTCAGTTGAGTATTCACTGATACCTCGGACAAATTGACTTAATCCAGGAGAAGATCTGGAAATTTCACCTGACGTGGTGGTCAACAGTGGGAGACTGCCAACGAAACCATCAAATGCAACTTGGAAAGAGTTAGCAGTACCAGTACAACTGCAAGCACCAGATGATGAATCAGTTAATTCAACAGAAACATGACCGATATTAAGTGTCTCGAGGGCTGTCTCCAAATCAGCTGCATCAGCATTGGCAGACACTTCAACAGTACGATTACCCAAACCGATAGTAGCTGCATCAGATTCACACAAGCAAACAGATTGCTCTTCAACTGAGGAATGAACATAAACAGCTGCATGATTGGAGGAGCATGCAGAATTGTCTTCAATCGAACAGGAGCGAAGGAACGCCCCACTGGCAGCTAAGCGATGACCATATCTCTTCGAGTAAGAAGTTCTAAGTAATTCTGTTTGCTCTCCCAAAATACTGACTTTCAGGAATGTAATCATCCAAGAATATCCACGGTCTTCATAGCAGTTGTTCTGTCCAACTTCTTGAGAGCAATGCAAATGTCTAACGACTGACACTTGTTGAATAGTTGGCAATGCTTCCAAGGCAACTTTCATACCATCAGCAGAAATGTTGTAATCCAATTCAGCAGTACGATGATTCATGAACGACAAAACAAATGTTCCACTTGGTCTGTAGCCTGATGAAGCTAATACTGTGACGACTTGAACATCACTTCGCACAGAAATATCCGAACTCAAAACTTCTCTGACAACAAGAGGAGCACCACGGACACCTGAGTCAAATGAAGGACTTGGATCGAGCTGAACGACGTAGCTAGAAATTCTGACGCCGCCATCATGAGGAGCTTTGTTAAATTGAACATTCAAACCATAATCCTCTGAGGTGATAACACGAAGATCAGCTGGAGGAAGAGGAACTTGCTCAGCTGGTTGCTTGCTGATTGGAGTTGACTTCAGAACTTGTGAAGAACCAACGCGATTAACTGCTTTAACAGTAGCAAAGTAATTAACTCCTTCAACAAGATTATCAGCAATGATGTCAGAAACAGCATGAGCTGAGGCATGCGCTGAGATTTTCGCCTTTACATTCACATCATTCACCAACAACTGTGGTGTTGAAGCACTGTCATCGCCATGGAAGGTAATCAACCATGAAAATCCGTTCAATTCAACCGATTTTGAGACATCAACGAATCCAATGGAATCAAGGGCTTCTAATGCATCTTTCATCTCATTGGCTTCACAGTTGTAAGCGAGTTCCTCAGTGGTCTCCAATCTGTAGACAGGAACAACTGGATCACGATCTGTGGTGACAGTTGAATCTACATAAGAAGTGTCACACCCATTGCTGCCGAGATCAATGACTTCAATTTCAGGGACATTGCCTCTAACCAAATCACCAATGAAGGTAATCGAGTAGGTAACAGAAGTATCATTCACAACATGTCTTGAAACTTCGATGTCATCAATTGAATATAAGTTGAGCAGCTCTGCACGTACTTCATGGCTCTTAGAATCAAGATTCAAACAACCATAGTACCCGCCTTGTTGTGTCACAAAAGTAGTAGCTCCCCTGAAGCGCAAGCGATATCCGGAACTGAATTTGCTGGCAGTTAAGCTGCCGGTGGATGGAAGGAATGTGATGGATTGAGCCTCATAGGTAGCATGCTTCAAAGCAACAATAGATAACGAAGCAGCGACAGAAGGATCTTCAACAGTTCCTAAACCAACTTGGGAGCCAAATGTCGACTTAACGCGGAAAACTTCACCCTCTGTTGGATGACCAACAGAAATCCATTCACCATAAGCAAGATCTGACACAGCTTCCAAAGCAGAACCATCCATAGTGGTAATGTAGATAGCAGATGAACCCATCACAGAGTTGTTCACACCTCCAATATAAGTATTCAACTTGTACAATGGCACTGAGTAAAGAATGTTGTCTTCAAAAGCTGCATCGAAAGATTTAGCTTCAAATGGCTTCTCAACGGAGCAAAGAGGAATGATGTTAGAAGCAAATTGACCATAAGCTTCCACAAAATCACTATCCTGATTGAGACAAACTCTGAATTCTTGATCCTTGATCTTGATTAATTCTCCAGGAGTAACCAAGTTGAATAAATCAGAAACAGTTTCATGATCATCGGATAAAGAAACATAGGTTGCACCATGCTTCACGTCTACTCTGGCAACCGAGCCAGTGCTGTTAACACTTCCTGCATATCTTGTGTACTTGCCATAGAAATTGTTCAACGACAAAGTGAATCTTGCATCATCTTCAAATGGAAGAGTATGAGCAAAGGTAACAACTTTCTGAACCTTGTAATTGACAGGAACAGAGTAGTTATGAGTGGTTACGGAAGCTAACTTTCTACCATTGGAGGTTGAAGCTTGTGGAGTCAATTGCACCATATACTCAGTAACTGCAGCACCATTACCAGCAGCATCCTGTGGGAACTGAATACGTAATGATGAGTCAGAATGTGGCAACAACGACAAGGATGATGGTGGATTTGGTACGCCAGCTGGGATTGTAGAAACAATTTCACTGAAAGAACCATATCCAATATCATTCAACGCAGTGATTCTGAAATTCCAAACTTTTCCGGATTCCAATCCATCAATTGTGATGTTCATGACACCGGAAGTTGCCTTCACGTCAATGGAGTCATAAGCATAAGGAGCAACACCTTCACGGACACCAATTACATCAATCGTTGGATCAGGACCAAGTAATTGAAGAGGATTCACTTTCAACAGTGGCAAGTTACCAACGTTTGTGATGAAGGAAATAGTCCAACTGTATCCGCTGTTAACAACAGTTCTTTCAACATGAACTTGACCAAATCTAGGCTGGTTGTTCAACAGCGCCGCAAGCTTCAATGGAGTCACATCATAATCAATTGGTTGAGTCTTAGGTCTTGTGAAAACCTTGGTGTGCACAATATCATAGTGTGAAGAACCGGCCGTAATCTTTTCCTTGACGTAAAGTTTCCAGTTATATCTGAAATGCAAATCAGCAACAGTGTAAATCTTCTCTTGCACCTTGATTTGATCTCCAGGTTCCAAGAATGAGGACAAGTCAGCTGAGGTGTTGAAAACAAAAGACTTTGAAAAGGCACTAACTTCTCCAGGTAACTCAATGCTGAACTCATCGTAAGCAATAGTGAAAGTACCACCAGTGACATCAGAGGAGCCTGTGGAGAGCATTTGAACTTCTTCATCTCCATAGAAAGAGTAATACTGGGAAGCTTCTGGACTCTTTTGGAAAATATCGACGCGGTAAGATTGGATAGGTGTTACACTATGTGGTTCCATCCATGACAAGAAAACACTTTCAGCGGAATGAGAGACAGCATGAACATTCTCAGGAGCAAGAGGAGCAGAGCGTGGAATAACACTGGAAGGTTCAGTATGAATAAAAGCACCACATTCTCCAGCAAATCCAAGCGATTTATCACAAATACCATCAGTATTCACCGCAGCAACTCTGATGTAATATTTAGCACCCTTCTGAAGACCAGTAATTTCGTAAGAAGCTCCCATGAGCAACAAATCAGCATCACCCTTTGTGTTGTTGAAAACAGTTTCACGCAATCCAATATCTCTCAATGTAAAAGAATTGGTGGTGGCTTGAGTCTCACCAACGACGAAAGAATAAGGAATGCTGTCGTCAGTGGTAACAATAACAATTCTGGCACCTGTTTGAAGCTGTCTAACGTTGTCATCGGTTCCATCGTAAGTGACAGTTACTGTTGGATTCTCCACATCATACTCGAAAGAAATTTCTTTGACACAGGCCTTGCATAGATATTGGAAAGCAGGAACAATATCCGAACCAAGTGGTGTCTTAGATGCACCGCTGTCAAAAGTTGATACAACATCCCATTGTAAGTTGAAGTGCGTGATGACAGATCCACCGTCGAAACGTGAAGGACCAATCTTAACCATGACAGTATCTTCAGTGATGATATAACTGCGAGGACCAGACCAATCAATTTCCAATTGAGTTGGAACTGTTGGTTGAGTCACTGGAACAGTAATCATGGAAGGAGCTGACAATCTTCTTACACCATATCCTAATTGGTTTCCTGCACTGACACGAACATAGTAAACTTGCCCAGGAATCAAGTCAGTCAAAACCAATCCATTCGAGTCAGGATCATCAACATTCGCCGGGACTTCTTGCCATCTGTATGTTGAAGAAGTTGGGAAGATCGAGTTTCTTGCAAAAGAAATTTGAGGATCAGCTGATGTTCCAGCACAAACAATGTTGGATTCATAGACCTCCAAAAGTGGTACATCGAATGCTTCAGAAAATGTGATCGACCAAGTTGCCGCATCATCATTCATTGTTAACTCCACTGATACTTCAGCAACGTTTGGCATATTTTCCAAAATACGTTTCATCTCGAAAGCAGTTGCATCAACAGAAATATCACCAGAAACATAGGAACCATCATTAAAGAATTGTCCTGAGTAAGAATGAGTTGTTGCATCATAACGCTTGCCGTTGTTTGGAGTTGTCAATTTCAATGAGAAGCGTTGGTAGGCCGTTGTGTTGACACATGGGATAGTGATGTTTTGAATGGTTGGATACAAATCGCTGAAAGGAATCTTGCTCCATTCAACAACATATCCAGTAACCTCATCACCTCCATCACCGACCTGGTAAGGATCAGCAATAACAGGATACTCCCAGGTAACAAGCAGCGAGGTGGCATAATCTTGCAATGACTCGGCATCAGTGAAAACATTCAACTTTGGATCAGCTGGAGGGTCAGGTTGTTGCATTGGCTTGAATGGGTAACTAGCTGATGCTTCGCCGTAACCTCCACTGTTGTGAGCGGTAACTCGGATGTAATACACAGTTCCCATTGTCAATCCTGTAATGTTGTATACTGTATAAACATCAGCATTAGAGTAGTCAGCATCAACAACAGCAAATTGACGATCTGGGGAAGTGAAAGTGGCATCACTATCCCACTCAACTCTCCATTTGTCAATACCAACACCATTGTCAGTTGGAGGTTGGAAGTAAATCAAAGCTGAATCTCTGGTGAATGTACGTGAGACATCAACTTGTGGATATGTAGGAACATAAAGAGGAGCTGATCCTGGCAAACCACGAGCCCAGATGACGAAGCTATCATCTTCATAACATTCATCAAGACCCACATCACAAGTTGGAGTAGCACGTTGAGAACCATTTTTGAAGTCAACAGTTGTTGAAATAGCATTGATCTCCATATCTCCAACATATTGATACCAGTGCGGACCCTCATAACCTTGATCATTGAAGGCGCGAACGCGAACAATATTTTCAGAGTATGCATCAGTGTCAATAGTCACATCATAGGTTTCTTGACCTTGCACAACAGGAACGTCCAAAAAGTATGGATAGGAATCACCGTTATCAGTGCTCCATTCAATGCGGTATTTGTACAAAGGACCACCATAAACTTGGCCTTGTTTCCAAGTAACACGGAGCTTATCACCTAAAGAAGATGGAACTGCGAAGACTGTCACTTCAATAGGAAGTCCTGGAGGAGAACGAGGAGCGATCGCACCCAAAGCATTACCATCTTCAGAAACAGAAGCGAGTTGTCTTGGACCGATACCAATAGAGTTGATAGCACTCACAGAGATGTACAATGGTTTACCCGCTGGCACATCACCGGCACGAGAAAGTTTACTCACCAATAATTTTGCAAGATATGTCCTGGATCCAGAAGTTGTGAATGGAGAAGTACCTGAAGCGACAAGTCCCTGATTTTCATCGCTGGTCATGATCAACAAGTCCTCAACACTATCCATGAACATTTCACCAGTGAAAGTGATTAACCATGCGTAACCGTAGTCCAACTCTTGGCGAGCAACGACGAAGTTCTTCACGTAGTTGTTGTACAACGAAGAGAATTGAGCTTCCAAGTGAGCTTCAACTTCGGCAGATGTAGCATCATAATCAAGGGTTAGATGATTGTTGGAAGAATCTTTTGGAGAAGCAGCATAGTAAGCCTTGGCGATATCACTGAAACCACCTGCAAAAGGTTCAGAAAGTCTAACAATGGAATCAGTGACTACAATTTCATCAATTTGGTAGACGTTGCCCCCAATACGGAAGTAATCACCAACTGCAACTGAGAAATCGGCATCTAATATCACAACCATATCATTGCCATTGGTAACTTGAACATAGCAACTCTGAGTGTGCTTGCCCACGTAGACCAATTGGAAAGAACCACCATCGAAGAGATCTCCATTGCCACTGACAATGGTAACATTTTGAACATCCACACCAATAGTGTATGAGCAATTTGTAACGCAAGTGACGTTGGCTCCATCTTCAATAATCATTGGCAAGTCAAAGTATGACGACAGTGAGAAATCGAGTTGACTCGACCATTCAATTCTATAGTACGATGCTGCATCAGGAGTATGAGGTGGAGTAGTAGTAGTGACAAAACCATATTGATCGTTGGTAGGTTGTTGCCAACTGACTTCCAAACGATTGGCCACATCTTGAGAACTCAAAGCAACCGAAGGATCAATTGGTAAGTATAGAACTTGACTAGCTGGTGTGGCACTGCAGTGAACAGGCATGGTATTGCAGTCAGTCGCATCTAATGGGAATGCAACTGCGGCAGGACTGTAACCACCTAACATAGTGACATTCTCTCCATTGAAAGCACTCACACGGACATATGTTGGCAAAACTTGCAAACCAGTAATTTGATACGAGAAATCAGCGAAGGAAATATATTCTTTCGCCTCATCGAAAGTAACAACCTGACTGTAGACGAATGATTCTGTCTTGGTGAAATATTCATCATAATCCCACTCGACAAGGAACTTGGTAATTGGCAATCCTCCCTCAAAAGCAGGAGCACTCCAGCGAACACCCAACTCAGAATTAGAAACAACTGTCAAGATAATGTTCTTTGGAGAACTTGGAGCAGTGTATTGCACAGGCAAGTATGTCGAATCTGGTGAAAAACCTTCATTGAGAGTGGTCACCGTGGTATGGGAACTTCCCGAAGCAACACTAACGGTACCAATCTGAGGAGAAAAGCCACCACTAACAAGGGTAATCTTGTACCATACTTCAACTTCCATTGGACTTGTGATGTCAAAATTGTTGTCTCTCGACAAATCCAGACGTTCAACCAAGACAGATCGAATGGCAGAGACGGTTTGCAAAGTGTTTTGTACTTGATATGCTGTGGAATGGGCGTTGAGACTCTCAGTTTCTTCAGAGCGGAATCCATCATTAACAGACAACGTGAAATTGTCCCAAGCTGTGGCCCTCACAAGATAAACAGGAGCCCATTGTGATAATGGAAGTGCATATGTGTAAGGACTGTAACCTTGAGCATTGTAAGCTGCTACACGAACAACGTAACTGCTGGATACTTGAAGAGAGTTGATCACGAAATGGCAACAAGATCGGACATACTCACTACGTGAACTGACGCCAAAAGTGTTGGTCGAATCCCATTGAACAGAATAGCTGGTAATGTTGGAACCGCCAGTTCTGTCTGGTTGGTCCCACCAAACTAAGATCTGACTGTCTGACACGGCAGCCATGTAGACATTCAATGGAGAAGATGGAGTGGACAACTTTGGCGCCGCAGCAACAGCTGACAATGAGTAGTATGACCCGTAAACACCATTGGATGATTTTACTCTGACAACATACTGCTGTCCAGCAGTCAATCCAGTAATTTGAACATTGTTAGGGACAGTCTCGAAGATTTCTCTCGAAACATAGACCATAGCACTTGTTCCCATCAAAGGAGTACCAGATGCAACAATGCCGATCTTATCCGTGGTGACAACAAGCAAAGAGTGAGAATGTGGCTCATTGAAAGTAATTGTCCACTTGCGGCCGTAATTTTGCATCTTCGTGGATGTTTCCAATGTGAGGTCTTCGTAAGTAACCTCAACATTAGAAATTGTCAACATGCTTTCTAAGTAATACTTCACATCAGCTGCAGTAGAGTACACATCGATTGGCATCGAGATTTCACCAGCATTGACAACGTAGAAGTGACCATGTAGATCAGCAGAGGTTGTGTTAACAACAATAGTTTGAACACTCTTGGAAGCTGAAACAGAAAGATCACCCAATGGACGTTGGAAAATACCGACAGATCCACTTGCGAAAGCTGGATCAACACCATTCTTCATTTCATTTACAGCTGGCTTCACATTCTTGCCCAACAAGTTGTTGCAACTGAAACTAATGGCTGGCAAATCACCAACATTGTCAATGAAACTGACAATCCATGATCTGGAACGTCTGTTAGGAGTTCCAAGAGTGACCTCAACATTTCCAATAGTAGGCAAAGATTCCAAAGCCGATTCAACTCTACTAGCTCCAGCATCCACAGGGATGGCACTGGTCGAGGCCCCACCAAATGATAAGCAGAATGTTCCTTGAACATCACCTTCATCAACAGTAATTGAAATTTGTTGGACTTCCATAGCAGCAGGGAAGAAATCATATTCAACCAAGTAATGCTTCTGTAAACCGTTGGAACCCCAAGAAACTGGAGCTTTCCAGGAGGCCTTGAGACTTGAATCACTGGATGGGACTAATGACACATCAGTAACACTCAACGGAGCAGACACACATTCAATCAACGGAGGAGTACTTCCTTTGAAGGTGCCGTAGGCATTGCCTGCACCATTCCATGCTGAAACTCTGACGTGATAGTTGAGTCCTTCACGGAGATTCTCAATCTGATAAGCAACAGACTCGGAACTGGATGCAACTTCAACCAATGCGGAGCCATAATACATGCTTGCCATAATTGGTTGCAATCCGTTGACTTCTTCTTTCGTATACACGGTGATCTTACCACTGTATTCAGAACTGAATAACTTGGATGAATCAACAGCAATCATTTCGACGTTACCGATATTCTCCACGAAGACAACATACAAACGAAGACCTTGACCATTACCAGCGACATAATTTTGCTTCTTCACTATCACCTTTCCAGTCTCAGGCAATGAAGACAATGCAGTGGCAATTTCAGTTTCAGTGGCATTGACAGGCAAGAAACCAGTGCGATGACCGTGGAAAGAAAGAGAATAATATCCTCTCAAGTATCCATCATCGGTTTCCATTCTGATTGATTGTTGCTCAAATCCATCCATAGCTTTCACCAAAACGGAGGTAGATATTTGACCGCTACTTCCGCCAAATGTTGAATGATCGACATAGGACACAACAGAAGTGTTGAAATCCGATTCCAAAGTACCATCTAAGTTAGAAAGCTTCAATTGAGGAACATCGAAAAAGCGTTCACCATTCCACCAATCTGAATTCAAGAAGGTGATGGTCCATTGATATCCATGAGAATCAATGGACTCAGAGCGTGTCACCTTGACATCACCAACAGTTGGAATTGCTTCAAGTTTTCTCTCCATATCTTCGGCAGAAACATCAATTGCAATCTTCGATGACTGGAATCCGCCGAATTCGACATAGAAATATCCTGCCAAACTGTAATCATCAGCACTAGTTGCGATAAGTTGAACATCATAAGGAGAATACAACAAAGATCTTCTGGGTTCGACAACATAATCAAGATTGTAAGCCTCGGCACCTAAAACATCCCACTCTACCTTGTAGTGGGTGATAGCTGCTCCACCATCATCAGATGGAGGAACAACTTTCACCAATAACGCAGTGGAATCTTGTGGTTCAACCAAAACCTTAACTGGAGCAGCAGGTTGAGTCTTAGGAACAGCAAATAAGGTTGGAGGCAAACCAGGAAGCACGGAATAACCAAATGCATTGTAGGAAAAAACACGAACATAGTAAGGTGTACCTTTTTCCAAACCAGAAATCGTGTAAGAGCAATGCACCAAAGAACAATTGTTGTCAGAACGAGCCATCTTGAAGTGATAACCAAATGGTGCACCATTGACACTATCAAAGGTTGATTTTGTGTCCCATTCAACCTTGTACTTGACAATGCTGTCACCACCATCAGATTCTGGATACTTGAAGAAAACGGTCAAAGTATTGGCCGAGCTTGTCACAACGTAAACATCAAGAGGTTCAGAGGGTTTCTGCATTGGAGGAGCAACAACCTGAGGCACAGAATTTTGACTGTAACTGTAACCCTTCTCGTTTTTAGCACTTACACGGACAGAATATCCAACACCTGGATGAAGATTTTCAATCACATAATTGTATGACAAGACGTTTTCACGAGCGGTAATCACAACTTTTCCATATCCATGTGGCAAAGTTGCTGGTGTAGTAACACCAACGGTGTGCGTAATGGAGCCAGTACCATAAGTCTTCGATAAACCAGAGCCGTCAATGGTCAAAGAACTTTTGTGGATTGCAGGGAAATCTTGAGGGAAAGTGACATACCAAATGAAGCCTGAAACAGCAGCGGTATCTCTCAAAACCAACACAGAATGGACATCCATCAAAGATTCGATGGCCACACGCAATCCATCAGCAGAAATGTCATTAGGCAAGTAGTCTGTAGTGCGATCATTGTAGGTCAAACGGAAAGATCCAACAATTGGAGCCGAGGCAGAGACCTCGATAACTTCCACTTCAGGATCGTAGTAAGTATCCCACCACTCCAGCAAATAGGACTCAACAGCAGCACCTCTGTGATCACTTGGCACATTGAAGGTGACCTTGAGTGAAGTGCAAGACTCCAACACAGACACAGCCTCTGTCGCAGGAATGGAGTTCAAAGTGACTGAACCATGTTCAATGACCACAGGCTTATCCATTGGAACGATGTTCAAAGAATCATATTCCTCGAAGACGGCATTACTGAATTTACCAACGCCCATCACATTAATACCTGCGACACGAACAAAATAATCTTGACCAGGAACTAAATTTGTGATGTTAAAGCAGTGAATAGTTCTGTTCTCAGAGTCGGCTAAACGACGTCCACAAATAGATTCAGCAGCACCTAATTGTTGTTGATACACTTCCGCAAAATCCATTGTGGTAGACCATTCGATCAAAAATTCAGTCACTGGAGATGCGCGATCGTCAGGGTATGGCACAAACGACCAGTACAAAATGACCGACGAGGCCGATCCAGATGCCCGGACAACTTCAGAATATTCAGGTGCCTCTGGAACCGACATTGGTTTGAGTGAAACAATTGGACTGGTAACACTGCTGTAGCCTTCAGCATTAGTGGCATAAACTCTCACACTGAAACCATCCAAATTGGCGGAATCTTGATCAAGATCTGAAATCAAGTATGAGAAGTATCCTTTGGATCCGATGGCAACATCAACATCCGAAGCATTAATACCAGATCTGTACACAACAAGTGGATTACCAGAAC
>Ga0255274_1000004_pt1 | contig 37038 bp, 38 predicted proteins | sample AtltaT_4_FD_183673 | JGI IMG/M metagenome (GOLD analysis project Ga0255274, IMG submission 183673) | Metatranscriptome of freshwater microbial communities from Altamaha River, Georgia, United States - Atl_Colum_RepB_8h (Metagenome... | ecosystem: Environmental > Aquatic > Freshwater > River... | reverse complement strand
TCTACACCATGAAGATCAACCCCGAGAAGATCCGTGACGTGATCGGCAAGGGCGGCGCCGTGATCCGTGCGCTGACCGAAGAGACCGGCTGCCAGATCAACATCGAGGAAGACGGCACCATCACCATCGCTGCCACCGAGGCCGCCAAGGCCGACGAAGCCAAGCGCCGCATCGAGGAGATCACCGCTGAAGTCGAAATCGGCAAGGTCTATGAAGGCCCGATCACCAAGATCCTGGACTTCGGCGCCCTGGTCAACCTGTTGCCCGGCAAGGACGGTCTGCTGCACATCAGCCAGATCGCCCACGAGCGGGTCGAGAAGGTCACCGATTACCTGAGCGAAGGCCAGATCGTCAAGGTCAAGGTGCTCGAGACCGACGAGAAAGGCCGCGTCAAGCTGTCCATGAAGGCTCTGCTGGAGCGTCCGGCCCAGGGTGCCCAGCAGCAACAGCAACAGCAGCAGTGATGATGCGCTGATGCCAGCGCAGCGAATCCACCATTCATCATCGCCATGAAGATCATTGACCTGCCCAGTTTCGGCGCCCCCGAGGTGCTGGTGCCCGGCGCCCGTCCTGACCCCATCGCCGGGGCGGGCGAGGTGCTCATTCGCGTTGCGGCGAGCGGCATCAACCGCCCCGATGTGCTGCAACGTTCTGGTGCCTATCCGCCGCCGCCCGGTGCGCCCGAGTGGCCGGGACTCGAGGTGGCTGGCACCATCGTGGACGGCGATGCCGCAGCGATGGCGCAGGCGGGCTTCCAGCGGGGTGATCGCGTGTGTGCGTTGGTGGCCGGTGGCGGTTATGCCGAGCTGTGCGTGGCGCCTGTGGCCCAGTGCCTGCCGGTGCCCAAGGGCTTGTCCGACGTGGAGGCGGCCTCCTTGCCCGAGACCTTTTTCACAGTCTGGAGCAATGTGTTTGACCGCGGTCGCCTGCAGGCTGGCGAGACCCTGCTCATCCAGGGGGGCACCAGCGGGATCGGTGTCACCGCCATCCAGATGGCCAAGGCCGCGGGTGCACGTGTCATCGTCACTGCCGGCTCCGACGACAAGTGCCAGGCCTGCCTGAAGCTGGGTGCAGATCATGCGATCAACTACAAAACGCAGGACTTTGTCGCAGAGGCCAAGCGCCTGACTGAAGGTCGTGGCGTGGACGTGGTGCTCGACATGGTGGCGGGCGACTATGTGGCGCGCGAAGTGGAAGCGCTGGCCGAGGATGGCCGCCTGGTCATCATCGCGGTGCAGGGGGGCATCCAGAGCGGCTTCAACGCCGGGCTGGTGCTGCGCCGCCGCCTGACCATCACCGGCTCCACGCTGCGCCCGCGCCCGATCGCCTTCAAGGGACAGATCGCCGCATCGCTCAGGACCACCGTCTGGCCCTGGCTCGAATCGAAAGCCATCGTGCCGGTCATCCACAGTGTCTTCGACGCCTGCGCGCCGGTTGACGGCTACCCCAGCGGTGCTGCCCGCGCGCATGCGCTCATGGAGTCCAACCAGCATGTGGGCAAGATCGTGATCACCTGGGGTGGTGCATGAGCAAGCCCCAGCTGATCGTCGGCAACTGGAAGATGAACGGCAGCCTGTCGTCCAACCAGTCCCTGCTTGACGAAATCAAGGCCGGGCTGGGTGCGGTGCGCTGCCGCGCCGGCGTGTGCGTGCCGCATCCTTATCTGGCTCAGGTTCAGCTCTTGCTGGCCGGCACCCCGATCGCGCTGGGCGCGCAGGACGTGTCGGTCCACGCCAGCGGAGCCTACACCGGTGAGGTGTCGGCTGCCATGCTGCGCGATTTTGGTGTGCGTTACTGCATCGTCGGTCACTCCGAGCGCCGCCAGATCCACCGCGAAAGCGAGGTCGATGTGGCGCTCAAGGCCAAACAGGCCCTGGCCTGCGGCATCACCCCCATCGTGTGCGTGGGCGAGACGCTGGCGCAGCGCGAAGCGGGCGATACCGAAGCCGTGGTCAAGCGTCAGCTGGCGGCGGTGATCCATGAAAACGGCCACTGCATCAGCGAGATCGTGGTGGCTTACGAACCCGTCTGGGCCATTGGCACCGGCCGCACCGCCACGCCCGAGCAGGCTCAGGCGGTGCACGCCGTGCTGCGCGCCCAGATCAAGGCGGCCACCGCGCAGCATGAGCGTGTGGCCATCCTCTATGGCGGCAGCATGAATGCCGCCAATGCCGAACAGCTGCTGGCCCAGCCCGATGTGGATGGTGGCTTGATCGGTGGTGCAGCCTTGAAGGCGACCGACTTTTTGACCATTTTGCGTGCCGCTTCGCGTTGAAGCTGGACCAAAAAACCGAACTCTGGAGTGAACAATGAGCGTGATGATGACCTTGATCCTGGTGGTGCAGATGCTGTCGGCCCTGGCCATGATCGGCTTGGTGCTGGTGCAGCACGGCAAGGGCGCTGACATGGGCGCAGCGTTTGGCAGTGGCGGCTCCGGCAGCCTGTTTGGCGCCACCGGTGGTGCCAACTTTCTCTCTCGCACCACGGCCGTGCTGGCCGCCGTGTTCTTCGCCTGCACGCTGTTGCTTGCCTACATGGGCAACAGCCGTCCCCAGTCCTCCGGCAGCGTGCTGGAAGGTGCTGCAGTGAATGTGCCTGCGCCAGCTGCCGACAACAGTGCCGCCGCTCAGATTCCCGGCAATGCCCCTGCCACGCAGCCGGCTACTGTGCCGGCCTCGGCACCCGCTGCGCCTGCCAAGTAAGATTCACAACAGCTTGAGCTTCCTTGTAAATTTCAGGGCTTGTGCAAGGAAATCGGTCCTCTTTTGTGGGTAGAATCCGGGATTGTCCGGAGAGCAACAACACCTAACCGTGGACCTCAGGCAAACCGAGACAAAACATCCCGCCGTCGTGGTGAAATTGGTAGACACGCTATCTTGAGGGGGTAGTGGCGAAAGCTGTGCGAGTTCGAGTCTCGCCGACGGCACCAGACAAACCAGATGGGCTTCAGGCATGCGCTGGGGCCCATCTTCCGGTGACCTGTCAGTCTCAAGATGAACCTCGGCCAATACCTCCCCATTCTCCTGTTCATCCTGGTCGGCATCGCTGTCGGCGTGCTCCCCCAGGTCATTGGCTACATCCTCGGCCCCAACCGTCCGGACGCCGAAAAGAACTCCCCCTACGAATGCGGCTTCGAGGCTTTCGAAGATGCCCGCATGAAATTCGATGTGCGCTATTACCTGGTCGCCATCCTGTTCATCCTGTTCGATCTGGAAATCGCTTTCCTCTTCCCTTGGGCCGCTGCGCTGCGTGAAGTGGGTGTTGCCGGCTTTGTGGCGGTGGTGATTTTCCTGGCCATCCTCGTCGTGGGCTTTGTCTACGAGTGGAAAAAAGGCGCCCTGGACTGGGAATGATCGTTCGGTTGAAAAACCTTTGAGCCTGCTGAGGATTCCAAGATGATTGAAGGCGTGATGAAGGAAGGCTTCATCACCACGAGCTATGACTCGGTGGTGAATTGGGCCAAGACCGGATCGCTCTGGCCCATGACATTCGGTCTGGCCTGTTGCGCGGTCGAAATGATGCATGCAGCCACTGCGCGCTATGACCTGGCGCGCTTTGGTGCTGAAGTGTTCCGCGCCAGCCCGCGCCAGTCCGACCTGATGATCGTGGCCGGCACGCTGTGCAACAAGATGGCGCCCGCACTGCGCAAGGTGTACGACCAGATGTCCGAGCCGCGCTGGGTCATCTCCATGGGTTCTTGCGCCAACGGTGGTGGCTACTATCACTACAGTTACTCCGTGGTGCGTGGCTGTGACCGCGTGGTGCCGGTGGATGTGTACGTGCCTGGCTGCCCGCCCACGGCCGAAGCCCTGATCTACGGCATCATCCAGCTGCAGCAGAAGATCCGCCGCGAGCACACCATCGCGCGCGTTTGAGGGGATACGCATGACCAACTACGCCATCCGCCCCGAAGACCTGCAGGACACGCTGGCCGCCGCACTTGGCGACCGCGTCAGCAGCATCACCATCGACCTGGGTGAAGTCACCGTGCATGTGCCGGCTGCTCAGTACCGCTCTGTCATGCAGACGCTGCAGACCCATGAGGGATGTCGCTTCGAACAACTCATTGACCTGTGCGGCGTTGACTACTCCGCCTGGCGCGACGTGGGCACCGATGGCCCGCGCTTTGGTGTGACGGTGCACCTGCTGTCGGTCAGCCTGAACCAGCGCGTGCGCGTCAAGGTGCTCTGCCCGGACGACGATCTGCCGGTAATCGACTCCGTCAACGCCCTTTGGAACTCGGCCAACTGGTATGAGCGTGAAGCCTTTGACCTGTTCGGCATCGTCTTTGAAGGTCACAACGACCTGCGCCGGATCCTCACTGACTACGGGTTCATTGGTCATCCCTTCCGCAAGGATTTCCCGCTCTCGGGTCATGTGGAAATGCGCTACGACGCCGAGCGCCAGCGCGTGGTCTATGAGCCCGTGAGCATCGAGCCGCGCGAGATCACGCCGCGCGTCATCCGCGAAGAAAACTACGGAGGCCTGCACTGAGGCGTGTGCTTCGGTTGAACGACCATGGCTGAAATCAAGAACTACACCCTCAACTTCGGTCCGCAGCACCCGGCCGCGCACGGCGTGCTGCGTCTGGTACTCGAGCTCGACGGCGAAGTCGTCCAGCGTGCCGATCCGCACATCGGTCTGCTGCACCGTGCCACCGAAAAGCTGGCCGAGAACAAGACCTACATCCAGTCGCTGCCCTACATGGACCGACTGGACTACGTGTCGATGATGTGCAACGAGCACGCCTACTGCCTGGCCATCGAAAAGATGCTGGGCATCGAGGTGCCGATTCGTGCGCAGTACATCCGTGTGATGTTCTCCGAGATCACCCGCATCATGAACCACCTGATGTGGCTGGGCTCGCACGGCAACGACTGCGGCAGCTCGACCATCCTGATCTACTGCTTCCGCGAGCGCGAAGACCTGTTCGACATGTACGAGGCCGTTTCCGGCGCCCGCATGCATGCTGCCTACTTCCGTCCGGGCGGCGTCTACCGCGACCTGCCAGACAGCATGCCGCAGCACAAGGCCAGCAAGGTCAAGAACGCCCGCGCCATTGCCGAACTCAACAAGAACCGCCAGGGCTCACTGCTGGACTTCATCGACGATTTCACCCAGCGCTTTCCCAAGTGCGTGGACGAATACGAGACCTTGCTGACCGACAACCGCATCTGGAAACAGCGCACGGTCGGCATTGGCGTGGTCTCGCCCGAGCGTGCCCTGAACCTGGGTATGACCGGTCCGATGCTGCGTGGCTCCGGTTTTGCCTGGGACCTGCGCAAGAAGCAGCCCTACGATGCCTATGACAAGGTTGATTTCGATGTGCCGGTGGGCAAGACCGGTGACAGCTATGACCGTTATCTGGTGCGTGTGCAGGAAATGCGCGAGTCCAACCGCATCATCAAGCAGTGCGTGGACTGGCTGCGTGCCAACCCTGGTCCGGTGATCAACGACAGCGCCAAGGTGGCTGCCCCCAAGCGCGAGGACATGAAGTCCAGCATGGAGTCGCTGATCCACCATTTCAAGCTTTTCTCGGAGGGCTTCAAGGTGCCCGAGGGCGAGGCTTACGCCGCTGTCGAGCATCCGAAGGGCGAGTTCGGCATCTACATGGTCAGCGACGGTGCCAACAAGCCGTACCGCCTGAAGATCCGCGCCCCGGGCTTTGCCCATTTGGCCACCCTCGATGAAATGGCTCGCGGTCACATGCTGGCCGACGCCGTGGCCATCATCGGCACCATGGACATCGTGTTTGGAGAAATCGACAGATGAGCACCGCATCCCAAGCGTCCGTGCAGGCCCTGGCCCTGTCCGAGGCCACGCGTGCCCGCTTTGCCCGCGAAGTGGCCAAGTTCCCGGCCGACCAGAAGCAGTCGGCTGTGATGCCTTGCCTGTCCATCCTGCAGCAGGAGCAGGGCTGGGTCAGCCCCGAAGGCGAGCTGGCCGTGGCCGAGTACCTGGGCATGCCTGTGATGGCCGTGCACGAAGTCACGACCTTCTACAACATGTACAACCAGAAGCCGGTCGGCCAGTTCAAGCTGAACGTTTGCACCAACCTGCCATGTCAGCTGCGCGGTGGTCTGCAGGCCCTGCAACACCTGGAGCACAAGCTGGGTGTGCATGCCGGTGAAACCACTGCCGACGGCGTCTTCACCCTGCAGCCCAGCGAATGCCAGGGTGCCTGCGCCGATGCGCCGGTGTTGCTGGTCAATGACCGCCACATGTGCAGCTTCATGAGTCACGAGAAGCTGGACCAGCTGATCGACAGCCTGCGTGGCGCAGCAGCCAAGGCCTGAGGACCGAACAGATGAACATCGAGCAAATCCTCACGCAATTCCAGGCCACGGGCGTGGAGACCTGTTTTCACGGCCGCCACATCAACCCCCAGATCTACGCTGATCTGAACGGCAGCAACTGGCGCCTGAAGGACTACGAGGCCCGCGGCGGCTATGCGGCCCTGCGCAAGATCCTGGGCAAGGACGGCGGGGAAGGTCTGACGCAGGACCAGGTGATCGCCACCGTCAAAGAGTCCGGCCTGCGCGGTCGCGGCGGCGCTGGTTTTCCCACCGGCCTGAAGTGGAGCTTCATGCCCCGCCAGTTCCCCGGCCAGAAATACCTGGTCTGTAACTCGGACGAGGGCGAGCCCGGAACCTGCAAGGACCGGGACATCATGATGTACAACCCGCACACCGTGATCGAAGGCATGGCCATAGCCGCCTACGCCATGGGCATCAGCGCGGGTTACAACTACATCCACGGTGAAATTTTCCAGGTCTACGAGCGCTTCCAGGAAGCCCTCGAAGAAGCCCGCTCTGCCGGCTACCTGGGCGACAACATCCTGGGCAGCGGCTTCAGTTTCCAGCTGCACGCGTCTCACGGTTTCGGTGCCTACATCTGCGGTGAAGAAACCGCGCTGCTCGAATCGCTCGAAGGCAAAAAAGGCCAGCCGCGCTTCAAGCCGCCGTTCCCGGCCAGCTTTGGCCTGTACGGCAAGCCCACCACCATCAATAACACCGAGACCTTCGCGGCCGTGCCCTGGATCATCCGCAACGGCGGCCAGGCCTACCTCGAATGTGGCAAGCCCAACAACGGCGGCACCAAGATCTTCTCGGTCAGCGGCGACGTCGAGCGTCCCGGCAACTACGAAGTGCCTATGGGCACGCCGTTTGCCAAGCTGCTGGAGCTGGCCGGTGGCGTGCGCGCTGGTCGGCAGCTCAAGGCCGTGATCCCCGGAGGCTCATCTTCGCCGGTCATCCCCGGCGCCATGATGATGGACCTGACCATGGACTACGACAGCATCGCCAAAGAGGGCGGCTCCATGCTGGGTTCGGGCGCCGTGATCGTGATGGACGACACCCGCTGCATGGTCAAGAGCCTGCAGCGCCTGTCCTATTTTTATGCCCACGAATCCTGTGGTCAGTGCACCCCCTGCCGTGAGGGCACGGGCTGGCTCTCGCGCGTGGTCGACCGCATCGAAATGGGCCAGGGCCGTGCTTCGGACATGGACCTGCTCGACAGCGTGGCCGGCAACATCATGGGTCGCACGATTTGCGCCTTGGGCGATGCGGCAGCCATGCCGGTGCGCGGCATGCTCAAGCATTACCGTCATGAATTTGAACACCACATCGAGCACAAGACCTGTGTGGTCGGTGCTTATGCCTAAACGGTGAAACCCATGGTTGAAATCGAACTCGACGGCAAGAAAGTGGAAGTGGCTGAAGGCAGCATGGTGATGCATGCGGCCGAGAAGGCCGGCAATTACATTCCGCATTTTTGCTACCACAAGAAGCTTTCCATCGCCGCCAACTGCCGCATGTGCCTGGTCGACGTGGAAAAGGCCCCCAAGCCCATGCCCGCCTGCGCCACCCCCGTGACGCAGGGCATGGTCGTGCGCACCCGTTCCGACAAGGCCGTTTCGGCCCAGAAGTCGGTGATGGAATTCCTGCTGATCAACCACCCGCTGGATTGCCCGATCTGTGACCAGGGTGGCGAGTGCCAGCTGCAGGACCTGGCCGTCGGCTACGGTGGCACCCAGTCGCGCTACGAAGAAGAAAAGCGCGTGGTCTTCCACAAGGAGGTCGGTCCGCTGATCTCCATGGAAGAGATGAGCCGCTGCATCCAGTGCACGCGCTGTGTGCGCTTTGGCCAGGAAATCGCCGGCCAGATGGAGCTGGGCATGTCCAACCGCGGCGAGCACTCCGAGATTGAGACATTCCTGGGCTCGACGGTGGACTCCGAGCTGTCGGGCAACATGATCGACATCTGCCCGGTGGGGGCGCTGACCAGCAAGCCCTTCCGCTACAGCGCCCGCACCTGGGAACTGTCGCGCCGCAAGTCGGTCGCCGCCCACGATTCGTCGGGTGCCAACCTGATCGTGCAGGTCAAGAACAGCCAGGTCATGCGCGTCGTGCCTCTCGAAAACGAAGAGGTCAACGAGTGCTGGATCGCCGACCGTGAGCGCTTCTCCTACGAAGCCCTGAACAGCGAAGAGCGCCTGACCCAGCCCATGCTCAAGCAGGGCGGCCAGTGGAAAGAGGTCGACTGGCAGACCGCGCTCGAATACGTGGCCAATGGCCTCAAGAACATCCAGCGTGACCATGGCGCCGCCAGCATCGGTGCGCTGGTCAGCCCGCACAGCACTGTGGAAGAGGCGTATCTTGCCGGCGCGCTGCTGCGTGGCCTGGGCTCTGACAACGTCGATGCCCGCCTGCGCCGCGCCGAGTTTGTGGCAGGTGCTGGTGTCCAGTGGCTGGGCACCAGCATCGCTTCGTTGTCCACGCTGCAGCGGGTGTTGGTCGTGGGCTCCAACCTGCGCAAGGACCATCCGCTGTTCGCACAGCGCATCCGCCAGGCTGCGCGCCACGGTGCGCAGGTCAACGCGATCGCTTCTGCCAAACAGCTGGCCAAGGCCGATGCCTGGGCCCTGCCGCTGGCCAACACCGTCGTGACCGACGCATCGGGCTGGGCGCAAGCCCTGGCTGATGTGGCCGCCGCGATTGCCGCCGAGAAGGGCGTTGCAGCCCCGGCCGCTGGCAACGCCAGCGCTCAGACTCAAGCCATCGCCAAATCCCTGTTGGGCGGCGAGCGCAAGGCCGTGCTGCTGGGCAACGGCGCCGCGCACCACGCCAACGCATCGAGCCTGCTGGCCTTGGCCAACTGGATCGGTGAGCAGACGGGCGCCAGTGTCGGCTACCTGACCGAAGCCGCCAACACCGTGGGCGCGCAATGGGCCAAGGCCCAGCCCCAGTCCGGTGGCAAGAACGCCGCCCAGATGCTGGAAGGCAGCCTCAAGGCCGCGATCCTCCTGAACACCGAGCCCGAGTTCGACACCGCTGCCGGTGCCGCTGCCGTGGCGGCCTTGGACAAGGCCGAAATGGTCGTGACGCTCAGCCCGTTCAAGGCCAACATGGCTTTCAGCGATGTGCTGCTGCCGATCGCGCCGTTCACCGAAACCTCCGGCAGCTTCGTCAACGCAGAAGGTCGCCTGCAGAGCTTCCATGCCGTGGTCAAGCCGCGCGGTGAAACCCGCCCGGCCTGGAAAGTGCTGCGCGTGCTGGGCAACCTGCTTGACGTGCCCGGTTTCAACTTTGAGACCTCGCAGGATGTGCTGGCCAAAGTGAGCGCCCAGCCGCTGCAACTGTCCAACGCCATCCGCGCCGACGTGCGTCTGGGTGGCGCCGTGAGCGAGCCTGCTGTGGCTGCCATCTACCAACTCGACGGCATTGTGCGCCGCGCTGCCTCGCTGCAGCAAACGGCCGATGCACGCAAGGAGGTCGCATGATTGATGCACTCTACAACGGCGGCCTGAACCTGCTGGCCGATGCCTGGTGGACCACGATGGCGTGGCCGGTGATCTGGATCCTGCTCAAGATCGTGGCCGTGCTGGCACCGCTGATGGGCGCTGTGGCCTACCTCACGCTGTGGGAGCGCAAGCTGCTGGGTTTCATGCAGGTGCGCATGGGACCCAACCGTGTGGGCCCGTTCGGTCTGCTGCAGCCGATTGCCGACGCGCTCAAGCTGCTGACCAAGGAGCTGATCAACCCGACCGCTGCCTCCAAGGGGCTGTTTCGTCTGGGTCCGGTCATGGCCATCATGCCGGCCCTGGCCGCCTGGGTGGCCATCCCCTTCGGCCCTGAAGTCGCACTGACCAACCTGAACGCCGGTCTGCTGCTGGTGATGGCCATCACTTCGATCGAGGTGTATGGCGTGATCATCGCCGGCTGGGCGTCCAACTCCAAGTACGCCTTCCTGGGCGCGCTGCGTGCCTCGGCCCAGATGGTGAGCTACGAAATTGCCATGGGCTTCTGCTTCCTGGTGGTGCTGATGGTGTCGGGCAGCATGAACCTCACGCAGATCGTGCTGGGTCAGGACAAGGGCATGTTCGCCGACATGGGCTTGAACTTCCTGTCTTGGAACTGGCTGCCGCTGTTGCCCATTTTCATGGTCTACCTGATTTCGGGCGTGGCCGAAACCAACCGTCACCCCTTTGACGTGGTGGAAGGCGAAGCCGAAATCGTCGCTGGCCACATGGTCGAATACTCGGGCATGGGCTTTGCCATCTTCTTCTTGGCTGAATACGCCAGCATGTGGCTGGTGTCCATCCTGGCCGTGATCATGTTCCTGGGTGGCTGGCTCTCGCCAATCGACAGCGCGCTGTTCAATGCCATCCCGGGCTGGATCTGGCTGGGCCTCAAGACTTTCGTGGTCGTGTCCATGTTCATCTGGATCCGTGCCACTTTCCCGCGCTTCCGTTATGACCAGATCATGCGTCTGGGCTGGAAGATCTTTATCCCGGTCACACTGGTGTGGCTGCTGGTGGTGGGGGCCTGGATGTTCTCGCCGTGGAACATCTGGAAGTGAGCGGAGCCAAGAACATGACCACCATGACTGCTTCCACTTTCTCGATCAAGGACTTCTTCAAGAGCTTCATGCTCGTGGAGCTGTTCAAGGGCATGGCCCTGACTGGCCGCTATGCGTTTGCCCGCAAGGTGACGCTGGAATTCCCGGAGGAAAAAACTCCGCTGTCGCCGCGTTTCCGTGGCCTGCATGCCCTGCGTCGTTATGAAAACGGCGAGGAGCGCTGCATTGCCTGCAAACTCTGTGAGGCAGTGTGTCCTGCGATGGCCATCACCATCGAGGCCGGTGAGCGTGCCGACGGTACTCGCCGTACCACGCGCTATGACATCGACCTGACCAAGTGCATTTTCTGCGGTTTCTGCGAAGAAAGCTGCCCGGTTGATTCCATCGTCGAGACGCACATCTTCGAATACCACGGCGAAAAGCGCGGCGATCTGTACTACACCAAGGAGATGCTGCTGGCTGTGGGCGACCGGTATGAAAAAGAGATCGCCGCCAGCAAGGCAGCGGACGCTCCCTACCGCTGATGCCCGGCTGATGCGAGCCCACTGAAAGATCTTTCCATGGACATCCAATCCGGTTTCTTCTACCTCTTCTCGGCGGTGCTGCTGTTCTCGGCCTTTCGGGTCGTGACAGCGCGCAACCCCGTACACGCCGTGCTGTTCCTCATGCTGGCCTTCTCGCAGGCCAGTGGCCTGTGGTTCCTGCTGAACGCGGAATTCCTGGCCATCACCCTGGTGCTGGTGTACCTGGGGGCGGTGATGGTGCTGTTCCTTTTCGTGGTCATGATGCTGGACATCAATGTCGACACCCTGCGTGCCGGCTTCTGGAAGCATTTCCCGCTGGCGGCCACACTCGGCGCCGTGGTGGCCTTTGAGATGGCGGCCGTTCTGATGAGCGGATTCCGTCTCTCGCAGGCTCCCCAGATCACTGCCGACGCCGCGCAGGTGTCCAATGCGCAGGCCCTGGGCGTGCTGCTCTACACCGAGTATCTGATGCCGGTGCAGATTGCAGCGGCCATCCTGCTGGTGGCCATGATCGCAGCCATTGCCCTGACGCTGCGTGAGCGCAAGGACAGCAAGGCCATCGATCCATCCATTCAGGTGCGGGTGAAGGCGCGTGACCGCCTGGAAGTGGTCAAGCTCGCGGCCACCCAGCCAGCACCTGCTCCCGCGGTCCCCGCGGAAAACGCTGAGGAGAAAAAATGATGAGCGTCACCCTCGGACACTACCTCTCGATCGGTGCGATGCTGTTTGCGCTGGCCGTGGTGGGCATCTTCCTCAACCGCAAGAACCTGATCGTGCTGCTGATGGCCATCGAATTGATGCTGCTGGCGGTCAACATCAACTTCGTGGCCTTCTCGCGCTACCTCGGGGACATGCACGGACAGGTGTTCGTGTTTTTCATCCTGACCGTCGCTGCGGCCGAATCGGCCATCGGTCTGGCCATCCTGGTGCTGCTGTTCCGCAACAAGAACAGCATCGACGTCCAGGACCTCAACTCCCTCAAGGGCTGATCCGAACATGTCTGCAACCCTCAACGCAAGCACTTTGCTGGCCGTACCGCTGGCGCCCCTGGTGGGCTCCGCGCTGGCTGGTATCTTCGGTACCCGGTTCGGTGGCAACTGGATCGGCCGCAAGCTCACACACAGCCTGACCATTCTGGGCGTGCTGGTGGCCTTCATCCTGTCGGCCATCACGCTCAAAGACGTGATTGCCGGCGCACGCTTCAACGAAACCCTCTACACCTGGATGGTGGTCGGCGGTCTCAAGATGGAAGTCGGCTTCATGGTCGACGGTCTGACGGCGATGATGATGTGCGTGGTGACCTTCGTGTCGCTGATGGTGCATCTCTACACCATCGGCTACATGGAAGAGGACGAAGGTTACAACCGCTTCTTTGCCTACATCTCGCTCTTCACCTTTTCCATGCTGATGCTGGTGATGAGCAACAACCTGCTGCAGCTGTTCTTCGGCTGGGAAGCGGTGGGCCTGGTGTCCTACCTGCTGATCGGTTTCTGGTTCAACAAGCCCACTGCCATCTTCGCCAACATGAAGGCCTTCCTGGTCAACCGCGTGGGTGACTTCGGCTTCATCCTGGGTATCGGCCTGATCGCCGCCTATGCCGGTACGCTCAACTACACCGAAATCTTCGCCAAGGCCGATGAACTCGGTGGCATCGCCTTCCCGGGCATGGACTGGCAGCTGATCACTGTGGTCTGCATCTGCCTGTTCATCGGAGCCATGGGCAAATCGGCCCAGTTCCCGCTGCACGTGTGGCTGCCCGACTCGATGGAGGGTCCGACACCGATCTCCGCGCTAATCCATGCCGCCACCATGGTGACGGCAGGCATCTTCATGGTCGCACGCATGTCGCCGCTGTTCGAGCTGTCTGACACCGCTTTGAACTTCATCATGGTGATCGGCTCCATCACAGCGCTGTTCATGGGCTTTCTGGGCATCATCCAGAACGACATCAAGCGTGTGGTGGCCTATTCCACGCTCTCGCAGCTGGGTTATATGACTGTGGCCCTGGGCGCTTCAGCCTACTCGGTGGCCGTGTTCCACCTGATGACGCACGCCTTCTTCAAGGCCCTGCTGTTTCTCGGTGCAGGCTCGGTCATCATGGGCATGCACCACAACCAGGATATCCGCTGGATGGGCGGTGTTCGCAAGTACATGCCCATCACCTGGATCACCTCGCTGCTGGGTTCGCTGGCCCTGATCGGCACGCCGTTCTTCTCGGGCTTCTATTCCAAGGACAGCATCATCGAAGCTGTGCACGAGAGCCATCTGGCTGCCGCCGGTTTCGCCAACTTTGCAGTGTTGGCCGGCGTCTTCGTGACTGCCTTCTACTCGTTCCGCATGTATTTCCTTGTTTTCCACGGCAAGGAACGCTATGACCAGAACCCCGATGCGCACCACGATGACCACGGCCATGGCGACCACGGTCACGACCATGAGCCGCACGAATCGCCCTGGGTGGTGACGGTGCCGCTGCTGCTGCTGGCCATTCCCTCGGTCGTGATCGGCTACATGACGATCGAGCCCATGCTGTACGGCGAGTTCTTCAAGGACGCCATTTTCGTCAGTGACCAGCACCATGTGATGCACGAGCTGGCAGCCGCATTCCACGGCCCTGTGGCCATGGCCCTGCACGCCGTCAGCACGGCGCCGTTCTGGTTGGCCCTCGCCGGTGTGGTGGTGGCCTGGTACATGTACCTGATCAACCCTGCCGTCCCCGCCTTCTTTGCCAGGGTGCTGCGTCCGCTGGTCGTAATCCTGGAGAACAAGTACTTCATGGACTGGATCAACGAGAACATCCTGGCTCGTGGCGCCCGCATGCTGGGTACCGGCCTGTGGAAGGGCGGTGACCGCGCGCTGATCGACGGTCTGATCGTCAACGGTTCCTGGAAAGTGGTGGGTTGGGTTTCCAGCGTGGTGCGCTGGTTCCAGTCCGGCTACCTGTACCACTATGCGCTGGTCATGATCCTGGGCATTCTGGTGTTGATGACGTATTTCGTCTGGATGGCCAAATAAAAAGAGGAAAGAACAAAAATGGGATTGTTGAGCCTTGCCATCTGGATGCCGATCGCTTTCGGCGTCATCTTGCTGGCCCTTGGCCGTGACGAGCAGGCCCGCGCGGTGCGCTGGCTGGCCCTGATCGGAGCCCTGGCCAGTTTCCTCGTCACCCTGCCACTGCTGCAGGGCTTTGACAACAGCACTGCGGCCATGCAGTTCGTGGAGAAGGCCTCGTGGATCGAGCGCTTCAATGTCAACTACCACCTGGGCGTGGATGGCATTTCCTTCTGGTTCGTGCTGTTGACCGCCTTCATCAACGTGATCGTGGTGATTGCCGGCTGGGAAGCCATCACCACCAAGGTCAACCAGTACATGGCCGCCTTTCTGATCCTGTCGGGTCTGATGATCGGTGTGTTCTCCGCACTGGACGGTATCCTGTTCTACGTGTTCTTCGAAGCCACACTGATCCCGATGTACCTGATCATCGGCATCTGGGGCGGGCCGAACAAGATCTACGCGGCCTTCAAGTTCTTCCTTTACACGCTGCTGGGCTCGCTGCTGACGCTGGTGGCGCTGGTTTACCTCTACACCGCCTCGGGCGGCAGCTTCGACATCCTCAGCTGGCACAAGCTGCCGCTGGCAGGCCATGTGCAGACGCTGCTGTTCTTTGCCTTCTTTGCTGCCTTTGCCGTCAAGGTGCCGATGTGGCCGGTCCACACCTGGCTGCCCGACGTGCACGTGGAAGCGCCCACCGGCGGCTCTGCCGTGCTGGCCGCCATCATGCTCAAACTGGGCGCCTACGGCTTCCTGCGTTTCTCCATGCCGATCGCGCCCGACGCCGCGCGCGAGTGGGCTACCTTCATGATCGTGCTGTCGCTGGTCGCAGTGGTCTATGTGGGCCTGGTCGCCATGGTGCAGCAGGACATGAAGAAACTGGTGGCTTACTCCTCGGTCGCCCACATGGGCTTCGTGACCCTGGGCTTCTTCATCTTCAACCCGCTGGGCGTGTCCGGTGGTCTGGTGCAAATGATCGCGCACGGTTTTGTCTCGGGCGCCATGTTCCTCTCCATTGGGGTGCTGTACGACCGCGTGCATTCGCGTGAAATCGCCAGCTACGGTGGCGTGGTCAACACCATGCCCAAGTTCGCCGCATTTGCCCTGCTGTTCGCCATGGCCAACTGCGGCCTGCCCGGCACCGCCGGTTTTGTCGGCGAGTGGATGGTGATTCTGGGGGCCGTGCAGCACAACTTCTGGATCGGTGCGCTGGCCGCCACCGCCCTGATCTTTGGCGCCGCCTACACGCTGTGGATGTTCAAGCGCGTTTACCTCGGTCCGGTGACCAACAGCGATGTGCGCGAACTGACCGACATCAACGCCCGTGAATTCCTGATGCTGGCCCTGCTGGCCTTGGCCGTGCTTTACATGGGGCTGTTCCCCAAGCCTTTCACCGATGTGATGGATGTTTCGGTGGCCGAGCTGCTCAAGCATGTGGCGCTGTCCAAGCTGCCCCAGTAACGATTTGAAGAATTGAGAGAAACCACCATGATGGACCCCACCAGCTGGATGACGATCTATCCGGAAATCGTGTTGCTGGTCATGGCCTGCGTGATCGCGCTGGTTGACCTGACGGTCAAATCGCCGCGCCGCACCGCGACTTATGTGTTGACCCTGTTGACCCTGGGTGGCGTGGCCTGGCTCAATGCGTCCTATGCCTCGGCTGACCAGACCCTGTACGGCTGGGGCCGTCTGGTGGTCAGCGACCCGCTGGGCCACTGGCTCAAGTGCTTTGCGGCCATCGCCGTGCTGGTCACGCTGGTCTACGCACGTCCCTATGCGGCAGACCGTGACATGCTGCGCGGCGGCGAGCTGTTCAGCCTGAGCCTGCTGGCTCTGCTGGGCATGAATTTCATGATTTCCGGTCAGAACTTCCTGGTGATCTACCTTGGCCTGGAACTGCTGACCCTCTCGAGCTATGCCCTGGTGGCCCTGCGCCGCGACCACACCCAGGCCACTGAAGCGGCCATGAAGTACTTTGTGCTGGGCGCCATGGCCTCCGGTTTCCTGCTCTACGGCATGTCGATGATGTACGGTGCCACCGGCAGCCTGCAGCTCGATGAAGTGCTCAAGGCCATCGCTTCTGGTCAGATCAAGCACCAGGTGCTGGTTTTCGGTCTGGTGTTTATTGTGGCTGGAGTGGCCTTCAAGATCGGTGCCGTGCCTTTCCACATGTGGATTCCCGACGTCTACCAGGGCGCTCCCACTGCCGCCACGCTGCTGATCGGTGGCGCCCCCAAGCTGGCGGCGTTTGCCATCATCGTGCGTCTGCTGGTCGAGGGTCTGATGCCGCTGGCTGTGGACTGGCAGCAGATGCTGGCCTTCCTGGCGATCGCCTCCTTGCTGATCGGCAATCTGGCCGCCATCGCGCAGACCAACCTCAAGCGCATGCTGGCCTTCTCGACCATCGCGCAGATGGGCTTCGTGTTGCTGGGCTTTGTGGCCGGCGTCGTCAACGGCCAGACCACGCTGGCGGCCAATGCCTACAGCTCGGCCATGTTCTACATGGTCGCCTACGTGCTGACCACGCTGGCGAGCTTCGGCATCATCATGCTGCTGGCGCGTCAGGGTTTCGAGAGTGAAGAGATTGCCGACCTGGCCGGTCTGAACCAGCGCAGCCCGCTCTACGCCGGTGTCATGGCCATCTGCCTGTTCTCGCTGGCCGGCATCCCGCCGATGGTCGGCTTTTATGCCAAGCTGGCCGTGCTGCAGTCGCTGGTGGCTTCCGGGCAGGGCTTCTACATCGGTCTGGCAATCTACTCGGTGCTCATGTCGCTGATCGGCGCCTTCTATTACCTGCGCGTCGTCAAGGTCATGTATTTTGACGAGCCGGTCACTGCCACCACCGTGTCGGCGCCGCTGGACGTGCGTGCAGTTCTGTCGGTCAATGGCCTGCTGGTGCTGGTGCTGGGCATCGTGCCGGGCGCACTGATGGCCCTGTGCGCACAGGCTGTCAAGAGCATGCTGGTTCTCTAAAGCGACATGTCGCAGTCCCTGCAGATTGGTGTGCTCATCGTGCTGGCCCTGCTGGCCGCCAATCTGCCGTTTTTCAGCCAGCGTGTGTTGCTGCTCGGGCCCCGCCGTGAACCCAAGCTCATGGCCTGGCGCTTGCTGGAGCTGGTGTTGCTTTACTTCATCGTCGGTGGCGTCGGTCGGGCGCTGGAGCACCGGGCCGGGCAGATCGCTCCCCAGGGTTGGGAGTTCTACGCAGTGACCGGCACCATGTTCCTCACGCTGGCGTTCCCCGGCTTTGTCTACCGCTACCTGGTGCACCGCCGCTGATGTCCGACTCCCACCTGATCGAGCAAGGCATCGCCAGGGAGGAACTGTTCAAGGGCCGCTTCCTGCATGCCTTCCGTGACACGGTGCGTTTGCCCGATGGAGGTCACGCCACACGCGAATACGTGGTCCATCCGGGTGCCGTGGTGGTGGTGCCCCTGCTCGAAGGCCCCGACGGCCAGACCCGCATCGTGCTCGAGCGCCAGTTCCGCTATCCCGTTGGCCAGGTGATGGTGGAGCTGCCCGCTGGCAAGCTCGATGCCGGCGAAGACCCGCTGGTCTGCGGTCAGCGTGAACTCCTCGAAGAAACCGGTTACCGGGCACGCGAATGGGCCAGGGCAGGACAGATGCACCTGGCCGTCGCCTATTCGACCGAGGTGATCCACATTTACTTCGCGCGAGGCCTGAGCCTGGGCGAGCGCCAGCTCGATCAGGGCGAATTTCTCGAGGTTTTCAGCGCCAGTCCCGAAGATCTGATGGCCTGGTGCCGCGACGGACAAGTCACGGATGCCAAAACGCTCAGCTGCATGGTCTGGGTGCACAATGTGCTCACTGGTGCGTGGCCCTTGAACTGGCAGGTGCCGGACCCGATATCCCCACCATGAAAGTCCTCAACCTCCAGTGCAGCCACGGCCATGCCTTTGAAGGCTGGTTCGCCTCGCACGACGACTACGAATCTCAGCGTGAGCGGGGGCTGGTCGGCTGCCCGGTCTGCAACGATGCCGAGGTCAGCAAAATGCCTTCGGCGCCCCGTTTGAACCTGGGCCACGGCTCGCCTGATGCGGCATCTGCCTCGTCGGCTGTGCCAGCTGCAGCCTCACAGGATGTGGCACAAATGACGCCGCAGCACCTGCAGGCCGCCTGGATGAAGATGGTGCGCCACGTCATGGCCAACACCGAAGACGTGGGCCACAAGTTCGCCGAAGAGGCCCGCAAGATCCACCACGGTGAGACCGAACAGCGCAACATCCGGGGCCAGGCCAGCCGGGAGGAAACCGAAGCCCTGCTCGACGAAGGCATCGACATCCTGCCCTTGCCGGTGCCCGAAGGCCTGAAGGGGCCGTTGCAGTAAACCCTAATTTGTCATTGCCCAGCCTGAGCGGGCAATCCATGGACCTCGCCGGTCTGTGCTGACATGACTCACCCGCGCATCCCTGAATCCGAAGTCGAACTCACCGCCATCCGCGCACAAGGTCCGGGTGGTCAGAACGTCAACAAGGTCTCCAGCGCCATTCAGCTGCGCTTTGACGTACGCCATTCCAGCTTGCCCGAAGCCATCAAGACCCGCTGGCTGCAGGCGCCGGGCAACCAGCTTACCCCCGACGGCGTGCTCATCCTCAAGGCCCAGCGCTACCGTACGCAGCAAGCCAACCTGAAGGACGCCTGGGTGCGGCTGTACGCCTTGCTGGCTTGCTACGAGAGGGCTCCCAAGCCACGCAAATCCACCCGACCGACACGAGCATCGGTGCAGAGGCGTTTGCAGAACAAGACCCGTCACAGCCAGCTCAAGGCCAGCCGGCGTCAGCAGGAAAACTGAAATGGCTTTGCTGCCAGGGCCAGTACCTGATGCAAAGCGTCGGCCGCATCAGCCGCCACCACCGTGCGATGCGGCATGCCGCGCAGCCAGGTGAGCTGGCGCTTGGCCAGCTGGCGGGTGGCGAAGATGCCGCGCTCGCGGATCTCCGCTTCGCTCCAGCCCTCATCGAATCCCTGCCAGGCCTGGCGGTAGCCGACGCAGCGCATGGAGGGCAGGTCGGGGTTGAGGTCGCTGCGTGCGCGCAGGGCGCGTACTTCATCCAGAAAGCCGGCGGCCAGCATGGCGTCAAAGCGCTGCGCGATGCGCTCGTGCAGCCAGACGCGGTGCACAGGCTCCAGGCTGATGACGGGGATCTTCCACCGTGGCGTTTCGGGTTTGGCGCCCTGGTGAAACGCCGACAGGGGCTGACCGGTCAGTGTCCAGACCTCGAGCGCGCGGCCAATGCGCTGGGCGTCCAGAGGGGCCAGGCGCCCTGCCGTGACCGGGTCCACCGCCAGCAGCTGCGCGTGCAGCGCAGGCCAGCCCAGTGCTGCCGCACGCTGCTGGATGTCGGCACGCACCTGCGGGTCGGAGGGCGGCATTTCGCTGAGGCCCTCGAGCAGTGCCTTGAGGTAGAGCATGGTGCCGCCCACGATCAGGGGCATGCGGCCACGTTGGCCGATCTCTCCAATCAGCCGGCCTGCATCGCGCGTGAATTCGGCAGCGCTGTAGGCCTGCAGCGGGTCCAGGATGTCGATCAGGTGGTGCGGCACCTGCGCCAGTTCTGCCCGGCTGGGTTTGGCGGTGCCGATGTCCATGCCCCGGTAGACCAGGGCCGAATCCATGCTGATGATTTCGGCGCCGCCTTGCGGTCCCAGCGCCTCGGCCAGGGCCAGCGCGGCGGCGGTCTTGCCGCTGGCCGTGGGGCCAACGAGGGCAATCGCGTCGAAGCTGGGCCCGGGGCTGTGGTTCATGCCGCCTGCAACTCCACCGGCCGGCCATGGCGCTGCACGGCGGTCCAGGCAATGGCCGCGATCACGGCGCTCCAAAGCAGCATGCCGTGGGCCAGGGTGAGCACCGGCACCTCCATGTGGCTGCCGATCCAGCCGCCCATGAAGAAGGCGCCCAGCATCATCAGAAAGCCATTGAGCGCCGACGCAGTGCCTGCCTTGTCGGGGAAGGGCGCCACGGCCGCGCTCTGGCCACAGGGCTGGTGCACGCCGTGACCGAACATGAACAGCCAGACCGGCCCCATGATCGCCCAGGCGCCGTACCAGGGGCGGTTCAGACCGGCGTAGGCCAGCAGTGTCAGCAGCAGGCCGCCGCTCAGCGTCAGCGCCCCGGCCATGCCCACGGTGCGGTGCATGCTGGTACGCCGCAACATCCAGCGACCCCAGAAGGTACCGACGATGTAGGACAGCGACATGGTGAACATCAGCAGGCCGTAGGTGGTCTTGCTGTAGCCCAGCTGGCGGGTAAAGACGAAAGACGATGTGGCCAGAAAGGTGAACAGGCCGAGGTAGGAAGCCGAGGACAGCGCGCACCAGGTGCGGAACACCGGGTGCCGGAAGATCTGCAGATTCGAGCCCCACAGCGAGCGCCACTGCAGCGCATCGAGTCGGGCCTGTGGCAGGCTCTCGCGGTAACCCCACCACAGCAGGGCGAGCGTCAGCGTGCCGAACAGGGTGACGGCCAGCAGGGCGAAGCGCCAGCCCAGCCAGTCGCTCAGCAAGCCCCCGACCGGGGCGCAGGTGCAGGCGATCACCCCCAGACCTGAGAGCGCCTGAGACATGACGTGTGCCCCTTCATGCGGCTGGAACAGGTCGCGCACGATGGCGCGCGCGGCCATCACGGCCGCCCCCATCGCCACGCCCTGCACCGCGCGCGCCGCAATCAGCCAGCCGATGCCGGGTGCCAGCACACAGGCGAGCGAGGCCAGCACATAGGCGCTCATGCCTGCCAGCAGGATGGGGCGGCGGCCAAAGCGGTCGGAGAGCGGGCCCCAGACCAGCTGAGACAGTCCAAAAGCCAGCAGCAGGGCGGTCAGCGTGAGCTGGATCTCGCCCATGCTGGCCTCCAGGCTTTCCCGGATGGCCGGCAGCGCAGGCAGGTACAGATCGGTGGTGACCGCCTGCAGACCGAGCAGCAGTGCCAGCAGCAGGACGACAAAGTGGCGCGGCATCAACGTCCCCGCAAAAACAGCGCATCGAGGTCGCGCAGGGTCATCTGGCGCCAGGTGGGGCGGCCATGGTTGCACTGGTCCGAGCGCTCGGTGGCTTCCATCTGACGCAGCAGGGCGTTCATCTCGGTCAGCGTGAGCTGGCGGTTGGCGCGTACCGCGCCGTGGCATGCCATGGTGGCCAGAATTTCGTTTTGTGCACGCAGCACCACGGTGCTGGCGTCGTGCTGGCTGAGCTCGGCCAACACGCTGCGCGCCAGTTCGACCGCGTCGCCCTGTGCCAGGCTGGTGGGCACGGCACGCACGGCCAAGGTCTTGGCCGACAGCGGCGAAATTTCCAAACCAAGTTGCGAAAGCGCGTCGGCACAGCCCTCGGCCGTGGCCACTTCGGTGGGCGTGGCAGCGAAGGTGGCCGGGATCAGCAGGGGCTGGCTGGCGATGCTGCCAGCGTCAGGGCCGAGCTGCTGCTTGAGTTTTTCGTAGACGATGCGCTCGTGCGCGGCGTGCATGTCGACCACCACCAGTCCTTGGGCGTTTTCGGCCAGGATGTAGACGCCGTGCAGCTGGGCGATGGCGCGGCCCAGGGGCCATGCCTGCTCTTCATTTCCAGAGTGGGAGCGCGCCCCTTCGCGTGAAGGCCATTCGGCCGCAGAGGTGTTTTCCCACAGGGGCTGGGCCTCTTGTGCCGGGAAGTCATGCGCCGGGCGCGTGTCCGGGGCCTGGGTCGAGGTGGCGGCCGGGTTCGGTGTCCACAAAGCCTTCAAATCCGCCATGGCGCGCTCGGCATCGACACGCGGACGTTCGACATCTGGGCGTTCAAAATGAGACGCTGTTTCAGGGCGGGATGTCAGTCCGATGCTGCCCTGGCGCCAGCTGGCCGATTCGGGCAAGGCCTTGGGCGCGGGGCCGGGCTGCAGTTTCAGTTTGTCAGCGGGTGCTTCACTCATGGCCTGCGAGCGCGGTGCGGCCAGTGCCTGTTCGATCGCGTGGCGCACCGCCTGGTGCACAGCGCGGCTGTCGCGAAAGCGCACCTCGATCTTGGTCGGGTGCACATTCACATCGACCAGGGTCGGGTCGATTTGCATGAACAGGGCGTAGGCCGGTTGCTTGTGGCCGTGCAGCACGTCTTCGTAGGCGCTGCGGGCGCCGTGCATGACCACCTTGTCGCGCACAAAGCGGCCGTTCACGTAGGCGAACTGGTGGTCCGGGCGCGAGCGGGCGGCGTCGGGTGTGCCGGCGCGGCCGATGATGTGCATGGGGCCGATGTGAAAGTCCACCGGGATGGACTGCGCGACGAATTCGTTGCCCAGCACATCGGCCAGGCGCTGTTCCAGTCCGGCCGCACCCGGGTGCACGCGCCACTGCTCGACCAGCTTGCCTTCGTGCCAGATGGCAAAGCTCACATCGGGTCGGGCGAGCGCGTGGCGGCGCACGGCTTCGATGCAGTGGGCCAGCTCGGTGCTGTCGCTTTTGAGGAATTTGCGGCGCGCCGGGGTGGAGAAGAACAGTTCCTTGACTTCCACCGTGGTGCCCACGGCGCGCGGGGCCGGGCGCACCTCACCCGTGCGGCCATCGAGCGCAAAGGCGCTGGGCTGACCGTCCATGCGCGAGAGCAGGGTGAGTTCGGACACCGAGTTGATGGCCGCCAGCGCCTCGCCCCGGAAACCCATGGTCATGACCGATTCAAGTTCATCGAGGTTGCCGATCTTGCTGGTGGCGTGGCGCTTGAGGGCAGTGGCCAGTTCCTCGGGGGCAATGCCGCCGCCGTCGTCTTCCACCGCGATCAGTCGCGTACCGCCACCCAGCAGGCGCAGCGTGATGTTCTGCGCGCCGGCGTCCAGCGCGTTGTCCACCAGTTCTCGTACCACCGACGCCGGGCGCTCGACCACCTCGCCAGCTGCGATCTGGCTGATCAGTTCATCGGGGAGTTCGCGAATCGGGCGACGGGCAGGGGCGTTCGGGGGAGTCACCCGATCATTTTAGGCGGTGGGGGCAGGGATAATCCGCCCATGGACATCCTCTTGCAGCTCGTCGATTTCATCCTCCATGTGGACCGCTACCTGGAGGCTTTTGTGGACCAGTACGGGGCCTGGGTCTATGCGCTGCTGTTCCTGATCGTTTTCGTCGAGACCGGGCTGGTCATCATGCCGTTTTTGCCAGGCGACTCGCTGCTGTTCATCGTGGGTGCCCTGTGCGGTGCCGAGCTGATGAGCCTGCCGTTGGCCATGGGGCTGCTGCTGGCGGCAGCGGTCATCGGCGACCAGACCAATTACACGATCGGGCGCTACCTGGGTCCGAAGGTGTTCCGGTGGGATAACTCGCGCTGGTTCAATCGCGCCGCCTTTGACCAGGCGCACGCTTTTTACGAAAAGTATGGCGGCATTACCATCGTGCTGGCACGCTTCATGCCATTTGTGCGTACCTTTGTGCCCTTTGTTGCCGGTGTGGCCGAGATGACCCGCAGCAAGTTCACCGCCTGGAACGTGATCGGGGCGATCATCTGGGTCGTGGGTCTGCTGATGGCGGGTTACCTGTTCGGCAACCTGCCGTTTGTTCAGACGCACCTGTCCAAGATCATCTGGGCGCTGATCATTGTGCCGGGCCTGATCGCCATCTTTGGCGCATGGCGGGCCCGACAGCAGAGCGTCTGAGTCTCGCTCAGGTGCTGCGGCTGCGTGCCAGCGGCGGGTTGCGCGAGAAATACTGCACGATGCCGCGCATCAGTGCGTCGACCAGCTGGTCCTGGTAGCGCTCGCTGCGCAATTTTTCTTCTTCTTCGGGGTTGCTGATGAAGGCGGTCTCGACCAGCACGCTGGGGATGTCGGGCGCCTTGAGCACGGCAAAGCCAGCCTGCTCGACGCGCGGCTTGTGCAGCCGACCCACGCCACCGATCTGGCGCAGCAGGGCATGCCCCAGCTGCAGGCTGTCACGGATCTGCGCGGTGGTGCTCATGTCCAGCAGGGCGCGCTGCACCTGGGCATCCTGGCTGCCGAGGTTGATGCCGCCGATCAGGTCGGCCTTGTTTTCCTTTTGTGCCATCCAGCGCGCCGCGCTGCTCGATGCCGCCCCCTGGCTGAGCGCGAACACGCTGGCGCCGCGCGCTTCAGGGGTGTAGAAGGCGTCGGCATGGATGCTGACGAAGAGGTCCGCCTGCACGCGGCGCGCCTTCTGCACCCTCACATGCAGCGGCACGAAGTAGTCGCCGTCGCGCGTGAGGAAGGCGCGCATCGGGCTGCCGCCCACGCTGGTGACATTGATGCGATCGCGTAGCTTGTGGGCGATGCGCAGCACCACGTCTTTCTCGCGGGTGCCGCCCGGGCCGATGGCGCCGGGGTCTTCGCCGCCGTGGCCGGGATCGAGCGCGACCACGATCAGGCGGTCAGTGCCCGCTTCCGGTCGGGCAGGGTGGTCGGGCGTGTCCATGACCGGACCGCTGGGAGGCTGCATGTCCAGGCGCCGCGTGGAGGGCACTTTGCCCTGTCCTTGCCGGGCAATCAAATCACCCAGAGGATCCCCGGCATCAGACGGATTGGGCAAAGCCGCGGCAGGCGGGGGTGTGGTGCCCAGTCTGTCCTGGATGAGCTGCTCGAGTGGATCGGGCGGCGTGCTGGGATAGAGGTCGAACACCAGCCGATGCTGGTAGGCCGCCACCGGCGGCAGGGCAAAGACCTGCGGCGAAATGGGTTGTTTGAGGTCGAACACCAGCCGCACCACGCCCGGGCTGAACTGGCCCACGCGCACGCCTGCGATGTTGGGGTCGTCGGCGCGCACCTTGCCCACCAGTTCGCGCAGGGCAGGGTTGAGCTCCAGACCCTCGATGTCCACTGCAAGCCGGGGCGGGGAAGGCACCAGGGTCTGGCGCACCTTGAGTGCCACATCCGATTCGAGCGTGACACGGGTGTAATCGGCCGCAGGCCACACCCGCACGGCCACCAGCGTGGCACCGCGAAGCAGCTCGTGCGTGCCCAGCGTCAGAACCAGGGTGCCCGACTGCAGTGCCCTCAGGAAGCGGCGACGCTCAGAGTGCATGCGGCCCCTCCAGCCAGAGCGCGCGGTGCGCCTTGTCCAGCCATGCCGCGCCGCGTTCGGTGCCGGCGTGCACCCGCACGCGCCGCGACGATTCGTCTTCGGCCTCGATCGCGATCACCCAGTCCGGTGGCGGCAACTGGCCGGCCACCTTGTCGGGCCACTCCATGAGTTTGAGGCCGGGGCCGGCGAAGATGTCGCGAAAGCCGGCGTCTTCCCACTCCCGCGGGTCGTTGAAACGGTAAAAGTCGAAATGCCAGATCGGCCAGGGTTGGCCGTCCAGCTCACCCTGATGGGGTTCCACCACCGCATAGGTCGGGCTTTTGATGCGGCCCTGCACGCCGCAGGCGCGCAGCAGGTGGCGCACAAAGGTGGTTTTGCCCGCACCCAGGTCGCCGCGCAGCTCGATGCGGGCGTCGCGCCCGTCGGGCCATTGGGCCAGATGCGCGGCCAGCGCCCCAGCCCAGCGCTGCGTGGCCTGTTCATCGGGCCAGTGCAGCGTCTGCGCGGGCCGGCTTTCTACAATCGAGGCGTGTCGCTCGCTCATCTCAGCACCCATCAACGGTTCGATCCTTCGGCCCTCTGGTCCCGCATACAGGACTGGGCGCGTGAACTTGGATTGTCGCAAACAGCGGTGAGCGGGATCGATTTGCACACAGCCGAGCCGGGATTACAGGCCTGGCTGGCGGCCGGCTTTCATGGCGGCATGGGCTACATGGCCAGCCACGGCATGAAACGCGCCCGCCCGGCCGAGCTGGTGCCGGGCACGGTGAGTGTCATCACCGCCCGCATGGACTACCTGCCGCAAGGCACGCCGCCAGACTGGGCAGAGCAGGAACTGGCGCGCCAGCAGCGCCCGGGCGAGGCGGTCGTGTCGGTTTACGCCCGGGGGCGCGATTACCACAAGGTCTTGCGTGCGCGACTGCAAAAGCTGGCCGACCGCATCGCCGCCGAGGTGGGGCCTTTCGGTTACCGCGTCTTCACCGATTCGGCCCCCGTGCTCGAGGCCGAACTGGCCACCCGCAGCAGCCTGGGCTGGCGCGGCAAGCACACACTGGTGCTCTCGCGCGAGGCCGGTTCCATGTTCTTTCTGGGCGAGCTGTTCGTGGACTTTGCCCTGCCACCCACCGAGCCGGTCAGCGCGCACTGCGGCCAGTGCAGCGCCTGCCTGCAGGCCTGCCCGACGCAGGCCATCGTGGCGCCTTACCGGCTCGATGCGCGCCGCTGCATTTCCTACCTGACCATCGAGCACGAGGGACCGATCCCTCTGGACTTGCGCCCCTTGATTGGCAACCGGGTGTATGGCTGCGACGATTGCCAGCTGGTGTGCCCGTGGAACAAATTTGCCCAGATCCATGCATTGCCCGACTGGCAGCCGCGAGAAGGTTTGACGGGCAGCGCCATCGCCACGCTGCTGGGGTGGAGCGAGGCGGAATTTTTGCGCTACACCGAAGGCAGTGCGATTCGCCGAATCGGTCATGCACGTTGGCTGCGCAATCTGGCGCTGGCGGCGGGCAATGCCCTGCATGCAGACAAGTTGCCGCTGGACGAAGCGAGGCATTTGCGCGACGCCCTGCTGGCGCTGGCCGAACACCCGGATGAAGTGGTGCGCGAACAGGTTCAGTGGTCGCTGGCCATCAATTGAGCACCCCCAGCGCAAAAGGCAGGCTGAGCATGCCCGACAGTGTTGAGAGCGTCACCAGCCCGGCCACATAGGGACCGTTGTAGCCCATGCGCGTGGCCAGCACGTAGCAGGTGGATGCGGTGGGCAGGGCCGAGAAGGCCAGCAGCACCGTGGTCTGCGTGGTGTCCAGCTGCCACAGCCGGCTCCACATCCAGGCCAGCAGGGGCAGTGCCAGGTGCTTGCACATCAGCACGCTCGCACCCAGCACCTTGCCGGTGCGCAGCGAACCCAGTTGCATGCCGGCACCAGCGGCCAGCAGGCCCAGGGCCAGCGCCGCAGCGCCGATGCGTTGCACGGTGGGCTCGATCAGGGCAGGCATGCGAAAGCCCAGCAGGTTGGCGATCAGCCCCGAAGCGGTGGCAATGATCAGCGGGTTGCGCAGCAACTCGCGCAGGAAATGCGTGTTCCCGTGCCTCGCCATGGGCCAGACCGCGCCGATGTTGAAGGTGGGCACGCAAAACCCGATCAGCATCGAGATCATGAGCAGGCCCTGCGGTCCGGCAATCCGCTCGGCCAGCGCCAGTGCAATGAAAGAGTTGAAGCGAAAGCCCACCTGTGCACTGGCCGCATGGTCTCGCCGGTCGATGTGGCGACCCAGCACGGGCCACCATGGCAGGCTGTAGGACAGGGCAATTGCGCTCACAGCCAGGCACAGCCCAGCCCCGATCAGGCTGGAGGCTGCGGCCGGGTCCAGCGGGCTTTTGACGATCGAGTGGAACAGCAGGACTGGAAAAAGAAAGTAATAGACCAGGCTGTCCACCTGTTGCCAGATGGCGCGGTTGAGGGCCGTGAAGCGGCACACCAGGTAGCCGCAAAGGATCAGGGAAAAATCGGGGAAAAGCAGTTGGGCGAAATTCACCCCGCGAGCATAACCACACCGGTCATCGGGCCTTGTCGCATGCGGGTGAGTCCCGGTCAAGGATGCTTGTTTTTTTTGCTTATGATGAACCGGTTTTTCACAGGAGTCTTGAAGATGAATCGTCGTACTCTGGCGGCCTTGGCCGCCTTGTCGTTCACCGCCGGCTCGGTCTGGGCCCAGGCGTATCCCAACCGCGTGATCAAGCTGCAGGTGCCGTTTGCGCCGGGCGGCACCACCGACATCGTGGCCCGCACCATTGCCGAGCCGCTGGGCAAGGCCCTGGGCCAGTCGGTGATTGTGGAAAACAAGGCCGGCGGCGGCGGCGTGGTGGGTGCCAATGAAACGGCCAAGGCCGCCCCCGATGGCTACAGCCTGGGCATGGCCACCGTGTCGACCACGGCCGCCAACCCGGCCATCAACCCCAAGATCCCCTACAACGCGCTGACCGACTTTACCCCCATCATCAATGTGGCGGCCACACCCAATGTGATCGCGGTGCACCCGAGCTTTCCTGCGCGTGACTACGCCGGCTTTCTGGCCGAGCTGAAAAAGAACCCTGGCAAGTACTCCTACTCGTCTTCGGGCACCGGCGGCATCGGCCACCTGCAGACCGAATTGTTCAAAAGCCTGACCGGGGTGTTCATCACCCACATCCCCTACCGTGGTGCCGGTCCGGCCCTGAACGACACGGTGGCCGGCCAGGTGCCGATCATTTTCGACAACCTGCCCTCGGCACTGCCCTTCATCCAGTCGGGCAAACTGCACGCCATCGTGGTGGCCGCGCCCCAGCGCCTGACGGTGCTGCCCAATGTGCCCACCTTCAAGGATGTGGGCCTGGAGCCGGTCAACCGCATGGCCTATTACGGCATCCTGGGCCCCAAGGGCCTGCCCAAGGAGGTGGTGGACAAGGTCAGTGCCGGGGTGAAGAAAGCACTGGAAGAGCCTGCCGTGCGCAAGCGCATCGAGGACACCGGCTCCATCATCGTGGCCAATACGCCTGAGCAGTTCGCCGCCCAGATGAAAGCCGAGTACGAGGTCTACAAGAAAGTGGTGGACACGCAAAAGCTCAGGCTGGACTGATGCCCCCCGAGAGCCAGGAAGCCATCGACCGATTTGCCGATGCCCTCTGGCTCGAGGATGGCCTCTCCGCCAACACCCTGGCGGCTTACCGGCGTGACCTGAGCCAGTTCTCGCGCTGGCTGGGCCTGACCCAGGCGCTGGTGCTGCTGCAAGCGCAGGAACACCACCTGCAAGCGTACTTTGCCGAGCGCCATGCCCACAGCAAGCCCACCTCGGCCAACCGGCGCCTGACCGTCTTCAGGCGCTTTTTCCATTGGGCACTGCGTGAATCGCTGGTGCGTGCGGACCCGACGCTCAAGCTGCTGGCGGCCAGGCAGCCCTTGCGCATGCCCAAGACCCTGAGCGAGGCCCAGGTCGAGGCCCTGCTCGCCGCACCCGACGCGAACGACCCGCTGGGCCTGCGCGACCGCGCCATGCTCGAACTCATGTACGCCAGCGGCCTGCGGGTGAGCGAGCTGGTGCAGCTCAAAACCCTGCATGTCTCGCCGAGCGAGTCGGTGCTGCGCGTGCTGGGCAAGGGCAGCAAGGAGCGGCTGGTGCCCTATGGCCAGATCGCTGGCGAGTGGCTGGCGCGCTACCTGCAGCAGGCTCGCCCGCAGCTGCTGCAGGGCCGCCAGAGCGAAGCGCTGTTTGTCACCAGTGCCGGTCCCAAGGCAGGTACCGGCATGTCGCGCGTGATGTTCTGGAACCTGGTCAAGCGCTATGCGCTACAGGCCGGCATCGCCACGCCGCTGTCACCGCACACCCTGCGCCACGCTTTTGCCACCCACCTGCTCAACCACGGTGCCGACCTGCGGGCGGTGCAGTTGCTTTTGGGCCACGCCGACATCGCCACCACCACCATTTACACCCATGTGGCACGCGAACGGCTCAAGACGCTGCATGCCCAGCACCATCCGAGGGGGTGAGGGTTCAGTCAGAGACGCCATCGCCAGCCAGGTAGGCGATTTCTTCGGCGCTGAAACCGGCGGCCTCGCGGGCCACGGTGTTGAACGGAGGGCGCAGTCGCGGCGCGCGGTGACGTTGCACCAGGACCTTGTAATGCGCCACCGGCGCCAACCCCTGTCGCTCGCACAGCCAGCGGTACCAGCGGTTGCCGATCGCCACATGGCCGATTTCCTCGCGCAGGATCACGTCCAGGATGTCCACGGTGCGCAGCGCGTCGGGCGTGCCGACCTTGCGCAGGCGTGCCTGGATCAGCGGGGTGGCATCCAGACCGCGCGCTTCCAGGGTGCGGGGCACCAGCGCCATGCGGGCGGTGATGTCACCCGCCGTTTTCTCGCACATTTCCCATAGGCCGTCATGGGCCTCGAAGTCGCCATAGCTGTGGCCCATGGCCTGCAGCTGGTGGTGCAGCAGTTCAAAGTGCTGCGCTTCCTCGTGGGCCACACGCATCCAGTCGCGGTAAAAACCCTCGGGCATGCCGTCAAAGCGCCAGACCGCGTCCAGGGCGAGGTTGATGGCGTTGAACTCGATGTGGCAGATGGCGTGTACCAGCGCGGCGCGGCCTTCGGGAGTGAAGGGCGTGCGTCTGGGAACTTCGCCCGGGGGGATCAGCCGGGGCAGGGCAGGGCGGCCGGGGATGGTGTCGTCGGCCGGCTGTGGCAGACCGAAGGTCCAGGCCTGCCGCGCCGACCAAATGGCCTGCACGGCCTCGCATTTGGCCGCAGGGGTGACAAGCTGCAGGGCCTGCAGCGCTTGGCGTCTCAATTCCATCCCTAAAATTGTAGGGATTGACAACAGCCTTACCGGAGACATTCATGGCCGTTTACCAGCTCGAAGACCGCATGCCCCAGATTGACCCCTCGGCCTGGGTGGCCGGCAGCGCCCAGGTGATGGGCGGCGTCACACTGGAGGCCCATGCCAGCGTCTGGTTTGGCGCCACTGTGCGCGGTGACACCGAGCACATCCACATTGGCGAAGGCGCCAACATCCAGGACAACAGCGTGCTGCATGCCGATTACGGTTCGCCGCTGACCGTGGGCAAGCATGTCACTGTGGGTCACATGGTTGTGCTGCACGGTTGCACCATCGGTGACGAATCGTTGATCGGTATCGGTGCGGTGGTCCTCAATGGTGCGAAAATCGGCAAAAACTGTCTGGTGGGCGCAGGTTCGCTGGTGACCGAGGGCAAGGAATTTCCTGACGGCTCCATGATCATGGGCACCCCGGCCAAGGTGGTTCGTCAGCTGACTCCCGAGCAGATCCAGGGCTTGCGCGAAAGCGCGAAACGCTACATCGAGAACGGCCAGCGCTACAAGGCGGGGCTGAAGAAAATTTCCTGAATACCAACAAGGCGCCCCCAGCGGGTGACCCCTCCATTGTCTGAACTGCACAAATTCATCTTCGAGGGCATGCCGGTGCGCGGCATGCTGGTTCGCCTGACCGATGCCTGGCAGGATATCCTGGCCCGCCGAGCGGCCAACACCGCGACCGGAGCCTACCCGGCGCCGGTGCGCCAGTTGCTGGGTGAGATGGCCGCCGCAGGCGTGCTGATGCAGGGCAACATCAAGTTCAACGGTGCCCTGATCCTGCAGATCTTTGGCGACGGTCCGATCAAGGTGGCCGTTTGCGAGGTGCAGCCTGACTTCAGCCTGCGGGCCACTTGCACACAGGTTGGGGAGGTGCCGCAGGATGCAACGCTCAGTCAGCTGGTCAATCTGCACAACCAGGGGCGCTGCGCCATCACGCTTGACCCGAAAGACCGCCTGCCCGGACAGCAGCCCTACCAGGGCGTGGTGCCGCTGTTCGGTGACCGGGGCGAGAAGCTCGAAAACCTGAGCGAGGTGCTGGAGCACTACATGCTGCAGTCCGAGCAGCTCGACACCGTGCTGGTGCTGGCCGCCGACGACCAGGTGGCCGCTGGCTTGCTGATCCAGCGCCTGCCGGTGGAGGGTGAAGGTAACCTGGCCGGCCAGAACGATTCGGTGCAGCGCGAGGCCCAGCTTGGGCAGAGCGAGGACTTCAGCCGCATTGCCATCCTGGCCAAGAGCCTCAAGCGCGAAGAACTGCTCACGCTGGATGCCGAGACCATCCTGCACCGCCTGTTCTGGGAAGAGCCTCTGGCCCGCTTCGAGCCGCTGGTGGGCGCGGCCGGGCCACGTTTTGCCTGCTCCTGCAGCCGGGATCGCGTGGGCCAGATGATCCGCAGTCTGGGCACGGTCGAGGTCGAAAGCATCCTGGCCGAGCAGGGACAGGTCGAGGTAGGCTGTGATTTCTGCGGCGCGCAGTACCGCTTTGATCCGGTCGACGCGGCCGGGCTCTTCACGGCGGCTGTGCAATCACCACCCGGAGACCATCAAGTCCACTGAGCTCACCGGCGCAGCAGCAGGCTGGTGAACAGCTTGTGCTCGCAAGCCGGGTCGCTGCATTGCCCGCAGGACCAGGGCGTGCGTCCCCGGTTCAGGTCGAACTGGGCCTGTTGGCGGGTCTCTTGTGTGGCGGTGTCGGGCGCCGGCAGGCCCAGCGCCAGCAGGGCGTTGGCCAGCCGCGTGGGGCCAGAGCCATAAACCATGCGGTAGGGCAGTTGCAGCGCATACAGCTGATCGCGAATCCGGGCGTCATGCTGTTGCATCTGGTGTGCGGTGGTACCGGTGGCGGGCTGGTCCAGACCCATCAGCAGGACCAAGTCGGGTGCCGAAGACGGGGTCAGCTCCCCGGACAGCGCCATGTGGGTATGCGCAGCCAGGACGCTGCGCAGCTGTGCCAGCAGTTCGTCGGCGCCAGTGCCTGGCGCACCGAGCACGGCAATCCGGCGAGCGCCCGAACTCACTTGGTGATCTGCACGAATATTTCGTTGGGCTTGACCATGCCCAGTTCGTGGCGAGCACGCTCCTCCACCATGTTCAAGCCTTCCTTGAGGTCGTTGACCTCGGCGCTGAGTTGCTCGTTGGTGTGACGGGCCTGCTCGTTGGCGCTCTTTTGCTGCTGAACCTGGCGTTCCAGTTCTGCCACATGCGGCACGGAGCCTCGTCCGAACCAGAGCTGGCCCTGCAGCAGGAGCAGCAGGGCAAGCAGCACGACCGGGACGAGGCGATTGCCCAAGGGAGAGGCTTACTTGAGGTTGTAGAACGCGTCGCGGCCGGGGTAGACGGCCACATCGCCCAGGTCTTCCTCGATGCGCAGCAGCTGGTTGTACTTGGCCATGCGGTCAGAGCGCGAGAGCGAGCCGGTTTTGATCTGGCCGGCGTTCAGGCCGACGGCGATGTCGGAGATGGTGGAGTCTTCGGTCTCGCCCGAGCGGTGGCTGATGACGGCGGTGTAGCCGGCGCGCTTGGCCATCTCGATGGCTTCAAAGGTCTCGGTCAGGGTGCCGATCTGGTTGATCTTGATGAGGATCGAGTTGGCGATGCCCTTGTCGATGCCTTCTTTCAGGATCTTGGTGTTGGTCACGAACAGGTCGTCACCCACCAGCTGCACCTTGTTGCCCAAGCGCTCGGTGATGTGCTTCCAGCCGTCCCAGTCGCCTTCGGCCATGCCGTCTTCGATGGAGATGATGGGGTATTTGTCGACCCAGGTGGCCAGCATGTCGGTCCACTGCTCGGCCGTGAGCGCAATGCCGCCTTCGCCTTCGAGTACGTACTTGCCGTCTTTGTAGAACTCACTGGCGGCGCAGTCCAGGCCCAGGGCGATCTGCTCGCCGGCGGTGTAGCCGGCCTGGTCGATGGCCTGCAGGATCAGCTGCAGCGCGGCTTCGTGGCTCTCGACGCTGGGCGCAAAGCCGCCTTCGTCGCCCACGGCGGTGCTCATGCCCTTGTCATGGATGATTTTCTTGAGTGCGTGGAAGACCTCGGCGCCCCAGCGGATGGCTTCGCGGAAGGAGGGGGCGCCCACCGGGATGATCATCAGTTCTTGCAGGTCCAGCGAGTTGTTGGCGTGGGCACCGCCGTTGATGACGTTCATCATGGGCACGGGCAGCTCCTTGCCGGCCATGCCGCCAAAGTAGCGGTACAGGGGCAGGCCAGCCTCTTCGGCAGCGGCGCGGGCCACCGCCATGGAGACGGCCAGCATGGCATTCGCCCCCAGGCGGCTCTTGTTGTCGGTGCCGTCCAGGTCGATCAGGGTCTTGTCCAGGAAGGCCTGTTCGGAGGCGTCCAGGCCCAGCACGGCTTCACTGATCTCGGTGTTGATGTGCTCCACCGCCTTGAGCACGCCCTTGCCCAGGTAACGGCTCTTGTCGCCGTCACGCAGTTCGATGGCTTCGCGGCTGCCCGTCGAGGCGCCAGACGGCACGGCGGCGCGGCCCATCACGCCGGACTCCAGCAGCACGTCGCATTCGACGGTGGGGTTGCCTCGGCTGTCCAGGATTTCGCGGCCGACGATGTCAACGATTGCACTCATGGGTTCTCTCTCGGAAAAGTTAAATGAATCTTGCGGGACAGATCTTCAGATCTGTCTCCAACTGAGGATGGGCGGACCGGATCATGCGGCGCTTCACTGGAAGTCGTTCTCCAGGAACGGGTTCTTTTTGGTCACGGCATCGAGCTGCACCAGGGTTTCGAGCAGGGCGCGCATCTTGCCCAGCGGCACCGCGTTGGGCCCATCGGACCAGGCCTCAGCCGGACGGGGGTGGGTTTCCATGAACAGGCCCGCCACACCGGCGGCCACGCCGGCACGGGCGAGTACTGGCACCATCTCGCGGGCGCCGCCGCTGCTGGTCCCTTGGCCGCCGGGCTTTTGCACCGAGTGGGTCACGTCGAACACCACCGGGGCGCCGCTTTTGCGCATCTCGGCCAGGCTGGTCATGTCGGCCACCAGGTTGTTGTAGCCAAAGCTCACGCCGCGCTCGCAGGCCAGGAAACGGTCTTCGGACAGGCCAGCTTCACGCGCGGCAGCGCGGGCTTTGTCGATCACGTTCTTCATGTCCCACGGGGCGAGAAACTGACCCTTCTTGATGTTGACCGGCTTGCCCGACTTGGCCACGGCGCGGATGAAGTCGGTCTGGCGGCACAGGAAGGCAGGCGTCTGCAGCACATCCACCACGCTGGCCACGGTGGCGACCTGCGATTCGTCGTGCACGTCGGTCAGCACCGGCAGGCCGGTTTGGCGACGCACCTCGTCGAGGATCTTCAGACCCGCATCCAGGCCGACGCCACGCTTGGTGTTGCCCGAGGAGCGGTTGGCCTTGTCAAAGGAGCCTTTGTAGATCAGCGGGATGCCCAGCGACGAACAAATCTCCTTGAGCTGGCCGGCCACGTCGAGCGACATCTCCAGCCCCTCGATGGAGCAGGTGCCTGCGATCAGGAAAAAAGGCTTGTCGAGACCGACTTCAAATCCGCACAGTTGCATGACCTGGCTCCTGAATCAAGCGGCCTTGAGCTTCTTGCCCTGGCCCTGGTGGTCCATGGCGGCCTTGATGAAGGCATTGAACAGGGGGTGGCCGTCCCAGGGGGTGGACTTGAATTCGGGGTGGAACTGCACGCCCACATACCAGGGGTGCACGTCCTGCGGCAGCTCGACGATTTCGGTCAGCTGCTCGCGCTGGGTCAAGGCCGAAATCACCAGACCGGCCTTGCGCAGGTCCTGGAGGTAGTTCACGTTGGCTTCGTAGCGGTGGCGGTGGCGCTCGGTGACCACGTCGCCATAGATCTTGTGCGCCAGGGTGCCCCTGGAAACGTCGGAGCTCTGGGCGCCCAGGCGCATGGTGCCGCCGAGATCGGAGTTTTCGTCGCGTTTCTGGATCGAACCGTCGGCATCCTTCCACTCGTTGATCAGGGCGATCACGGGGTAGGGGGTGGCGGGCTCGAACTCGGTGCTGTTGGCGTCCTTCATGCCGGCCACATGGCGGGCATATTCGATGGTGGCCACCTGCATGCCCAGGCAGATGCCCAGGTAGGGCACCTTGTTCTCGCGGGCGAATTTGGCGGTCTGGATCTTGCCTTCCACGCCGCGCTTGCCAAAACCGCCGGGCACCAGAATCGCATCGAACCTGGCGAGCTGGCCAATGGTTTCGGGGGTGATGGTTTCGGAGTCGATGTGCTCGATCTTCACGCCGACATGGTTGCGCAGGCCGGCGTGCTTGAGGGCTTCGTTGACCGATTTGTAACTGTCGGTCAGCTCCACGTACTTGCCCACCATGGCGATGGTGACCTGCCCTTGTGGATGCTCGGTTTCGTAGACCAGATCGTCCCAGCGCTTGAGGTTGGCCGGCGGGGTGTTCAGGCGCAGCTTGTCGCAGATCAGGCCGTCCAGCCCCTGCTCGTGCAGCACGCGCGGCACCTTGTAGATGGTGTCCACGTCGGGCATGGAAATCACGCCCCAGCCCTGCACGTTGGTGAACAGGGAGATTTTTTCGCGCTCTTCGTCCGGAATGCGGCGGTCTGCACGGCACAGCAGGGCGTCGGGCTGGATGCCGATCTCGCGCAGCTTCTGCACGGTGTGCTGGGTGGGTTTGGTCTTGAGCTCGCCGGCCGTGGCGATCCAGGGCAGGTAGGTCAGGTGCACAAAGGCCGCATTGTTCGGGCCCAGGCGCAGGCTCAGCTGGCGCACTGCTTCGAGGAAGGGCAGGGACTCGATGTCGCCCACGGTGCCGCCGATCTCGACGATGGCCACATCGACCGCATCCGGCGTGCCAAAGCCGGCACCGCGCTTGACGAAGTCCTGGATTTCGTTGGTGACGTGGGGGATGACCTGCACGGTCTTGCCCAGGTAATCGCCGCGGCGCTCTTTTTCGAGCACGCTCTTGTAAATCTGGCCGGTCGTGAAGTTGTTGGCCTTCTTCATCCGGGTGTTGATGAAGCGCTCGTAGTGGCCCAGGTCCAGGTCGGTTTCGGCGCCGTCGTCGGTCACGAACACCTCGCCGTGCTGGATCGGGCTCATGGTGCCCGGGTCGACGTTGAGGTAGGGGTCGAGCTTGATGAGGGTGACTTTGAGGCCGCGCGATTCGAGGATCGCGGCCAGAGAAGCGGAGGCGATTCCCTTGCCCAGGGAAGACACCACACCGCCGGTGACGAAGACGAATTTGGTCATGTCCGGTGGGGAGGC
>Ga0255274_1000003_pt1 | contig 37827 bp, 33 predicted proteins | sample AtltaT_4_FD_183673 | JGI IMG/M metagenome (GOLD analysis project Ga0255274, IMG submission 183673) | Metatranscriptome of freshwater microbial communities from Altamaha River, Georgia, United States - Atl_Colum_RepB_8h (Metagenome... | ecosystem: Environmental > Aquatic > Freshwater > River... | reverse complement strand
TTCTAAGCCCATTCGATCCGAGGAATTCACCATGAAACGCACCTTCCAGATCTACCGCTACGACCCGGACAAGGACGCCAAGCCCTACATGCAGACCATCGAGGTCGAACTCGACGGCAACGAGCGCATGCTGCTGGACGCCCTGATGAAGCTCAAGGCCCAGGACCCGACCATCTCCTTCCGCCGCTCCTGCCGCGAAGGGGTGTGCGGTTCGGACGCCATGAACATCAATGGAAAGAACGGCCTGGCCTGCCTGACCAACATGAACACGCTCAAGGGCACCATCGTGCTCAAGCCGCTGCCTGGTCTGCCAGTGGTGCGTGATCTGATCGTGGACATGACCCAATTCTTCAAGCAGTACCACTCGATCAAGCCGTACCTGATCAACAGCACCATCCCGCCCGAGACCGAGCGCCTGCAAAGCCCGGAAGAGCGTGAAGAGCTCAACGGCCTGTACGAGTGCATCCTGTGCGCCAGCTGCTCGACCAGCTGCCCCAGCTTCTGGTGGAACCCCGACAAGTTCGTCGGTCCGGCCGGCCTGCTGCAGGCCTACCGCTTCATCGCCGACAGCCGCGACCAGGCCACCAATGAACGACTGGACAACCTGGAAGACCCCTACCGCCTGTTCCGTTGCCACACCATCATGAACTGCGTGGACGTTTGCCCCAAAGGTCTGAACCCCACCAAGGCGATCGGCAAGATCAAGGAACTGATGGTCCGTCGCGCTGTCTGATGACCGTCCTGCCCATGCCCGAAGACGCGTCGCTGGTCGGCGCGGACCGCCATGCTCCCTTGAGCGAACGGTCCCTGAGCAAGCTGCGCTGGCGATGCCGGCGCGGTCTTCTCGAAAACGATCTTTTCATTGAACGCTTCTTCAACCGGCATGAATCTCGCTTGACGGTAGGCCAGGCCCGCGGCATGTATGTGCTGATGGACCTGTCCGACAACGATCTCATGGACTTGCTGCTGCGCCGTAAGGAGTTGCAGCCCGAGATCGGCACCGAGGAGGTGCGTGAAGTCCTGGACCTGCTTCGAGCCTGACCCGAAACGGGTCAATACCGGAATTTTTGAGGAAACCCACCATGAAACTCGCCGACAACAAAGCCACCCTGTCGTTCAGCAACGGCGCACCCAGCGTTGAGATGCCCGTCTACTCGGGCAGCATCGGTCCGGACGTGATCGACATCCGCAAGCTGTACGCACAGACCGGCATGTTCACCTACGACCCGGGTTTCCTCTCAACCGCCTCCTGCCAGTCCGCCATCACTTACATCGACGGTGACAAGGGTGAGCTGCTCTACCGCGGCTATCCCATCGAGCAGCTGGCCAACAAAGTCGACTACCTCGACACCTGCTACCTGCTGCTCAACGGCGACCTGCCTGACGCCAAACAGAGCAGCGACTTCCACAAGCTCGTGAACCAGCACACCATGGTCAACGAGCAAATGCAGTTCTTCCTGCGCGGTTTCCGCCGCGATGCCCACCCCATGGCCGTGCTGACCGGTCTGGTGGGTGCCATGTCGGCCTTCTACCACGACAGCACCGACATCAACAACCCGGAGCACCGCCACATCGCCGCCATCCGCCTGATCGCCAAGATGCCCACGCTGGTGGCCATGGCTTACAAATACGGTGTCGGCCAACCCTACATGTACCCGCGCAACGACCTGTCGTATGCCGGCAACTTCCTGCGCATGATGTTCGGCACCCCCTGCGAGGACTACAAAGTCAGCCCGGTACTCGAGCGCGCGATGGACCGCATCTTCATCCTGCACGCTGACCACGAGCAGAACGCCTCCACCTCCACCGTGCGCCTGTGCGGCTCGTCGGGCACGAACCCGTTTGCCGCCATCGCCGCGGGTGTGGCCTGCCTCTGGGGCCCCTCGCACGGCGGCGCCAACGAAGCCTGCCTGAACATGCTCGAAGACATCCAGAAGATGGGTGGCGTGGCCAAGGTCGGCGAGTTCATGAACCAGGTGAAGGACAAAAACTCCGGTGTCAAGCTGATGGGTTTCGGTCACCGCGTCTACAAGAACTACGACCCGCGCGCCAAGCTGATGCAGGAAACCTGCAACGAGGTGCTGGCCGAGCTGGGCCTGGAGAACGACCCGCTCTTCAAGCTGGCCAAGGAACTGGAAAAGATCGCCCTGGAAGACGACTACTTCGTGCAGCGCAAGCTCTACCCGAACGTGGACTTCTACTCCGGTATCGTGCAGCGCGCCATTGGCATTCCGGTCAGCCTGTTCACCGGCATTTTCGCCCTGGCCCGCACCGTGGGCTGGATCGCCCAGCTCAACGAAATGCTGGCCGACCCCGAGTACAAGATCGGCCGCCCGCGCCAACTCTTCACCGGCTCGCCCCGTCGCGACGTCAAGTAAGCGACCATTCGCTCTTGCAAACCCGCCATCCGGCGGGTTTTGCTTTTCATGGCTCGAATTCCCGGCAACGCAGGTCAGGCGGCTGCCCAGGGCATGGCCGCCTGACCGGACTCCACCCTGCGCATAAAATGGCAAGCTTGCATTGAAGGACAAGCCCCCCATGGCCCGCACGCTCTACGACAAGATCTGGGACGAACACACCGTCCACACCGAAGAAGACGGCACCACCGTCCTCTACATCGACCGCCACCTGGTGCATGAAGTCACCAGCCCGCAGGCCTTTGAAGGCATCCGCCAGGCTGGTCGCAAGGTCTGGCGCGTCAGTTCCATCGTCGCCACCGCCGACCACAACACTCCCACCACTGGCTGGGAACTGGGCTACGACGGCATCACCGACCCGATCAGCAAGGAACAGGTCACCACGCTGGACGCCAACATCGCCGAATTCGGCTCGGCCGCCTTTTTCCCCTTCCTGTCCAAGCGCCAGGGCATCGTGCACGTCATCGGCCCGGAAAACGGCGCCACCCTGCCCGGCATGACCGTGGTCTGCGGTGACTCGCACACCTCCACCCATGGCGCCTTTGGCGCTCTGGCCCATGGCATCGGCACCTCCGAGGTCGAGCACGTCATGGCCACCCAGACCCTGCTGGCCAAGAAGGCCAAAAACATGCTGATCAAGGTTGAAGGCCAGGTGGCCCGGGGCGTGACCGCCAAGGACATCGTGCTGGCCATCATCGGCAAGATCGGCACCGCCGGCGGCACCGGCTACACCATCGAATTTGCTGGCTCAGCCATCCGCGCCCTGTCCATGGAAGGCCGCATGACCGTTTGCAACATGGCGATCGAAGGCGGTGCCCGCGCCGGGCTCGTGGCCGTCGATGACAAGACCATCGAATACGTGAAAGGCCGTCTGCTCTCGCCCACTGGCGTGGAATGGGACCAGGCCGTCGCCTACTGGAAGACCCTGCACTCCGACGCCGATGCGAAGTTTGACGCCGTGGTCGAACTGGACGCCACGCAGATCGTGCCGCAAGTCACCTGGGGCACCTCGCCCGAGATGGTGCTGGGCATCGACGGCACGGTGCCCGACCCGGACAAGGAAAAGGACGAGGTCAAGCGCAGCGCCATCGAACGTGCCCTGACTTACATGGCACTGCAACCTGGCAAAGCCATGAGCGACGTCACCATCGACAAGGTCTTCATCGGTTCTTGCACCAACAGCCGCATCGAAGACATGCGCGAGGCTGCCGCGGTGGTCAAGAAGCTCGGCCAGAAAGTGGCGCGCAACGTCAAGCTGGCCATGGTCGTGCCCGGCTCCGGCCTGGTCAAAGAACAGGCCGAACGTGAAGGTCTGGACCAGATCTTCAAGGCCGCCGGCTTCGAGTGGCGCGAGCCCGGCTGCTCCATGTGCCTGGCCATGAACGCCGACCGCCTGGAGCCCGGCGAGCGCTGCGCCTCCACCAGCAACCGGAACTTCGAAGGCCGTCAGGGCGCCGGTGGCCGCACCCACTTGGTGTCACCCGCCATGGCCGCTGCCGCCGCCATCCACGGTCACTTCGTGGATGTACGCAAATTCGCCTGAACCCGAGGAGCCCCGCCATGAACACGATCATCCGCTTCAGCCTCATCGCCACCGTTTTGCTGGCAATTTCCGCTTGCAACACTGTGCGCGGCATTGGGCAGGACATCGAAAAAGCCGGCTCCATCATCGAGAAATCGGCGAAATAAGCCGGCAGGACCCCGCATCATGCAGAAATTCACCCTCCACAAAGGCCTGGTGGCCCCGATGGACCGCGCCAACGTGGACACCGACGCCATCATTCCCAAGCAATTCCTCAAGTCGATCCGCAAGACCGGCTTCGGCCCCAACCTGTTTGACGAATGGCGCTACCTTGACAAAGGCGAGCCCGGCGTGCCCGAGTCGGCCCGCAAGCCCAACCCGGACTTCGTGCTCAACCAGCCGCGTTACAAAGGCGCCAGCATCCTGTTGACTCGCAAGAACTTCGGCTGCGGCTCCAGCCGCGAGCATGCGCCCTGGGCCATCGACCAGTACGGTTTCCGTGCCGTGATCGCCCCCAGCTTTGCCGACATCTTCTTCAACAACTGCTTCAAGAACGGCCTGCTGCCCATCGTGCTGCCCGAGTCCACCGTGGACATGCTGTTCAACGAAGTGGCCGCCTTCCCGGGCTACGAGCTCACCATCGACCTCGAGCGCCAGGTCATTGTGCGTCCGCAAGGTGAAGAAATCCCCTTCGAGGTGAATGCCTTCCGCAAGTACTGCCTGCTCAACGGCTTTGACGACATCGGCCTGACACTGCGCCACGCCGACAAGATCAAGGCGTTTGAGGCAGAACGCCTGGCCACCAAACCCTGGTTGGCCCACACCGCTCAATAAAGAAGAAGACCCATGAAAATCGCAGTCCTCCCCGGTGATGGCATCGGCACCGAAATCGTTGAACAGGCCGTCAAGGTCCTCCAGGCCCTCGACCTGAAATTCGAGATGGAAACCGCCCTGGTGGGCGGCGCCGCTTACGACGCGCACGGTCACCCCCTGCCCGAAGCCACCCTCCAGCTGGCCAAAGACGCTGACGCGGTGCTGTTCGGCGCCGTGGGCGACTGGAAATACGACAAGCTCGACCGCCCGCTGCGTCCCGAACAGGCCATCCTGGGCCTGCGCAAGAACCTGGGTCTGTTTGCCAACTTCCGTCCCGCCATCTGCTACGAGCAGTTGGTGGGCGCCTCCAGCCTCAAGCCCGAGCTGATCGCGGGGCTGGACATCCTGATCATCCGTGAGCTGACCGGTGACATCTACTTTGGCCAGCCGCGCGGCCGCCGCTTAGCCACCGACGGCCACTTCCCCGGTGCAGAGGAAGCGTTTGACACCATGCGCTATTCCAAGCCAGAGATCGAGCGCATCGCGCATGTGGCCTTCCAGGCCGCCCGCAAGCGCAACAAAAAGGTCACCAGTGTGGACAAGGCCAATGTGCTCGAAACCTTCCAGTTCTGGAAAGATGTGGTCACCGAAGTGCATGCCCAGTACCCCGACGTGACGCTGGAGCACATGTATGTGGACAACGCCGCCATGCAACTGGTCAAGGCCCCCAAGGCTTTCGACGTGGTGGTGACCGGCAACATGTTCGGCGACATCCTGTCCGACGAGGCCTCGATGCTCACGGGGTCCATCGGCATGCTGCCTTCGGCCAGCCTGAACACGAAAAACCAGGGTCTGTACGAGCCCAGCCATGGCAGCGCCCCCGACATCGCCGGCAAGGGCGTGGCCAATCCGTTGGCCACGATCCTGAGCGCCGCCATGATGCTGCGCTTCTCGCTCAACCAGGCGCAAGCGGCTGACCGCATCGAGACGGCCGTGAAAAAGGTGCTTGCTCAGGGCCTGCGCACCCCAGACATCTACAGCGAAGGCACGACCAAGGTCGGTACAGTGCAGATGGGCGATGCGGTGGTCAAGGCCCTTGGCTGAGTCCTTGTGCACATCCCACGAAAAGCGCCTTCGGTCGCTTTTTTCTTGCAGGACATGTGCAGACGCACGTGTCGTAAGGCCCATCCAAGCCTGTCCGGTACAATCGGGTCCCATGTTTGTCACCTGCCCGTTCTCCACGAACCTTGCTGTCACCGCCACGGTGGCCGCTGGCATGTGCGCAATCTCCACCAAAACCACGACCATTAAGGGCTGATCCGGCCTGGTTCGTCGTGCGCCCTCCCCGGCCAGACGAGCCGGGCGAACAGTCAACGGTCAAGTCGTGTAGGCACTGTTTCACTTATGAAAGGGCGATGAAATGAGCAAGTTGGTAGGTTTGGTCGGCTGGCGAGGCATGGTCGGCTCGGTTCTGATGGACCGCATGATTCAGGAAAATGACTTTGACCTGATCGAGCCGGTGTTCTTCTCCACTTCCAACACGGGTGGCAAGGCCCCGGCGATGGCCAAGAACGAAACCACGCTACAGGACGCCAACAACATTGATGCCCTGAAAAAGTGCGACATCATCATCACCTGCCAGGGCGGTGACTACACCAAAGAGGTCTACCCCAAGCTGCGTGCTGCCGGCTGGAACGGCCACTGGATCGACGCGGCCTCGAGCCTGCGCATGGCCGACGACGCCGTCATCATTCTCGACCCGGTCAACCGCCACGTGATCGACAGCGCCTTGGCCAAGGGCGGCAGGAACTGGATCGGCGGCAACTGCACCGTGAGCCTGATGCTCATGGGCCTGGGCGGCCTGTTCCAGCACAACCTGGTCGAGTGGGTTTCGGCCATGACCTACCAGGCCGCTTCAGGTGCCGGTGCGCAGAACATGCGGGAGCTGCTCTCGCAAATGGGCGCCCTGCACGACGCCGTCAAGGCCGAGCTGGCCGACCCGGCCTCGGCCATCCTCGACATCGACCGCAAGGTGGCCGCCACCATGCGCGATGCGTCTTTCCCGACCAAGAACTTCCGCAACACCGCGCTGGCTGGCAGCCTGATCCCCTGGATCGACGTGCCCGTCGAGCACGGCCAGAGCAAGGAAGAATGGAAGGGCGGCGCCGAGTGCAACAAGATCCTGAGCAACCCGGCTTTCCGCAGCGCTGGCAGCATCCCGATCGACGGCCTGTGCGTGCGCATCGGCGCCATGCGCTGCCACAGCCAGGGCCTGACCATCAAGCTCAAGAAGGATGTACCGCTGGACGAGGTGACCGACATCATTGCCAAGGCCAACGCCTGGGTGAAGGTCGTGCCCAACGAGCGCGAAATCACCGAGCGTGAGCTGACACCGGCTGCCGTGACCGGTACCCTCACGGTCCCGGTTGGTCGCCTGCACAAGCTGGCCATGGGCAAGGATTACCTGGGCGCCTTCACGGTGGGTGACCAGCTGCTGTGGGGCGCCGCGGAGCCGCTGCGCCGCATGCTGCGTATCCTCTTGGACGCCTGAAAGCTGGCAAAATAGTCAAAAAACCTACATCAGGAAATTTGACCATGGCCCCTCGCAACCGGAAGCCCGCCGACCGCCCAGTCCATTGCCAAACGCTGCTCGTGGCGCTGGCGATCGCTTCCGGTTCGATGTCAGCCCACGCCCTGACCCTCGGCCGCCTCCAGGTCCAGTCCAGCATGGGCGAGCCATTGCGAGCCGAGATCGAGATCACCGCACTCAGCGCAGAAGAGTCGCAAAACCTGCAGGTACAAATCGCACCTGCCCGCAGCTTCCAGCAGGCTGGCATGGAATACAACCCTGCTCTAGATGGCTTGACCGCCCGCATCGACAAGCGACCGGGCGGCCGCACCTTCATCGTGATGCAGGGCAACAAACCGGTACAGGAAAACTTCATCGACCTGATCCTGGAAACCCAATGGTCTACCGGACGGCTGGTACGCAATTACGCGCTGCTGCTGAACTCGGTGTCGGACAAGCCGTCAGCAGCAAATCCGATGACTCCTGCACGCACCGCGCCTGCCGTGGCTGGTTCATGGCCGGCCCCGGTGGTTCAGCCTGCAGACATGCCCCAGGCCCGTATCGAGTACAACGCACAGAATGTACCTGTGTACCGTTTCGACTCGGCCCATGCGCCAGTCGCATCGACTGCCCCCATGCCGTCCGCAACTGGTGCCACAGGCAGCGGAACAACCGCCAGCACACCGGTTGCGCCTGGCAGCGCTGAGCCCAAAGCGCAGACGCTGTTGGTGACTGCCGGTCAGACCGCGTCCCAACTGGCCCTGGCCCACAAGCCCGAATCCACGTCCCTTGACCAAATGCTGGTCGCCATGCTTCGCAGCAACCCGCAGGCATTCATCCAGGACAACGTGAACCTGGTGCGTGAAGGCGCCGTGCTGCGGATGCCCACAGCTGAACAAGTGCAACACATCCCGGCCAGGGAAGCACGGCAGATTGTTCTGGCGCAGAACCGTGAGTTTGCGGAATACGCCCGACGACTCGCTCAGACCCCTCTGCACGTGGCCAAAGACGCCGACCGCGAGACATCCGGCAAAGTGTCTGTGGATGCCCCGCAGGCGGCAGACCCCAGCACAGGCCAGGATAAGCTGACCCTCAGCAAACCGCAGGTGAGCAGCGACAACGTCGAAGCCCGGTTGGTTGCCGAGCAAGAGGCCCGCGACACGGCACAGCAGGCAGCAGCGCTCCAGAAAAACATCGATGCGCTGAAAAGCCTTGTACCGGCCGCTTCTGATGTCAGTTCAGCGTCCCCCGCATTTTCGGCAGATCCCAATGCGCAGAAGCTGGCGGACAAGCCACTTTGGCCATGGGGCGTCGGCCTTGCTGCCGTGCTGGGCTTGTTCCTGTGGCGTCGCAGCCGCCAGACTCCGACCAGCGAGTCCTTTGCACCATCCTACGACGATGAGCCGCTGACCACTGGCCCGGATACCAGCACCACAAGCACACCCGCTATCCCGCCGCAGATGGCCAGCATCGATCTGGATCTGAACGCCGCCACCCCGAGCCCTGCCGAGCCCCAGCCCTCCGAAGTGGATACGGAAGTCGCCAAGCTGGAACTCGCCCGTGTACTGCTGTCCAAGGGCGACACGGCCATCGCCCGCTCCCTGGTGCAATCCGTGGCCGAGACCGGCACGGGTGAACTCAAGGCACGCGCTCAGCAGCTGTTGAGCCAGTTCCCGTGAGGCTGGCACTCGGTGTCAGCTACAACGGCCAGCCCTACCTGGGCTGGCAAAGCCAGCCCTCGGGCCAGACCATCCAGGACCAGCTCGAAAAAGCCCTTTCCGAGTTTTGCGCACAACCCGTGCACACACTTTGCGCCGGCCGCACCGATGCCGGCGTACATGGTCTGATGCAGGTGGTGCACCTGGACACGGTGCTGGAACGCGAACCGTTTTCGTGGGTGCGTGGTACCAACCGTTTTTTGCCGCCCGACATCGCGGTGCAGTGGGCTCAACCCGTACCGGACAATTTCCACGCGCGTGCCAGCGCCTTGGCGCGCCGCTATGTCTATGTACTGCTGGAGTCGCCCGTGCGCCCGGCACTCGAATCGGGTCGTGTGGGCTGGTCTTTCCGCCCACTCGATGAAGCCGCCATGCGCGAGGCCGCGAAGCACCTGCTGGGCGAGCACGACTTCACCTCGTTTCGCGCCAGCGCCTGCCAGGCCCTGAGCCCCGTCAAAACCCTGCACCGCATCGACATCCGTCGGCGCGGCCCTTACTGGCGCTTCGAGTTCGAAGGCAACGCCTTTTTGCACCACATGATCCGCAACATCATGGGCTGCCTTGTCTATGTGGGCGCGGGCGTACACCCCTGCGGCTGGATGCGCGAGGTGCTGGAGGCCAAGAGCCGCGACGCAGCTGCCCCCACCTTCGCACCCGACGGGCTGTACTTTGCCGGCCCGGTCTATGCGCCAGAATGGGGCCTCCCCACCACCACCCCTGCCTTCGACTGGCTGCCATGAGCGTTCAGACCCGTACCCGCATCAAGATGTGCGGCTTCACCCGCGAAGCCGATGTGGAAGCTGCCGTGCAAGCCGGCGCCGACGCGATAGGCTTTGTGCTGTACCCGCCCAGCCCGCGTTCGGTGAGCACCGAACGTGCTGCCGAATTGGCCACTCGCCTGCCCGCCTTCGTCACACCGGTGCTGCTCTTCGTCAATGAAACGGCCGAGCAGGTGCGCGCGGCCTGCGCCGCCGTGCCCGGCGCCCTGCTGCAGTTCCACGGCGACGAAACACCCGAATATTGCGCCGAGTTGAGCCGACTGACCGGCCGACCGCACCTCAAGGCGGCCCGCATCCCTCTGCAAGAGGCCGCCCGCTTCGACTTGCTAAAATTTGCCCAACTTCACCACAAGGCCCAAGCCATCCTGCTCGACGCGCATGTCGAGGGTTTTGGCGGCGGCGGCAAGGCTTTCAATTGGTCACTCCTGCCACCAAGCGTCAACGCTCACCTCGTTTTGTCTGGTGGACTCACACCTGCAAACGTGGCCGATGGCATTCGCACCCTGCGCCCGCGTGCGCGGTCTCTGGCCGTTGACGTGAGCTCGGGCATCGAAGCAGGCAAGGGCCTCAAAGATGCCGACAAAATCCGGCAGTTTGTCGATGCGGTGCGCGCCGCCGACAACGACGCTTGTTGAACCCTTTTTCTCCCATCACCATGTACGACTACCACCAACCCGATGCCAAGGGGCATTTCGGCATTTACGGCGGCAGCTTTGTATCAGAGACGCTGACCCATGCCATCAATGAGCTCAAGGACGCCTACGCCAGGTACCAGAAAGACCCTGAATTCATCGCCGAATTCAAGTCCGAACTGGCGCACTTTGTGGGCCGCCCCTCCCCCGTCTACCACGCGGCCCGCATGAGCCGTGAAGTGGGTGGCGCGCAGATCTTCCTCAAGCGCGAAGACCTCAACCACACCGGCGCCCACAAGATCAACAACACCATCGGCCAGGCCATGCTCGCCAAGCGCATGGGCAAGACCCGCATCATTGCCGAGACCGGTGCCGGCCAGCACGGCGTGGCCACGGCCACCATCTGTGCCCGCTACGGCCTCGAATGCGTGGTTTACATGGGCAGCGAAGACGTCAAGCGCCAAAGCCCCAACGTCTACCGCATGAAGCTGCTGGGCGCGACCGTCGTGCCGGTGGAATCGGGCAGCAAGACGCTCAAGGACGCCCTGAACGAAGCCATGCGCGACTGGGTGGCGAACGTGGACAACACCTTCTACATCATCGGCACCGTGGCCGGCCCACACCCCTACCCCATGATGGTGCGCGATTTCCAGAGCGTGATCGGCGAAGAGTGCCTCACGCAAATGCCCCAAATGTTCAAGTCGCTCCAGATGGCCGAACAGCAACCCGACGCGGTGATCGCCTGCGTCGGCGGCGGCAGCAACGCCATGGGCATCTTCTACCCCTACATCCCCTACGAGAAGACGCGCCTGATCGGTGTCGAAGCCGCCGGTGAAGGCATGGACTCGGGCAAGCATTCCTGCTCGCTGCAACTGGGCAGCCCTGGCGTGCTGCACGGCAACCGCACCTATGTGCTGCAGGACGACAACGGCCAGATCACCGAAACCCACAGCGTGAGCGCAGGGCTCGACTACCCGGGCGTCGGTCCCGAGCACGCCTTCCTCAAGGACATCGGCCGCGCCGAGTACGTGGGCATCACCGACAAGGAAGCGCTCCAAGCCTTTCACTACCTCTGCCGCACCGAAGGCATCATCCCGGCGCTCGAATCGAGTCATGCGATTGCCTACGCCATGAAGCTGGCCAAGACCATGCGCCCGGACCAGTCGATTCTGGTCAACCTCTCGGGCCGTGGTGACAAGGACATCGGCACCGTGGCCGACCTGAGTCAGGCCGACTTCTACTGCCGCCCCAGCTGCCGTGGCCAGTCGGTCAAGGGCGGCGAGCAGCCCGTGAACATCGTCAAATAAGGGCAGGAACATGTACCCCCACGCTCGTCACTTCGTGTACTCGCTGCCCCCCGAGGGGGCTTTGCCCTCCTTGGGGCGGCCCTGCGGAGGTCAATCATGAGCCGCATTGACACCACCCTCTCCCAGCTCAAGGCCCAAGGCCGCAAGGCGCTGATTCCCTTTGTGACCGCAGGTTTCCCGTTTGCCGACAGCACCCCTTCGCTGATGCACGCCATGGCCGGGGCCGGCGCCGACATCATCGAACTCGGCGTGCCCTTTTCCGACCCGTCCGCCGACGGCCCGGTGATCCAGAAGGCCGGTGACCGCGCGCTGGCCTACGGCATCGGCCTCGTACAGGTGCTGGCCATGGTGCGCGCGTTCCGCCAGACCAACAGCACGACCCCCGTGGTGCTGATGGGTTACGCCAACCCGATCGAGCGCTACGACCAGAAGCACGGCGCCGACAGCTTTATCCGCGACGCTGCCGCTGCCGGCGTGGACGGCGTGCTGGTGGTGGACTACCCACCGGAGGAATGTGTCGAGTTCGCCGCCAAACTGCGCGCCCACGGCATGGACCTGATCTTCCTGCTGGCCCCCACCTCGACCGACGAGCGCATGCAGCAAGTCGCCCAGGTGGCCAGCGGCTATGTGTACTACGTCTCGCTCAAAGGCGTGACCGGCTCAGGGGCGCTCGATACCGCCGCTGTGGAGGCCATGCTGCCGCGCATCCGCAAGCATGTGAGCGTGCCGGTGGGCGTGGGTTTCGGCATCCGCGACGCGCAAACGGCCAAAGCCATTGGCCGCGTGGCCGACGCAGTGGTGATCGGCTCGCGCCTCATCCAGCTGATCGAAAACGAGAGCGCCGACAAGGTCAACGCCGTGGCCGGCGAGTTCCTGTCCGGCATCCGCCAGGCGCTGGACGCCTGAGCCCGGAGAGGCCGCTCGCCTGCGGCCTCAGAACCGGTAACTGGCGCTCAGCCACATTCGTGGCTTGGCATCGCGCTCGTTGGCGTCCACTGGGCGGCCGCCCTGGCCGCGCCAGGCCAGCGCCAGATCAGCACTCCAGGCACCACGCAGGTAACGCAAGCCAACACCGCCACCGGCCAGATCACGTTCGATCTTCGGGCCTTTGGCATCGGTGCGAACGCGGCCGTGGTCATAGAAGGCGTAGGGCGCATACTCGCCCAGGCTGTAGCGCAGCTCCAGCTGCGTGAGCCAGCCCTCGTCACCGCTGGCCTCACCCACCGGGTAAGCGCGAACACCAGCGGGTCCGGACAGGACCATGCCTTCGGAGCTGTCCAGATTCTTGTTGGCGGTTTGCATGCTCACGCGACCGTACAGGCTGAACCCGACGGGCAATGACTGCAGGCGAATCACGTCCAGGTTGAACTTGCCGAATGAGCCCAAGGTGTTGTTGTCGTTGGCAGGGTTGCGTTGCAGTTTGCCCTGCGTCCAGCTGACAGAACCAAAGGTGATGCCGCCACCGCCCATGCCGTCGCGGTGATCGAACTGCAGCGTCAGAGGCACGCTGTCGCTGGATTTGGTGTCCGTGGGCTGTGCATTGGCGGCATCCTTGAGCCGCTTGTGCTGCGCCGTGGCCGACAGGGTCACGTTGCTCTTCTGGCTGCGCACCAAGGGGTAGCTCACGGCGACACTGCTGACCTCTGCCGTCCCGTGGGTTTGGCTGGCAGCAAATTCCCTGCCCAGCTCGTAAGACGTGTAGGCATAGCCCAAAGTACCGCGCCAGCCCGAGCTGCCCAGCGGGGCGCTGTAGTTGACCGAGCCCAGGCGCAGGTTTTCGTTGGAGGCCAGGCCCGTCAGGCTGAGCTGGTCACCAAACTGGAACGGACTGTTGATGTTGGCACTGGCACGCAAGCGGTGGTAACCACTGTAGCGGTTGCCATGGTTGTCAGCACCCACGCTGCCCTCAATGGCTGGCTCGCGTGTCATGCGCACCATCAGGTCGCCACTGCCGACCTCAGTACCAGGACGGATGATGGGCGAGGACTTGTAGCCCGGCTGGTCGTCCAGGATCAGCGTGGTGCGTTCGAGCTGGCGGCTCTCGATCACGCTGCCGGGCTGCAAGGCCTGCAAGAAGCGCTGCGCGTCTTCCTGGCCATCGCCCTCAGCCTGAACCCGTCCGTAGCGGCCTTCGATCACCTCGATCTCCAGGCGACCATCGCGCAAGGGCTGCGGCGGCAAAAAAGCACGAGCAAAAGGGTACCCTGCATCGCGGTAAACATTGGCCACCTGACTGGCCAGTGCCCGCAGCCCGGCCAGATCAAAAGAACGGCCCGCCACATCACCCAAAGCCTTGAGCAAATCGGCCTCGGCAAGCACGGTCGCCCCCCGAATGCTCACGCTTTGCAAGGGCACCTGCTGACCGCCGGGCAAGGTGGGCGATAGGGCGGGTGCCTGCAGATCAATGGTCGAGCCGCTGCGTGGCAATTGCGGCAGCCGCTGTTGTTGCTGTTGCAGGATCTGACCGGCATCTGGAGCGGTTTGGCCCTGTGCGAGGCCAGTCATGGAGATGGCGGCAGCCAGGGTTGTCAAGCGGATTGTGTGGTGCATGTCGATGGAAGGTGATTTCAGATGCAATGCGCAGGAAAAGCGAACGTTCAACATCAGTTCACCCCCTGACCCGGCACTGCGGCATCGCTGGCCTGAGTGGGCAGGTTGATGCCGCCATTGACCACAAACACCCGCATGAACCCTGCCGGGTCTCGCCCTGCGCCTTCGGGCATGGCCGCTACAGCATTGCCTGTAGCCTGCCCGCCGGAGCCAGTGGACTCGGCCGGTGAGGCGTTGACATTGACAAAAGCCAGACCGCCAGACAACGACAGGACGGCTGGAGAGCCACCAGCAGCGGCCCCTGTAGCAGACGCAGTACCCAAGGCAAGACCCGGATTGAAGCCGGTCAACGCCGAGGTGGGCACGGAGCTGCGACCAGGTCCAGTAGAGCTCGGGTCAGAACCACCAGCAGCTTGCCGGGCTGCCTGCTGGGCAGCTTGTTGCGCAGACTGGATGGCTGCAGCCAGCTGCAGGGACTGGGTTACTGAATCAGCGTTCTCGCTGGATCCCCCCGTATTGGCGCCGCCGTTCGAGCCCGTTGCGGTGTCTGTGGCACCACCTGTACCGCCCGACGCAGAAGATTCTGAGCCTGAACCTGATGAACCTGTGCCTAATGAACCTGTGCCTAATGAACCTGTGCCTAATGAACCTGTGCCTGATGAACCTGTGCCCGATGAGCCAGTACCTGATGAGCCCGCACCCTGATCACCCGAACCAGTGCCTGAGCCAGAACCACCGTTGTTGTTGGTTCCGCTCGAATCGGTGTCTCCACCACTGCTGTTGGTATTGGCGACCGATTTGATCTTCCAGACCGTGCCGGTGGCTGTCATTGTCAAACGGGCGTAACTGCTAGTCAGCGAGGTGTCGTCCTCGATGCTCCACCCTGAGTAGAGCGTAATGTCCTGCATCTCTGCCGTGGTCTTACCGATACCGCCCGCGCTGGTGGTTTGTCCGGTGGTCTGTTTGTCCCAGAAGCTGCTGACGACTGAGTTGTAGGCGTTGGTTCGTAGCGAAGAGTCATAACCCACCAGACCACCCACATTGCTTGTACCTGTCACAGGCCCAATGGCGTAGCTGTTGATGATTTGCGGACCGCCCACGCGACTTTCGCCTCCAAAACTTCCAACCAAACCTCCAACAGTGCGAGTACCACTGACAGAGCCACTGGCATAACTGTTCTCAATCTTGGTGCCCTCTGCAATGCCCACCAAACCACCACTGTTCTCATCGGTAGCGATCACCAATCCAGAGGCGTGACTTTTTTCGATGGTGTTCAGGGTGCCAGACCAGGAATTGGCCCACCCCACCAGCCCACCCACGCCGTACTCACCGCGAACCTCGCCACTGGCATAGCTGAGAGAAATGTTCCCATCGCTGTAACCCACCAGACCGCCGGCATAGCTGGCGCCAAGAGACGTCACATTCCCGCTTGCATAGCTGTCAGTGATCGACCCCTCTGAGGTACCTACCAGGCCACCTGCACCGTCACTCGTGCCAGTGTTCGTTACATTGCCCAGTGCATGGCTGGACACTATGGAACCATCACTGTAGCCAACCAGGCCGCCTACCTGACCCTTTCCTGAAACTGCACCTGAGGCCGAGCTGGCGGTAATCGTCCCGCTGTTGTGACCCACCAGCCCACCTGCTTCATCTCGCTGACTAGTGACATTGACGTCAGCAGAACTCTGAGTAACCGATCCCTCGTTGTATCCAATCACACCGCCCATACCGGATGCGGCTCCAGTGACCTGCCCTCCCGATGCAAGCAAACCGGTGGCGTTGCCGCCCAAGCTGCCCACAACCCCGCCAACGTAGTAACCACCCCCTTGAACGGCAATGTTTTCAACTGTCAAATGACGTAAATTGCCTTCTTCCATGAAGCCGACAACAGCCCCTACGTTCTGGTAACCCTTGACGACCGGATCAATGAGTTTCAGATCACGGATTTCACTGGAAGACCCGGAGACATAACCAAACAGACCTACGCCACTGCTGTCGAGCGCCTCATTTGCAGCGGGCGAGCCAGGAAGTTCAGTCGGGCGCTGGATGGTCAAGCCAGTGATGCTGTTGTTCTTGCCGTCAAAAACGCCCACGAATGGACGGTCTGAGCCTGATGCAGTCCACTCTTCTTCAGCGGTGTCATAGACCAACGGTCGCAGGCTGCCTATCGGCTTCCAACTACCCTGGAAACTTGATCCAACCGCAGTGCCTTTCCACATCTCACTCGGGTTTGTCAGAGATGGGGCAAGGTTAATGTCATTGGCCAACGAGTAGCTGTGATCAAGCTTCATCGCTATCAGCTGCAGCTCATGCGCATTGGTAATGTTCTGTCGCCACTCGCTGCGCAGAAAGGGGCGGGTGGCACCATCGGCCATCCACCAAGTGCTGGTGAAGTCGAAACCGGTGTATTCCGTCTGGGTATAGGCGTTGTTGGTTTCCTGTACCAGCGCTGTCGCCGATTGGGCGTTGCTGTTTGCGCCAAAGGCGATGGCTTTGCCGGTGGTTTCGTTGTCCCAATAACCGTTGGTGACGGTACCGGAGTTGCTGCCGACCAAACCCCCACTGTGGGTTCCACCCGCAACAGCACCAGCTGCGTAGGCGCTGGTTATCGAGCCCCCGGTGTAGTTCTTCCCTACCAAGCCGCCCGCAGCCTCGCCCTCGCCAGTGACCGTTCCAATGGCATAGCTGTCCCGAATGGCAGCGACGTTGTAACCGACGAGCCCGCCAGCAAAACCATAAGGGCTACTAGTTTGAATGACATTCCCCGAGGCGGAACTTTGGGTCACAGAACCGGCGGCAGCGTAGCCCAGCAGGCCTCCGACGTATTCGCCAGCCGATAAATTCACGGCAGCATGGCTGCTGTCGATCCGCGATTGCGCGCCATAGATGTAACCAACCAAACCGCCGGTGTAGTCGGTCTTGCCCAAGGGCGCTGTCACGCCACCGGTCGCCGTCACGTTGTGGATATAGGTGTGCTCTGCCACGCCGACCAGCGTCCCGATGTAGAGGGTGTTCGTTGTTAAGGCATTCAAATTAATCGCAGCGTTGGCCAGATTCAGGTTGCGGATGGTGGCACCAAGCGTGGCGCCAAAAAGGCCGCCGAGGCCGTCACCCCAGTTCGGCGAGACAAGGCCCGTTGTGCTCAGGTTGTTGATGGTGTTACCCAGGCCATCGAAACTGCCACAGAACATGGTGGTGCAATTACTCCACTCGTTGCCTATCGGCGTCCAGTTGCCGCTGAAGGTAAGACTGGAGCCCAGAGCGTAGTTGCCGTTGAGGGTCATGGCTTGCAGGGCGTCCTGGCTGTTGAGTACGGTGTAGTTGATGGGCGTGCCGTCAGAGCCGAATGTGATACTGAAGTTGGTTTGATTTGTACCGTTATTGCCATTGGCAGCGCCGCTACTTTGAAGAGTGATGGGCGCTCGGATGGTGTATGTAGCGGTACTCTCCTCCGCCACCTCGCCTTGCCCATACTTCAACGCCAGCTTGCCGCTGGCATGGGATGCCGTAATCGGCGAGTTGATTTCGATATTACGGTGAGCGTTCAGCGTCAGGGTATTCGCGCTGCTCCATGTCACGCTGTCGTTGACAAAGATATCGCCGTTTGTACCGGTTGTACCAAAGACTTCGGTGGCGGTATTGGTTCCTGTGTTGGCGGTTTGAATGGTGACACTGTTACTCCCGAGCATAGTCCCCAGCGCACTCCCGGTGATGTCACCGCCCGAAGCTGCCACGGTGAAATCTACAGGATCAATCAGCCATTGACCGGTTTTGCCATTGGCCGCAGCCGTGGTGATGTTCAGGCGATCGGCGAATGCCACTTTGGCCGCGCTGGTTTCGATAAACCCACCGTCGCCGCCGTTCGGTGCACTGGCATCCAGCGTGCCGCCAACACTCACACGCCCTTTCGCCATGTCACCCATCAGATAAATCTCGCCCTTCTCACCCGTGGCCAACGTCTGCGCTTCGGTGATGCCGGTGTGGTTGATGACCGTACTGACAGATCCCCGGCCGACTTCGCTGTCAGGTACACCAGCCCGCCATCGGCCTTGATGGCACCGCCCTGCTCGATCAGAGCGTCCAGCGCCCCCTCTTCCACCTGAATCTTCACCGGCCCGCCCAGGTCCAGCGTGACCTTGTGGCCGGCGCCCATCAGCACATTGCCTTTCTCGGCGGTCAATGTGCCTTCATTGCTGATCCTGGCGGCAATCAGAGCCACGGTGCCGCCACCCTGGCCATTGCCGTGCGCAGTGATGCGCCCCTGGTTGACGATGGCGTTGCTGCTGGTACCTTCAAACTTGTAGTGGCCCGCCATGAAGTCTTGCGTGCTGATGTTCAGCGTGCTGGCCACGATGCCGCCCACATTCACCTGCGCGTCTTTGGTAAAAAGCACGCCGTTGGGGTTGACCAGAAAAACCTGGCCGTTGGCGTTGAGCGCACCCTGGATGACCGACACATCAGACCCCAGCACCCGGTTGAGCGCCACGGCGTGGCTGCCCGGCTGCACAAAGTTGACAGTGTGACCTTGGCCGATGCTGAAGCTTTGCCAGTCTGCGGCCATGCGATCGCTGGTTTGGGTGATGGTCAGGGTCTTGCCTTGTGTGGCCATGCTGGCCGAGCCGGCCATGATCTGCCCTCCGGTGGGCAGCTGGGCCTGCACCGCTGCGCCCGAGAGCAAGGCCATGCTGAGCAACAGGCTGCGGGCCCGTGCGCTTTTTTTGCCGCCTTTGCCCCGCCCTCGGGCGCACTCGGCCACGGGCAAAAAGGTTTGCAGGGCATCGCTCCAGACTAGGCGATAGGTGTGGTTCAGGCTGGTCTTCATTCGGGCTCTCCGCAACGGTTGCGCATTTGCGCGTGCCGCACGGTAAGCCGCCAGGACCCAGCAAGCTTGCCAATCCTTGCCGTTTTTAGCGTTTTTAATGAATTAGGCTAAGCGCACTTCGACACAGAGGCGATAACCACGTCCCCGCTCTGCCCGGACCGCCGGTGCTTGTGCCCCGAGCTGGTGGAGCTTGCTGCGCAGCCTGGACACCAGCACCTCGAGCTGGGCCTTGCCTTGCTCGTCGACCGGCTTCGCCAGGATTTGCAGCAACTGCCAGTGCTCCAGAAAGCCTTGTGGTGCCAGCACCAACGCTTGCAGGACCCGCGCCTCGGGCATGCGCAGGCTCAGGCTGGTGTCACCCGAGAAGAGCCGAGCCTTGCCCACATCCAGGCACAGTGGTGCGCTGGCATCTGCAATCGCTGCATCTTGCATCCGACGCCGTTGCAGCGCCTCTACCACGGCGCACAACTCGGCCGGGTCGGTGGGCTTGGTCAGGTAAACGTCTGCGCCCTGCTGGTAGGCCGCGAGTTTGTCGTCCAGCGCATGTCGCACCGTCACCATGACGATGCCAATACCGGGACAGGTCTTGCGCAAGCGGGCCGCCAATGAAAAGCCGTCCTCGCCCGGCAGGTTGAGGTCCAGCACGGCCACATCAAAACGCCGGTCGGGCGAGAGCTCGTCCAGCGCTTCGGCGCTGGCGGCCTCCATGACCACATGGCCCTGCATGCGCAGGACCTCGACGGTCACGGCCCGCAAGGGATCGTGGTCTTCGACCACCAGAATATTCAACGGGGTAGCCACAGTTCAAAAACAATCTCGGGCTCTTGCGCCTTGTAGTCGAGGCTGGCGCCCATGGATGCACAAAGGTTACGGACGATGTGCAGGCCCAGACCACTGCCCACATGCTGGCGTGCTCCAGCGGCACGGTAATACTTTTCGAACAAATGCTTCGGGTCTGGACGGCCGGCAGGCCCTGCCGCATTGGACACCCGCATCAGCAAGCCGCTGCGGCCGCCTCGCGGCTGGTCTGCGCAGTCCAGCAGCACCCTGCTGCCCGCAGGCGAATACTTGCAGGCATTGTCCAGCAGGTTAGTGAGCACAGTGCGCAGCAAGACAGGATCGGCCTGGACCAGCGGATTGCAGTCCACCTGCCAGACCCGCTGGCAGCGCCGCTGGAACTCCGGTTGTGCGGCCAGGCACTCGTCGACCATTTGCGCCATGTCGCAGACGCTGGACTTGACCTGCGCTGCACCATCCTCAAGTCGGCCCAGTTGGGCAATGCGGTCGATCACAGCGTCCATGTCATGCACGGCCTGCCGGGCATGGTTGTCGATGGCGGCCGATGGACTGGACAAGCCCAGCCGCATGCGAATGACCGACAAAGGCGTCTTGAGTTCGTGGGTGATCATGTCAATGAAGCGGCGCCGCTGCTCGGCCACGACATGCTGCTCATCAGCCACCGCCTGGGCACGGTCTTTCTCTTGTTGGCTCGACAGTAACAGGACCTCCAGTCTTTGGTTGCGGCGCCTGAGCGTGACCTGCACAGCCAGCACGCTGCCCAGAATGCCTGCCTGGTAAACGTAGACCACCAAAAAATCGCCTGAGACCCAGCCTAGCAATGCCAGTACCGATGGGAGCGCACCAACCAGGGTGATCAAGTGGGCGATGAGCAGGAGGCGTGCATCCGGTTCTTCGTCGCGCCATAGCTGAAGGCAACGCCAAGAACCCACCAACAGAACCATCAAAACCGAGATGAACAACCATTGAGCCACCATGTCGTAGTAGCCCAGAAAAGGCGCCGGTAGACTCACACAAGTCAGTGCAATAACGGCCAAATAGAAACGATTGGCCCAGGGATTCCAACGATGGACCTGCAAGGCGACCCGATAAAAAGCAGTGGCTGTCAAGGTCAGCAAGATCGATCCGACAGGCACCAGCGGGTCGGCCAGGGTCGGCATTTGTGGCAGCAGATACTGCGTACCCAGACCCTGCACAAAAACCAGCACCATCAGGCCAGACAACACATACGCCGAGAAATACAAGGCCAAGGGATCCTGCCTGCGCAAAAGCCCGGGCAAGTTGGCCATGAGCGCAAAAAGGTATCCCCCTATCAGAATACCCAAGAGCGCGTACTCGGCCGTTGCGGCAACCAGAAAATCGGCTGGGCGCCAAGCCTGCAGTGTGAAGATGGCACTGCTGGTGGTTTTCAAGCGCACATAGACGATCTGCGGTAAAGCGTCTCGGAACATCAAGGTCTGCACCAGGGTACGGGTTGCTACCTCCCGCTGACTGAAGGGCAGCCGGTCACCATGCCGGTGCTCGGTGTAATGCCCTGGCCTACCCAGGTCAGGAAGGTAAAAGCGCACATCGTCCAGATAAGTCGGACGCGCCTCCAGCAAGCGACTGGGCAGGATCTGGAAGGCAGCATCAGGGGCCTGCACCTCTATCCGGAACCAGTAGACAGACCGGGTAAAGCCGTCTGCAAAGCTTCCTTGAACGGGCTTGAAGTCGTTCCACCTGCCTGCTGCAGTGACAGTTTCGATGGACTCTTTGCCCCATGTATCTTTCAAGACATGCAAAGACAAAGGCGTTGGCGCAGGCCACCCGGCCACAGCTGGTGAAAAAAAAACCAACGAAAACCACAAGGTCAATACCGTCGCGGCCCAAAGCCTCAACCGTTTTATGGCACTAACTTTTGCTGCATTCATCGAGCGAGGGTGACAGTTGGCGCTTTGCATGGTCAGGGTTGGTAAGAATACCCCGTTGGCAACATCGGGGATAATTGCCAGCAGACTTCAGGGCTGGATGCCTTTCCAGTACCCTCCTAAATACTCACTGTGAATCTCACACTATGTCTTGGCTTGAAAAACTGCTGCCGCCCAAAATCGTCCACACCGACCCGGCCGACCGCCGTTCGGTGCCCGAGGGCCTGTGGATCAAATGCCCGAGCTGCGAGACCGTGCTCTACAAGAACGATCTGGAGCAAAACGTCAACGTCTGCCCCAGCTGTGGCCACCACCACCGCATTGGCGCCCGCGCCCGCCTGAACGCCTTTCTGGACGGCGAAGGCCGCTACGAGATCGGCCAGGAAGTGGTGCCGGTCGATGCCCTCAAGTTCAAGGACAGCCGCAAATACCCCGAGCGCCTGAAAGAAGCCATGGACAACACCGGCGAAACCGACGCGCTGGTGGTCATGGGCGGCGCGGTGAACAGCATTGAGCTGGTGGCGGCCTGCTTCGAGTTCGACTTCATGGGCGGCTCCATGGGCTCGGTGGTGGGCGAACGTTTTGTGCGCGGCGTCGAAACCGCCATCGAGCAGAAAGTGCCTTTCGTGTGCTTTACCGCCACCGGCGGCGCCCGCATGCAGGAAGGTCTGCTCTCGCTCATGCAAATGGCCAAGACCAATGCGGCCCTGACCCGTCTGGCCAAGAAAGGCCTGCCCTACATCAGCGTGCTGACCGACCCGACCATGGGCGGCGTGTCCGCAGGTTTTGCCTTTGTGGGCGATGTGGTGATTGCCGAGCCCAAGGCCCTGATCGGCTTTGCAGGTCCGCGCGTGATCGAGACCACCGTGCGCGTGAAGCTGCCCGAGGGCTTCCAACGCGCCGAGTTCCTGCAGGAAAAAGGCGCAGTGGATTTCATCTGCGACCGCCGCGAACTGCGCAAGACCATCGCCAATGTCCTGGCCATGCTGCAACGCCAGCCGGCCGATGCTGTGAGCTGAGACACCGCAGCACCCGATACAGGCCCTCTCAGGAGGGCTTTGTTTTTCAGCGCCACAAATAAAACAGCCCGGAGAGGCTTGACCTGTCCGGGCTGGTCAGTGGCCACGAGAGGACCGCTGACAAATGGCCCAGGGGAAGAGTATCGTTCCCGAGGGCGAGGCGCATGCATGCACCTCAGGGGAGCAGCCTCAGTCGCCCGAAAGCCGCAGTGACAATGTAGGCTTGCGCGAGTTCAGCGTCAAGACTGTGCGCGCATTCAGTACATCCAGCCGGCCTGCAGACCTGCCAGCAGCATCCCTGCCAGTTGCAGCGCCAACAGGAGCACCAGCGGCGCAAGATCGACACCGCCAATCAGCGGCACGATGCGACGTACGGGCTCAAGCCAGGGCCTGACCAGTTGGTCAGCCATGTGAAAGAAGTAGGACCCCGGCTGTACCCAGGACATCAGCGCATACACCAGCACCAACGCGCTCAGGGCCGATACCGCCAGTTGCATCAAGCCCACCAGGCTGAGCAGAGGCAAGAGGCTCAGCTGGCCTTGTCCCCCAGCCAGCAGCCACAGCATGAAAAACTGCAGCGCCTTGACCAGCCATGCCGCCACCAGGCTGGAGAGGTCCCAGCGGCTCCAGGGCGGAATCACTCTGCGCAGCGGCATGACGATCCAGTCGGTCATGGCAAACACAAATCGGCCAAGCGGCTGGTTGAAGGGAATGCGCTGGGCCTGCATCGCCAGGCGCAGCAAACAGGTGCCAGCCACCAGGCCTGCAATCACATTGAGCACCAGGCTCACCATCTGGTAAATCATCGACAGACTCCTTGCGCGTGCGATGATAGCGGCATGACCACTGCATCCGATCCACCCCCTGGCAACGTTGGCGCCTTGCCACTGTTTCCGCTGGGTGCCGTGGTGTTCCCGGGCTGTCTGTTACCCCTGCAGATCTTCGAATTGCGCTACTTGCAGATGATCGGTGAATGCGAACGTCAGGGTACACACTTTGGCGTGGTCACGCTCACCCGCGGCGGCGAAGTGCACCAGCCGGGCGGACCGACCGAGGAGTTCGAGCCCATTGGCACCCGCATGCGGCTGGAGAAAGTCACACGCCCCCGCCCTGGCATGCTGCACATCTGGTGCCGGGCACTGGACAGCTTTGAGGTGCTGCAAACACGCCAGCGCAGCAATGGACTGTGGATGGGTGAAGTGCGAGACCTGCAGCCCGAGCCCGCAGTGGCCCTGCCCGACCACCTGCGCTACCTCTCGGAGCAGATGGTGGCTGCTCTGCAGCGCCTGCAGGATCAAGCCATGGACCCAGCGCCCTGGCCAGAGCCCTGGCCAGCCGACGATTGCACCTGGCTTTCCCGGCGCTGGGCAGAACTCCTGCCCATGCCCGCCGGCATGAAGTACCGCCTGCTGGCCCTGCGCGATCCGCTGATGCGGCTCGAGCTGATCGGCGACATGGTCCCGCCCAGGGCCCCGACATCTTAAAATACGGGGTTTTGTGCACGACAGGCCTTTGCCTGTCTGCGCGCCATTGACCCCAGCCCCGCCCGGCACCGCCAGGCCCTCCAACATGTCCGACCAGAACGCCACCCCCACCGCCGCCCCGCAAGACGAGAACCAGCTGATTGCCGAGCGCCGCGAAAAGCTGAAAGCCCTGCGCCAGGCCCAGGCCGAAGGCAAGGGCGTGGCCTTCCCGAACGATTTCAAGCCGCAGCACCATGCCGAAGAACTGCACGGTCAGTACGGCCAAACCGCGCCCGAAGCCCTGAACGGCGAAGGTGCAACCAAAGTGCAGGTCAAGATCGCTGGCCGCATGATGCTCAAGCGCGTCATGGGCAAGGCCAGCTTTGCCACGCTGCAGGACGCCACCGGCCGCATCCAGGCCTACATCACGCGTGACGATGTGGGCGAAGAGGTGTACGCCGGCTTCAAGCACTGGGACCTGGGCGACATCGTTGGCGTGGAGGGTTACCTTTTCAAAACGCGCACCGGCGAACTCTCGGTGCACGCCACACGCATCCGCCTCTTGACCAAGAGTCTGCGCCCGATGCCTGACAAATTCCACGGCATCCACGACCAGGAAGTCAAATACCGCCAGCGCTACGTCGACCTGATGACCGACGAAGCTGCCCGACGCCGCTTCACGGCCCGCTCGCGCGCTGTCAGCGGCATCCGCGAATTCATGGTCCAGCACGGCTTCCTCGAAGTCGAAACGCCCATGCTGCACCCCATCCCCGGCGGGGCCAACGCCCGCCCCTTCGTAACGCACCACAACGCGCTCGAGCAGGAAATGTTCCTGCGCATCGCGCCAGAGCTCTACCTCAAGCGTCTGCTGGTGGGCGGCTTCGAGCGCGTCTTCGAGATCAACCGCAACTTCCGCAACGAAGGCATCTCGGTGCGCCACAACCCCGAGTTCACCATGATGGAGTTCTATGCTGCCTACTGGAACTACCAGGACCTGATGGGCTTCACCGAGCAACTCGTCCGTGACGCCGCCCTGAAGGCCGTGGGCACGCTGGCGCTGAGCTACAACGGCCGCCCGGTCGATCTGTCCAAGCCTTTCGCGCGCATGACCATCCGCGAAGCCATCTACGCCCACACCGAAGCAGGCGCCCATGTGGACGACGCCGCCTGGCTGATCAGCGCCCTGAAAAAGCTGGGCATGACGGAAGAAAAGGAAAAGCTCTCGACACGCAGCCTGGCCAGTCTGCAGGTGCTCTACTTTGAGGAAACCGTGGAAGACAAGCTCTGGGAGCCGACCTTCATCATGGAACACCCCACCGAAATCAGTCCGCTGGCCCGTGCCAACGACACCCGCCCCGAGGTGACCGAGCGCTTCGAGCTCTACATCACCGGCCGTGAATTCGGCAACGGCTTCTCCGAGCTCAACGACGCCGAAGACCAGGCCGCCCGCTTCCACGCCCAGGTGGCTGCCAAGGACGGCGGCGATGACGAAGCCATGTTCTTCGACCACGACTTCGTGCGCGCGCTCGAATACGGCATGCCGCCCGCCGGCGGTTGCGGCATCGGTATCGACCGCCTGATGATGCTGCTGACCGACAGCCCGAGCATCCGCGACATCATCCTGTTCCCGGCGCTGCGTCGCGAGCACGAGCTGAACTGACCTGCAGCGCTCCAACTGAAACGCCCGCCAAACTGAATGAGTGGGCGTTTTGCTGTTGGAAATCCGGTGCGTCAGACCTTGCCGTCGGGTAGACGGGGCGCGCGCTCCTGCACTTCGCGCACTTCAACGTCAACCACATCATCCGTCGCAGCCTGAGGACGGCCGAAAGGCTGTGTCCCTCCTGCGCCCCAGGCTGCACCCTTGCGCAACTGACTGAACTGCTGCCAGACCAACACCACCTGCGGCTTGCGGCCAGTCAGCAGCCAGCGCAACGTGGCGAAGACGGTATAGACGCCCAACGCCAGCAGCAGGCCGGCCAGCAGGCCCAGACCCATCAGGGCCATGAAAATCTTGGCGATCCAGTTCATCGGTGCAATTCCTGAAATTCAGGGCAGGCGGTCGAGCGCCTGCATGTAGTCGCGTGCGCGCACCAGCTCGTCCCAGGGGCGGGCTGGCGTGCGGGGCAAGAGGTTCAGACGACGCTCTTCGCTCGCCTCGTCGGGCAGCCAGCGGCCCTTGAGCTGGGCTTCGGCCAGATCACCCAGCACCTGGTCCAGGTCGGCACCACCGTTCACCGTGGAGCGGTTGCACAGCAAAGCCAGGTCGCAACCGGCCTGGAGCGCGCTCAGCACCGCCTCGGTGTAGCTCAACTCACGCCCGGTGATCTGGCGGGCGGCGGCCATCGACAGGTCGTCGGTGCAGACTACGCCGTCAAAACCCAGTTGGCCACGCAAGATATCCCGGATCCAGCGCGAAGAAAAACCCGCGGGGTGGTCATCGACCTTGCTGTAGATGACGTGCGCTGGCATCACGGCCGTGAGCACGCTGCCCAGCCAGGTGTAGGGCAAGGCGTCGTCAGCGAGGATGGCCTTGAGGCTGCGCCGGTCCACCGGCAGGGCCACATGCGAGTCGGCCTTGACGGCACCGTGTCCGGGGAAGTGCTTGCCGCAGTTGGCCATACCCGCCTGCAGCAAGCCGTGCATGAGGCTGCGCGCCAGCAGGGTAACCATGCGCGGGTCTCTGGCGAAAGCGCGATCGCCGATGACGCCACTTTCACCGTGGTCCAAATCCAGTACAGGCGTGAAACTCAAGTCCACCCCACAAGCCCGCAACTCGCTGGCCAGCACAAAGCCAGCCGAGGTCGCGGCTTCGCAGGCTTTGAGGGCTCCCGAGCCCGGCATGCCCTTGCCGTCCTGCAGCCACATCTCGCCAAAGGCGCGCATGGGCGGCAGGTGGGTGAAACCGTCGGTGCGAAAACGCTGCACCCGGCCGCCTTCGTGGTCCACCGCGATCAGCAGATCCGGGCGAATGCTTTTGACCTCGGTGCACAGTTCGCTGAGCTGCGCCCGGCTTTGCCAATTGCGGCCAAACAGGATCAAGCCCCCCACCAGCGGATGCGCCAGCCGGCGGCGGTCGACATCGCTCAATGCGGTGCCGGCGATGTCCAGGATCAGGGGGGCGTGAAAGGTCATGGGGTGTCCATTCAAGGTCGGGCCAGGCCGGCGCAATTCAAGAGGTCTCCACCACGCAGAAGCTGGCGGCGTATTCGCTTTCGTCAGTGACGCTGATGTGTGCCTTCAGGCCCTTTGTCTCGAACCAGGCTTTGAGCTCGCCGTGCAGCACGATCACGGGCTGGCCGCTGGGCAGCTTGGCAATCTCGCACAAGCGCCAGGTCATGGGCATGCGCATGCCCAGGCCCACCGCCTTGCTGAAGGCCTCCTTGGCCGAAAAGCGTGTGGCCAGATAGCGCACACCGCGCTCGGGCCAGCGGGCGCTGCGCGCTTTCCAGGTGGCCATTTCACCCTCTGAGAGGACCTTGGCGGCAAAGCGCTCGCCATGCCTGTCCAGGCTGCTGCGGATGCGGCGGATGTCGCAGATGTCGGTGCCGATGCCGTAGATCATTTGCGCAGGCAAGCCAGATAGGCCTGCACCGTGGCGGCATAGCCGAGTTCCAGCGCATCGCCGATCAGGGCGTGTCCAATCGAGACTTCCTGCAGACCGGGCACGGTCTGGACAAAAGCCAGCAGGTTGTCGCGGTTGAGGTCATGGCCGGCGTTCAGACCCAGACCCGCATCCAGCGCAGCCTGTGCGGCGAGGGCGTAGCGTTGCAGTTGCGCGGCCTGTTCCGGTGTGCCCCAGGCGGCGGCATAAGGTTCGGTGTAGAGCTCCACCCGGTCGGCACCCACGGCACGGGCGGCGGCCATTTGCTCGGGTACCGGGTCCATGAACAGGCTCACGCGCACGCCCAGCGCCTTGCACTCGGCAATCAGGGGGCGCAGGCGCTCGGCGTCCTGTGGAAAGGTCCAGCCGTGGTCACTGGTGAATTGCCCTTCGCTGTCCGGGACAAAGGTCACCTGATGCGGGCGCACGGCGCGCACATGCGCCATCAGGTTGTGGAAGGGATTGCCCTCGATGTTGAACTCGCGGCCAGGCCAGGCCTTCATGAGCTCGGCCAACTCGGTCACATCACTGGCACGGATGTGGCGCTCGTCCGGACGCGGGTGGATGGTGATGCCCTGCGCACCAGCCCGCAGACAAAGCCAGGCCGCACGCGTCACGCTGGGGATGCCCAAGTGGCGCGAGTTGCGCAGCAAAGCGACTTTGTTGACATTGACGGAGAGTGCCACGCGGGTGGCAGAGGCGTTGAAAGTAGGGTCGCTCATAGGCTTTGGATGTCTAGCATCATCTGGCGTGTGCGGAAAGCGCCCACACCGCAATGGTAGTTGAGCAGGTGGCGCAGCGGTCGCTGCAGCAGCGCCAGCAGATCGGCACATTCGCGCAGCAGCGCGGCAAAGGGGACCGGCTCCTCCAGGGCCCTTTGCAGAGCCTGCCACTGCGCGCCCGTAAGGGCCTGGCGCTCATCCGGCCTCACCCATTGCAAACCCGCCTCGGGCACCAGCGCGTAGCGGTCTTGCGGCGAGAGCGGCTGCAAGCTGAGGGTCTGCACATCCAGCGCGGGCAGAAAGCCCAGCTCACGCAGCAGCAGCAGCTCGAAACCGCGCAAGGCCCATTGCAGCGCCTCGGGCTCGCCACTGGCGAGCAGGCGCACGGTGGCAGCGTACACATCGAACAGCGCCGGGTGCGGATCGTCACGCGCCAGCAGGCGCATCAGCAGCTCATTGAGGTAATAGCCCGAGAGCAGTGCCTCGCCCGTGGGCATGACGTGGCCGCCCACCCATTCGGCACCCTTGAGGGTTCGCACATCGCCCTCGCCCCCGTAGGTGATGGACAGCGGCTGCAGCGGCAGCAGCACGGGACGGAAACTGGAGGTGGGGCGTTTGACCCCCTTGGCGGCGAGTGCCACACGCCCGTGCTGGCGCGTGAAGACTTCGAGGATCAGGCTGGTTTCGCTCCAGTCGTAGCGGTGCAGCACATAGGCGGGTTCGTCGCTGATGCGTCGGGTAGCCATGGTGGTCAGGAGGTTTTGCCGCCGGGCCGTCCCAAGGCAAAACGCATCCCCTCGGGGGGCAGCGCATTACACGCAGTGAAAACCGAGAGGGCACACATTTATTCGTAGCCGAAGCTGCGCACACGCGCTTCGTCGTCGGCCCAGCCCGAACGCACCTTGACCCAGAGTTCGATGAACACCTTGGCGTCGAGCAGCTTCTCCAGCTCCATGCGCGATTCGGTGCCGATGCGCTTGAGCTTTTCGCCCTTCTCGCCAATCACCATGGCCTTGTGACCGTCGCGCTCGACCACGATGGTGGCGGCAATGCGCACCATGCGGCTGGCGGTCTTGCCCGGCTCTTCGTCGAACTTCTCGATCACCACGGTCGAGGTGTAGGGCAGCTCGTCACCCGTGAGACGGAACAGCTTTTCGCGGATGATTTCGCTGGCCAGGAACTTCTCGCTGCGGTCGGTCAGCTCGTCATTGGTGTACCACCAACCCTGCTCGGGCAGGTATTTGTCGCAGATCCCCAGCAGGCGCTCAATGTCCCTGGGCTGCTTGGCCGACATGGGTACGAACTCGGCAAAGGGATGGCGCTCCTGCATGTCACGCAACCAGGGCGCAACTTCAGCACGGCGGTGCACCATGTCGAGCTTGTTGGCGATCAGCAGCACCGGGATACCTGGCTTGAGCAGGGACAGCACCTTGGCGTCGGCCAGCGTGAAGCTGCCGGCCTCCACCACGAACAGCACCAGATCCACATCGCCCACCGCGCCCATGACGGTCTTGTTGAGCGATTTGTTAAGCGCGGTGCTGTGGCGGGTCTGAAAGCCCGGCGTGTCCACGAACACGTACTGGGTCTGGTTCCGGGTGCGGATGCCGGTGATGCGGTGCCGCGTGGTCTGCGCCTTGCGCGAGGTGATGCTGATCTTCTGGCCCACCAGTGCGTTCAACAAGGTGGACTTGCCCACATTGGGTTTGCCGATGATGGCGATCAGGCCGCAACGCTGGCCATCCGTCGACACCGTTGACACTGGTGTTTCAGGCACGATGCCGGCCTGCACAGCCTCGTCGGCACTGCGGGGCTGCACCGTGATGCCGGGGATGTCGATGGCACGGCGATGCGCCACCGGGGTGGACGGGTTGGATTCGTCGGGTTGGCGTGGATCGTTCATGCGTGGGTGTTCTTGAGGATGTCGAGCAATGCAGCCGCTGCGGCCTGTTCGGCAGCGCGGCGCGAGGGGCCCATGCCGCGCTGCGACTGGCGCAGCTCACGCACCTCACAGGCCACCTCAAAGGTCTGGCGGTGGGCGGCGCCGGTCGTGGCCATGACAGCGTACTGCGGCAGCGACAGTTTGCGCGCCTGCAGCCACTCCTGCAACTCGGTTTTGGGGTCTTTGGCGGCCGCCTGCATCTGCGGCTGGATCTCGACGTTCCTGAAAACACGCTCCACCAGCGCCTGCGCGGCGCTGTAGCCGCCATCCAGGTACACCGCGCCGATCACGGCCTCCAGCGCATCGGCCAGGATGGAGGGGCGCTTGCGGCCACCGGAGCGCAGCTCGCCCTCGCCCAGCCGCAGCACTTCTGGCAGCTGCATCTGCAAGGCCAGCTTCTCCAGTGTGTCCTGTTTGACAAGGTTGGCCCGCACGCGTGAGAGATCCCCCTCGGGCAGCTGACTCAGCTGCGCATACAACAGGTGCGCCACAGCGAGGTTGAGCACCGAATCGCCCAGAAATTCGAGCCGCTCGTTATGGTCGGCGCTGAAGCTGCGGTGGGTGATGGCCTGCTGCAGCAGAGCCCGGTCACGGAAGGCGTAACCGAGGCGGATCTGCAGCGCGGAAAGCGGTTCGGTGGTGCTCACGTGATCAGTCGAACGAGCCAATGCGCTTGAGGTTGCCAAAGTTCATCCAGACAAAGAAGGCCTTGCCCACGATGTTCCGGTCGGGCACGAAGCCCCAGTAGCGCGAATCGAGCGAGTTGTCGCGGTTGTCGCCCATCATGAAATAGTGGCCTTCAGGCACTTTGCAAACCACGCCCTCGACGTTGTAGCGGCAGTTCTCGCGCATCGGAAATTCGTCCGCGCCAGGGATGAAGGCCGGGCGCTCATTGTCGATGATGACGTCGTGCGTCCTGCCCGGCAGTTGCTCGCGTTCGTGGCGGAAGTAGCGCATGGTGGACTCGTCAAAGTAATCGGGCAGCGCCTGGCTGGCGACCGGCTGACCATTGACGGTGAGCTTCTTGTTGAGGTAGGCCACCTCATCGCCCGGGATGCCGATCACGCGCTTGATGTAGTCCACACTGGGCTTGGGCGGATAACGGAACACCATCACATCGCCCCGCTGCACCGGGTTGCCAGCGGTGATCTTGGTATTGGCCACCGGCAGGCGAATCCCGTAATGGAATTTGTTCACCAAAATCAGGTCGCCAATGTGCAGCGTCGGGATCATGGAACCCGAGGGGATTTTGAAGGGCTCGAACAAAAAGGAACGCAGCAGGAACACCACCACGATGACCGGGAACAGACCTGCGGTCCAGTCCAGCCACCAGGGCTGGGCCAGCAGTTTTTGCTGGGCCTCGCGGGTGTCGGTGTCGACCTTCTCGATGCCCATGCGCTGCAACTCGGCGCGGCGGCTGGCGGTCTCGGCCTCCAGCCTGGCCGCGGCTGCGCGTCGCTGCGGCAGAAAGTGCAAGCGCTCGGCCAGCCAGTAAACGCCCGTGACCACCGTGGCCAGCAAGAGCAGCAGGGCGAAGTTACCCTCGATGAAGCCGAGGTACCAGCTGGCTGCGTAGCCGGCAAAGCCGGCGAGGATGAAAGCGGTCAGGATGGGCATTTAATCTTCTACCTGCAGAATGGCGAGGAAGGCCTCTTGCGGCACCTCGACCGAACCGATCTGTTTCATGCGCTTCTTGCCCGCCTTCTGCTTTTCGAGCAACTTGCGCTTGCGGGTGATGTCGCCACCATAGCATTTGGCCAGCACGTTCTTGCGCAAGGCCTTGATGGTTTCGCGGGCAATGATGTTGGCGCCAATGGCGGCCTGGATCGCCACGTCGAACATCTGGCGGCTGATGATCTCGCGCATCTTGGCCGCCACCGCACGGCCGCGGTACTGCGACTGGCTGCGGTGCACGATGATGGACAGGGCATCGACCTTCTCGCCGTTGAGCAGGATGTCGACCTTGACCACATCGGAGGCACGGTACTCCTTGAACTCATAGTCCATCGAGGCATAGCCGCGGCTGACCGACTTGAGCTTGTCGAAGAAGTCCAGCACGATCTCGCCCAGTGGCATCTCATAGGTCAGCATGACCTGTCGGCCGTGGTAGGCCATGTTGATTTGCACGCCACGCTTCTGGTTGGCCAGCGTCATCACCGGACCCACATAGTCCTGCGGCATGTACAGGTGCACTGTGACGATGGGTTCACGGATTTCCTGAATGCGGCCTTGCTCGGGCATCTTGGAGGGGTTTTCCACCATGATGACTTCGCCGTCGCCCTTGACCACCTCATAGACCACGCTGGGCGCGGTGGTGATCAGGTCCTGGTCGAATTCGCGCTCCAGACGCTCCTGCACGATTTCCATGTGCAGCAGGCCGAGGAAGCCGCAACGGAAACCGAAACCCAGCGCCTGCGAGACTTCAGGCTCGTACTGCAGGGAAGCATCGTTGAGCTGAAGCTTCTCGAGCGCATCACGCAGCGCGTCGTACTGGTTGGCTTCGGTCGGGTAGAGGCCGGCAAACACCTGCGGCTGGATTTCCTTGAAGCCGGGCAGCGCCTCGGTGGCCGAGCCCAGGTTGTTGGGCAGCTTCTTTTCGAGCGTGATGGTGTCACCCACCTTGGCAGCCTTGAGCTCTTTGATGCCCGCGATGATGTAGCCTACCTCGCCCGCTTGCAGGCTCTCGCGCGGCTGGTTGGCCGGCGTGAAAACGCCCAGGCTGCCGGCTTCATAACAGGCGCCGGTGGCCATCAGCTTGATGCGCTCGTTCTTGGCCAGACGGCCGTCCACCACGCGCACCAGCATCACCACGCCGACATAGCTGTCGAACCAGCTGTCGATGATCATGGCGCGCAGGGGCGCGTCAGGGTTGCCGCGCGGTGCGGGTACCTTGGCCACGATCATTTCCAGGATCTCGTCCACACCCATGCCGGTCTTGGCCGAACACGGCACGGCATCGCTGGCGTCGATGCCGATCACGTCTTCAATTTCAGCTTTGGCGTTGTCCGGGTCGGCCTGCGGCAGGTCCATCTTGTTGAGCACGGGCAGCACTTCAACACCCAGATCAAGGGCCGTGTAGCAATTGGCCACGGTCTGCGCTTCCACACCCTGACTGGCGTCCACCACCAGCAAGGCACCCTCGCAAGCGGACAGCGAACGACTCACTTCATAAGAAAAGTCCACATGGCCGGGTGTGTCGATCAGGTTGAGGTTGTAGGTCTGGCCGTCCTTGGCCTTGTATTGCAGCGCAGCGGTCTGCGCCTTGATGGTGATGCCGCGCTCTTTCTCGATGTCCATCGAGTCGAGCACCTGGGCTTCCATCTCGCGCTCGGCCAACCCGCCGCAGCGCTGGATCAGACGATCGGCGAGCGTCGATTTGCCATGGTCGATGTGCGCAATGATCGAGAAATTTCGGATGTGATTCATCAAGGACGACTTGCAAGTGCTTGTGGGCACACGGCCCACACAAGAAAAAAAGGGCGCGTCGAGTGGTGACGCGCCCTGAACCAACAATCTATGGCAACTGCGATGGTTGGGACTTCATTGTAGGCAAATTGCCCGGCTCCAACAGCCCCATCACCGCGCGTCTCAGGTCGTTGCAGCCTTGCAACAGCAATTTTATTCACAGCTTATTCACAATCTGATCGTGCAGACTTTGAACAACTTGTGGGATTGCTGTGGATCACTGGTGGACTGTTCTTGAACATCCCGCATGGTGAATCCAGACCTGCTTTCGATGCCATGAATCATCGCTCAAGGTGTCCAATTTTAACGATAACCTGCTGCAAACCCATAAAAAGTAAGCGTGCGCAAACTTTCTATAAGTCCGCTACCTCACGAAAAAATTTTTCCACCTGTTGCAAATGCCGTTCAAAAAGCGGGGAATGACCCCCTCCTGCAGAGGGGGTATTGACAGACGCCAATCACCGAGCTGGCCGCACCAGCACGTACTGCACCACGTCGCCACGACGCACCAGGAGGCTGATGGGTCTGGTCTTGTCCACCCGGGCCATGGCCACTTCGAAATCGCGTACGCCCAGTACCTCGGTGTTGGCCACCGCCAGGATCACATCACCCTCGCGCAAGCCCGCACGGGCCGCAGGCTCTCCTGCCGACTCTATTCGCACGCCACCACGCACGCGCAGTTCGCGCTTTTGGGCATCGCTCAGATCGGCCACCACGAGACCCAGCGGGGCACCGGTGGCGTTCTTGCGCTCTTCCTGCGCCTTTTGGGCTACCGTTTTCTCTGGCTGCAACTCGGCCACCGTGATGCTCACCTCTTTGCTGGCACCACGACGGAACACCGTAGCGCTCACTCGACTGCCAGGCTTGGTGTTGCCGACCATGCGCGGCAGATCCGAGGCTTTCTCGATCGGCTTGCCATCGAACCTGGTGATGATGTCACCCGCCTCGATACCCGCCTTGTCTGCGGGCGAACCCTCTTGCACGCCACGGATCAGCGCGCCCTGGGGTTTGCCCAAACCGATGGATTCGGCCACTTCCTTGGTGACCTGATCGATCTGAACGCCGATGCGACCGCGCGTGACGCGGCCGCTGGCGCGCAGCTGGTCGCTCACACGGATGGCTTCATCCATCGGGATGGAGAAGGAAATGCCCATGAAGCCGCCCGAGCGTGAATAGATCTGGCTGTTGATGCCCACCACCTCACCACGCATGTTGATCAAGGGTCCACCCGAATTGCCCGGGTTGATGGCCACATCGGTCTGGATGAAGGGCAGGTAGTCCCCGGTGTCACGCTGTTTGGCGCTCACGATACCGGCAGTCACCGTGTTCTCCAGCCCGAAGGGTGAGCCAATCGCCATCACCCATTCACCCACCTTGAGGCGGCTGACATCTCCCACCCTGACCGCCGGCAGGCCCGTCGCGTTGATCTTGACCACCGCCACGTCGGTGCGCTTGTCAGCGCCCACGATGCGTGCCTTGAATTCGCGCTTGTCCGTGAGCGTGACCACCACTTCGTCTGCCCCATCGACCACATGGGCATTGGTCATGATGAAACCGTCAGAGGTGAGGATAAAACCAGACCCCACGCCACGCGGCTGAGCTTCCTCGGGTTGGGGTCGGTTCTGACGCGGACCCTGGCGCGGCACATTGGGCAAAGGCACGCCGAAAAAGCGCCGGAAAAACTCCTGCATTTCCTCGTCCGGACCGCCGTTGCCGGCCTCCGTCTGACGCGGCTTCTCCAGCGTCCGGATGTTCACCACCGAAGGACCGACCTGCTCGACCAGTTCGGTGAAATCGGGCAAGCCCCGCACCAGAGGGCCAGAAGATGCTGAGGCCGAGGCCAACGGCTGCGCGTTGACATGGCTGCCTTGCAGCAAGACGGTCGCACTGGCTCCTGCCAACATGAGGGCAGCGCCCACCACGGTTTTCTTCCAGATGTGTCGAACCACGGAAACTCCTTCAGGGGTACTGACGTGACACAGCAAAGATGAGGTCAACCCGCACCAACTCAAGGGGCCCGGCCGCGCTCACCAGCATGACGGGCAGAATCATGCACCGCGCAGCGCAAAGCGTGCCATGATCCGCTTGAATGGCCGGCCTGTAGACAGGCAAATTGCAGCCTTTCTCCCCCTGTCGGCGCCCCTCGGGCGCGCACACTCAGCAGCAAGATTCGGCCCCCGTCCCAGACCAGGCCCAGCTTGACCGGGCGGGCAACACCACCGTGCGTGCTGTGCCACCAGCTCTGCCCGTCCCAGGACAGCTCGCCAGCGGTGAGTGCTTCACGTTGGCAGAACCACAGCGACAGGGCCACGGCCAGCAGCCAGGCCACGCCCATGAGCAGCAGGCTTGCGGACACGGACGCCTGCAACGCAAGCAGTACCAGGATGGGAAACGCCGAGCCCAGCGCCAGCACAGTGGCGATACGCCTGCTCCAAACAAAACGCCCCACCGGGAAAACCACAGGCGGGGCGCTGTTCATGAGCCAACTCGGTATCAAACGCGTTTGAACACCAGCGTACCGTTGGTCCCGCCGAAGCCGAAGTTGTTCTTGACGGCGACGTCGATCTTCACGTCGCGTGCCGTGTTGGCGCAGTAGTCCAGATCGCACTCGGGGTCCTGGTTGACCAGGTTGATGGTCGGCGGCACTTTCTGATGGTGCAGCGCGAGCACAGTGAACACGCTCTCGATGCCACCGGCGCCGCCGAGCAGGTGACCGGTCATGGATTTTGTGGAGCTGACCACGATGTTTTTGGCGTGCTCGCCCAGCGCGGCCTTGATGGCATTGGTTTCGTTCACGTCGCCCAGGGGCGTGGACGTGCCGTGCGCATTCAGGTAGTTGACCTGATCGGCGTTGACGCCGGCGTTGCGCAGAGCGTTGAGCATGGCGCGGCGCGGGCCGTCCATGTTGGGGGCGGTCATGTGGCCGGCGTCAGCGCTCATACCGTAGCCGCCCAACTCGGCGTAAATTTTGGCGCCGCGGGCCTTGGCGTGTTCGTACTCTTCGAGCACCAGCACACCGGCACCTTCGCCCAGCACAAAGCCATCACGGTCCTTGTCCCAGGGACGGGAGGCGGCCGTGGGGTCTTCGTTTCGGGTGGACAGGGCTCGCATGGCGGCAAAGCCGCCCACACCCAGCGGAGAAACCGTGGCTTCAGAGCCGCCGGCAATCATGACGTCGGCGTCACCATATTCGATCAAACGGCCAGCTTCGCCAATGCTGTGCAGGCCGGTAGTGCAGGCAGTGACCACGGCCAGGTTCGGGCCCTTGAAGCCAAAACGCATGGACACATGACCCGAGATCATGTTGATGATCGAGGCCGGTACGAAAAACGGGGAAATGCGGCGCGGGCCGCGGTTGGTGTATTCGGTATGAGTCTCTTCGATCATCGGTAGACCGCCGATGCCCGAGCCGATGACCACGCCGATCCGGGTCGCCTCTTCTTCACCCAGCGCCTCGCCCGTGGCCAGACCTGCGTCCAGCACGGCCTGTGCAGCCGCGGCAATGCCGTAGTGGATGAAGGTGTCCATCGTGCGCGCTTCTTTCGCGCTGATGTAGGACTCCAGATCGAAGTTCTTGACCTCGCCCGCGATCTTGCACGCCAGGGCAGAGGCATCAAACTTGGAGATCAGACCAATGCCGGACTGGCCGGCAAGCAGGTTGGACCATGCATCCGCCACCGTGTTGCCCACGGGGCTGATGCATCCCAAACCCGTGACAACAACGCGGCGCCGGGTCATGGGCGATCAGGCCTTCTTGCTGTTGGCGTAGTCGATCGCGGCTTGC
>Ga0255274_1000002_pt1 | contig 38339 bp, 28 predicted proteins | sample AtltaT_4_FD_183673 | JGI IMG/M metagenome (GOLD analysis project Ga0255274, IMG submission 183673) | Metatranscriptome of freshwater microbial communities from Altamaha River, Georgia, United States - Atl_Colum_RepB_8h (Metagenome... | ecosystem: Environmental > Aquatic > Freshwater > River... | reverse complement strand
GTGCCCAAGCCCAGGCTGGTCTGCTTCTTGATCGTGGCGACGAAATCGTCGAGCACGGCGTTGACCGCCTCCTGCGACAGGTCGGCCACCGACACCATGGCCGCGCCCAGAGCCTGCACTTCGCGCGGGTTCATGTAGCGGATGATCTCGGACGCCTGTTGCTCTCCCAGCAGCAGCATCAGAACCGCTGCGCGCTGGGTGTTGGTCAGCTCTTCCAGCTCCTTGCGCAATTCCTCGGTCATGAAGACATCGGAGGGCGCCAGCGGATCGGCCGGGACGTTGCCATCCTTGCCTTTGGGGTCTTTTTCGGCTTCTTTCTGGGTGGCCATGGTGCAGGTTCCTCAGGCGATCTTCATCATGTTCTTGAGCACATTGGCGACGCGGGCAGAGTCTTCTGCGACCAGCATGCGGATGAGGGCCACCTTGTCGTCGTAGGTGTTGGCCGTATCGAGCATGTCGATCGAGATGCTGGACTTCTTGGGCTTGAGCTTGGCCTTGATCTCTTCCAGGCTCTCGCCTTCGCCGATCTGGATCATCTTCATGTCTTCTTCGCTCAGCTCGCCATCGGACAGGGCCTTGGCTTGCTCTTCCTGCTGTGCAGCGGCAGAGTCGCCCAGCATGTTGCGCATCAGCGGACGCACCACGATCAGCATGAAGACGATGAAGCTGATGGCCAGCAGGGCGCTCTTGAAGCCGGTCTGCAGGCTGTCCTCGAGGTACCAGGGCATGCTTTCGAGCGGTGCCGGAGGCTCGAATTTGGCCGGGACCACCGTCACCAGGTCGCCCCGCTGCTGGTCGTACCCGACCACACCCTGCACCAGCTGCAGCATGCGCTCGAGCTCCTGTTGGGTGTAGGGCACGCTGGCCGGGGCATTGGGGTTGGGCGCGGCGTCCTTGGCCGGCGGTGGGGCCGGGCGCTCATTGACAACGACGGCCACGCTGACCTTCATGATGCCACCGGTTGCGTTGCGCACATGGCGGACGGTGCGGTCGAGTTCGTAGTTGCGGGTGGAGCGGCTGCTGGTGCGCCCGTTGGACTCAGTTGTTCTTTCCTGCGCCTGGTTGGTGTTGGTGTTGGCTGTCGGGTTGGGCGGAGGGGTGTTAGACAGGGCGCCCGGAATGCCGGCGGCATCGCGTTGCTGACTGCGGTCCTCGGCCATCACTTCGGAGCGGGTGCGGGGGCCTTTGTCGCGCGAGTCGAAGTCCTCCGTGGTGCTCTCGATCTGCGTGAAGTCCAGCGACAGGTTCACCTGCGAACGCACATTGGCCTCGCCGACCATGGGCGAGAGGATCTGCATGATGCGGTTGCGGTAGACCTCTTCGAGCTGTTGCTTGTGCTGCTCTTGCGCGGCGGTCATGCCAAGCTTGAGCTCGGATGCAGACTCGGTCAGCAATTTGCCCACGTTGTCCACCACTGTGACATGGTCGGGCGCGAGATAGGGCACGCTCGACGACACCAGGTGCACGATGGCCTGCACCTGGGCGGGCGAGACCACCCGTCCGGGATGGGGCGACAGCACCACAGAAGCCTTGGGCGGTGTGCGGTCACGCACGAAGACGCTTTGCTTGGGCGTGGCCAGGTGCACGCGTGCGCCTTGTACGGTTGCGATCTGCATGATGCTGCGCGCCAGCTCCTGTTCCATGGCGGCATTGATCTTGACCTGCTCCATCAGCTGGCTGGTGGTCATGGCCGATTGGTCCTTGAGCGCGTCGAGTCCGATGGCGCCAGTTTTGGGCAGGCCCTGCGAAGCCAGCAGGATGCGGGCTTCGTGGTAACGGTTGCTGGGCACCATCAGCTGGCCGGTGGCCTGATCGATGCGGGGCTTGAAATCGGCGCTCTTGAGCGTCTCGAACGCCGTCATCTGATCGGCCTCCTGCAGGCCGGGCATCACCGGCCGGTACGGGGTGGCCTGCATCCAGGCGTAGACCAGCCCAAAAACCACCAATACCACCAGCATCACGATCAGTGGCAGCACCTTGCGCACCGAGGGCTGGTTGAGCACGACCTTGAGGTTCTCGCTCAAGGCTTTGGGCGCCCAGGGGGCCAGGGCCGCACCAGGCGCGGCCCCTGCAGGGTTGTCGGCGGTCTGGCCAGCAGGAGCAAGTGCGGTGCTGGCTGCCGGGGCCGGTGGATTGGCGGCGCCTGCAAGTGCGGTGCCGGTGGGCATGGGGACGGTGGCAGTGGCCATGGCGTGTTCTCTTCAGGCGTCTTCAGACGGGCATGTTCAGGATGTCTTCGTAGGCCTTGAGCACCTTGTTGCGGATTTGCAAGGTGGCTTCAAAAGCGATCGATGAGCGCTGCATGCCCAGCACCACATCGGCCAGCGGCAGGTCTTCGCCGCGCTCGTAGGCCTCTTGCAGACGGGCGGCCTCTACTGATGCGTCATTGACCTGACCGATGGCGCCGCTGACCAACTGGCCAAAGCTGCTTTTCTGGACCGAGGCTGTGGAGGCGGCGGAGGGCAGGTCGGCAGGCATTTGCGCTGCCTGGCTCTGGTAGCTGCGCAGGGTCTCCAGCATGGACTGGATGTTCGCGTGCGAAGTGGCTCTCTCGATCATCGGTGTCTCCTTCAGTTGGCGACGGCCATGCCCAGGCCGTGCTCACGCAACTGGGCCAGCTTGTAGCGCAGGGTGCGGGGGCTGATGCCCAGACGCCGGGCGGCTTCTGTCTTGCTGGGTGTGGAGGCCAGGGTTGCCATGATCATCTGGTGCTCGCTCATGCGTGTGGCACTTTCCAGATCGGACGGTATACCCGCTGCTGCTGCGGGTGCTGCAGCAGCTGGCGCTGTCGGTGTTGCGGCAGGAGCCGGTGACGGGGCCGGCGGCAGGCTGGTTGCAGCCACGGCCGGCTTGGCAGGCCAGGGCAGGTCGACATCGGTACGCCCATGGGCTTGCAGCTGCAAAGCACCGGCGTCAAAGGCTTCGTCGAACATCAGGTGCTCTGGCGTGATGGTGTGGCCTGGACACAGCACCATGGCTCGGCGCATCACATTCTCGAGCTCGCGCACATTGCCTGGCCACGGGTACTGCAGCAGCATGGCCTGCGCCTGCGGGTCCAGCTGCCAGGCTTTGCCGGGCTCGTTGTGCATCAGGCACTGCAAGGCCAGCGCAATGATGTCGCCCGGGCGTTCGCACAAAGGCAGCAGGGTCAGGCGGAAGGTGGCGATGCGGTAGTAAAGGTCTTCGCGGAATTCGCGCTCTGCGATCGCGCGGCGCAGGTCCTTGTTGGTGGCGGCCACAAAGCGCACATTGAGCGGGATGGTGACTTGCCCGCCAAGGCGCGTGAGCTGCTTTTCCTGCAGGACACGCAGCAATTTGCTTTGCAGGTGCATCGGCATTTCGCCGATCTCGTCCAGGAACAGGGTGCCCCCGTTGGCCTGCTCGAACACACCCTTGTGCTCGCGATGGGCACCGGTGAAGGCCCCTTTTTCGTGGCCGAAGAGCATGTCCTCGATCAGGTTTTCCGGGATCGCGGCGCAGTTGAGGGCCACAAAGGGGCCACGCGCGCGTGGCGAGGCGTCATGCAGCACACGGGCCAGCACTTCCTTGCCCGCCCCGGTCGGACCTACCAGCAGGGCGGTCACATCGGCCTGTGCCACTTTGCGAGCCAGCGCCAGCAGGTGCTGGCTGACCGGGTCCACAAACACCACCTGGCGAACACGCCGCGCCTGCGCCGCGTTCACGGGCTGGTTTTGCAAACCCTCGTGCAGACGCTGCCAGACCTCAACCCGGCTTTCCTGGTGAGCGATCACGGCGGCGGCACCTTCCTGCGTGGCTTGAACGGCCAGCTCCAGCGCCTGGCGCTCCACGCGGCAGACCACGGGCAGCTGCACGCCGCTGTCCCGCATCGTCTGTTGAACTGCCTGCAATCGGGCTGTGTCTTCACCCAGGCGCACCACCACAGCTTGAGCGTGCGGTGCATGGTGGGCCAGAGCTTCAAGCGTGCTGACCGTCAGCACGGCCCAGCCTGCTTCTTCGAGCAGCATCGCATACCCCTCGGTCAGGGGGGTCTCGGGGTCAAGCCAGAGGGCAAGGGGAGCGGTGATGGGTTGCGGCTTCACGGGTAGGGCCTCACAGTTGTGCAAGGCAAGTAAGCAACCTGTGTGCCATCGAAAATAAGAATACTTAAATGCTTAATTGATGGCTTGTTTGAACCGATAAATGCATTGGGAGAGATTGCCGAGTGCTGGATGCCAAAACTCCGACAGCCTGCGGTGTCGAAGTCCCGCAACCCGGTTCATGCACGGGATGGACCCGTTGCCGGGGCTTTGGGCATGAACGCATGACAGGGGCGCCCGTCGGCACGCAGCACCTCCAGACAGGGCAGCATCTGCGATTGAATACCCATGAACGAGCAGCCGTAAGGGGTCGCCCGCAGGTGGGTGATTCTGAAAAACCGGCACTGCCAGCAATTGGGCGGACCTTCAGGCCCAGGCGGCGGGCTGGGGGGCGGCGGTGTGTGCGCTGGCATGGGCGAACGATGGGGAAGGGGTGGTGGCGTACAGCAGATCCAGCACGGTGGCCATGTCCAGCCCCGCATGAGCGTTGGCTGCGCGTTGGGGCTGGTGGCGGATCTGGGTGCAAAGGGTCAGCGTGTCGACACAGGGGGAGGGCGTGGCGTTCATCATGCCTTGCATGGAGCAAGCGTTGTGCCATGCAACTTGACAGTCCACCATGAAAAAAGCCCCGGGCCTGAGGGCGCCGGGGCTGCAGCCTGTGCGGGAAAGGCGATCAGCCCTGCAGCAGCTTGAGCACGGTTTGCGGTTGCTGGTTGGCTTGCGCCAGCATCGCAGTCGCCGCTTGCGAAATGATCTGTGTGCGGGCGAGTTCGGCACTGGCCTTGGCGTAGTCGGTGTCCAGAATCCGGCTGCGCGACTCGGACGTGTTCTGCGAAACGTTGGTCAGGTTGTCCGTGGCATAGGTCACGCGGTTGATCACGGCACCAATGCCGGCACGCTCTTGGTTGATCCGGTTGATTGCCTTGTCCATCTCCGAAATCGCCTCGTTCGAGTTCGAGCTGGTGGTAATGTCCAGTCCCTTGATGTTGTCCAGAGCACCTTTTTCGTTCACATAGGTGATCACCGGATCATCGGCGCCATCGGGTTCGGTGGTGTCAAAAGTGATCACGCCGGATGCATCCGCCGTCACATCCTCGCCTAGCTCTGAACTGAGTTTGGCAGCAAAGTTCTTGGCAATCGATTCGAGGCTCATGGCTTCATCGCCGCTGATCAGGTCGTTGCCCGTCACGCTGTAATCGATGGTCTTGTCTCCGAATGTCAGAGAAATTTTGTCTCCGACAGAGAAATTGCCTGAAAGCTCAAGTGTGCCTGTGCCAAGGGATGCTTCTCCTGTGGATTCCTTGAACCCCATGGGCCCGATGGTGTGCGTGATCACCTGCCCGGCATTGCTGCCCAGCTGGAAGCGGAACTTGCCCTCGACACCTGCGTCGTTGACAAAGGTGCCGTTGAGCACGTCCATGCCGTTCCATTGGGTGTCGCGGGTGATGCGGTTGATTTCGGTCTTGAGCTGCTGGAATTCCAGGTTTAGATAGTCTCGATCATCCTGGGTGTAGGTGTCGTTGGCCGCCTGGATGGCCAGTTCGCGCATGCGCTGCAGCATGTTGGTCATTTCCACCATGGCGCCCTCGGTGGTCTGCAGCATCGAGATCGCATCGTTGCCATTGCGGATGGCCTGGTCCAGACCCCGGATCTGCGACGTCATGCGCGAGGTGATGGCCAGACCCGCGGCGTCGTCCTTGGCACTGTTGATGCGCTTGCCGGTGGACAACTGCTGCATGGCGGTGCCCAGTTCGCGGTTGTTCTTGACCATCGCATTTTGCGAAATCAGGGACTTGATGTTGGTGTTGATGACAGACATGGTGGTGTTCCTCTAGTCGTTCAATATCACTGCGGGCGGCTGGGGGTGGCCAACACGGTTTGCCCGGCCAGCATGTCCTGCAGAGAATTCAGTTCTTCCAGCAGATCGGCGTCGTGCGGATGGTGTTTGACCGCTTGCAGTGCAGACTGCAGGGCCTTGCCCGGTTCGAAATGGCAACGCTGCACACGGATCAGGTGACGCCATGCAAAAGGGGTGGACACCTGCTGCTGCACCTGGATGAGTTGTTCCAGCAGTTGCTCGGCGCTGGTCCAGTCGCGCTGGATTTCGGCCAGCAGAGCGCTGATGGCCAGGATGTCTTCGCTGGCGGGGTACAGGCTCAATCCGGCATCGGACAGGGCATTTGCCAGCGTGAGCTCGTTCCTGGCGACCAGGTCGGCAATCGTCTGACGGATTTCCGTCGGTGTGAATTCGGACACCACCCTGTCCATGGACATGGTGCCGCTCGCGGCTTGTGACAACAGGGTATCGATCAGTGACGACATGGCTTGCTCCAGAAAGGACATTCAATGCCTGTCGGAAATTCCACGCCGACCGGCTTTGCAGTGTCATCAGCAAATGCCGTGCCAACCTTTTTTGACTGCTTTGGAATTCATTGGCGGGGGCCGCTGGTGCTGGCAGGGCGGCAGAGGCGGCAAGCCTTTGCCGCAGGCGGCCGTGGTGTGTACATGAAAAAGGCCGGCTCTGGTGGCCGGCCTGTCAAGTCTCGACAAGACGGCCGGGTCAGGCCGCTTTGCGCTCGGTTGGCATGTTCAGCGCTTGCAACTGGGCCAGTTCGCTGGTCAGGAGTGGGTGGGCCGGGTGCAGGTCCAGCCCCCGCAGCACTTGCTCGCGGGCCTTGGCCAGTTCGCCATTGCAGCGCAGCACGCGGACCCAGTGACACCAGGACTGAGCCGGGGCTTCCTGGCCCTGCAATTCCACCAGGCGCTCCAAGGCTGCTGCGGCCTGTGGCCAGTCCTGCTGGACTTCGCAGATCAGTGCCCTGATCACCAGAACGTCCTCGCTGTCCGGGTAGTGCAGCAGAGCGGCATGGGTCAGCAAATCGGCTTCCGACAGGCGGCCCTGCCGGAACAGGTCGGCTGCGGCAAAGCGCACGCGCTGTCCTTCTGTATCAGTGACATGGGCGCGCGGGGCCGCGAAGGCCTGGAAAGCCGTGGCTTGGGGAAGGCTGTGCGCAACGGTTTGCATGGAGTGCTCCTGGTTGGCGGCAATGACTTGCCGGCCTGAAGAACATGCAAAACCGATGCCAGCGACTGAAGGCAGGGCATGCCCCAAGATCTTTTCGTTGTAAAGATTCGGCACCTCCACCCGATTCTTGAGAGCAACCCAAATTCTTCGGCCGGGCTCAAGTCATGTGTATCCGTGCCGATACCCCCAAAGAGGGAATCCTGTTCTCGATCCCGCGGCTGATGCGCTGCTCGCATGTTCAAGTGCAGCTGTGTTGCCTGCCCTGTTTCTGCCCAGTAGGAGGTTTTGACCATGTCTGCCATTTCCGGAGTCAGCTCCACGCCCTATGTTTATGTTCCCAAAGTCACTCAAGAGTTGGACCTCAAGGGGGGCTTGTCGGTAGCCAAACTGCCTGATTCGTCCGATGACGATCCCAGTGTTGGTCTGGTTTATTCGGCCAAAGGCCTTACTACGGGTGCAAGTGTGCCCTCCACAGCTGTGTACCTCAAGGATACCAATGGTGACTATTTCTCGATCGATGCCGAGAAAGTCAGCATGGTCGCCTCTGGCAAGGAGCTCAACCTCTATGTGTATCAGGCAGACGGAACAGCTGACAAATATGCCTTCAATGCCACAACCGGCAGGTTGATCAGTGATACGCCGACCTCGCTTTCGGCCATCCAGTTTTCTGCAGTCGAAGTTGCCGCCAACAGAGACCTCGATGGCAACGGTGGCATCGGCGCCAAACTGGTGAAGACGGGTGAAGGTAACGGCGTGCTTGACTCTACAGGGGGGCTTTACCGTGTGAGCTCGCTGGAGCAGGACCTGTGGGTGGTGGGTGCTGGTCTGGATAAATCCAAGAGCATTGACTCTTCCAAGAGCACGCTTTTGAACGCAGATGGTAGCGCCTGGCGACCCGAAGGCGACTTCGTCAAATTCGCTGCGGTGTCGAGCACCAGCAAAACGGCTGGTACCACATGGTCGGTTTATGCGACCGATGCCAGTGGGGAAGTGACACGTTTCAATTTTGACAAAGACCGCAAGCTTGTCGAAGCGGATACCAAAGTGCTGACAGTCAACGAGCTGGCAGCTGCCGAAAAGCAGGCTCTGCGTGACCTGAACAAGGACAATACATACGGTGTCAACATCACAGGCACGATCGACGCCAAAACAGGTTTGTTCAAAGGCTCTGTGCTGGGGCAGGATTTTTTCCTGGTGGGCAATGCGCTCAAGTCAGGTACCGCCAAGGCCCCCACAGATCTAAGTGGCTCGCTGCTCAACCGTGAAGGCCAGGCCTGGGGGCTGCCCGAGGGGTTTGTTGTCAGTGCTGGTGTGAAAAATGGCACCACGGGATTTTCTGTGTATGCCTACAAAACCACAACCACAACTACGGAAGACCAGACTGTCACAGTCGATGACAAAAACACTGTGCTGCGTTTTGATTTCGTCAAGGACGATAAAGGTAATTTCGTTGTCAGCGAAGACTCGACAGATGGCATTGAGGTAGATGCCAAGGCGCTGGCCGAAGCAGAAAAGACGGCCAAGCGTGACCTGAATGCGGACAGCGTATTTGGTGTCCGCGTCACCAGCACAGTGGATGCTGTGGGTGGTCTGTACGCCGCAACAGCCTTGGGTAATGATTTTTTACTGGTAGGCAAGGCCCTGACCTCTTCGGCCAGCAAGCCTCTTGACCTGGCAACAGCCCTCAAGACCAGTGATGGCAGCGCCTGGCGCCCGGACGATGTGACGAACCTCAACAGCAATGTACGAATTGTGGGTCTGTCTGGCGATGCTGGGGGCTATGAGGTGTATGTCAAAGAAGACAGTGGCACATTTGCCAAATACACTTTCGACAGTAACTACACCCTCACCGGTGATCGCGAAGAGCTCAGCACTGAGGCACTTGCAGCAGCGGAAGTGAGTACCAAACGCGATCTCAATGGCGATACGGCCTTTGGTTTCAAAGTAGCTGTCAACGGCTTGATCGATCCCAAGAGCGGTTTGTACAAAGGCAGCTTTGAAAACCAGAGCAACATCTTCCTGGTCTCTGACAGCAAAAAATTGACCGTAGGAAGCAAGGTGGCCAGCAACGGTGTGGACTTGGCCAATGCCCTCAAGGTGGGTGACGATTATTGGAACGTCGACGATGGCTACAGTGTAAAAGCAGGCTATAGGGATGCTGACAGTGGAAAATTTGTATTGATTGCCACAGCCAATGGCAACGCGAATGATGTCCGTAAATACACCTTTGACACAGACAATAAATTGATCGATGACGAATCGGGCGACATGTCACTGTTCAATCTGGCTGCAACCGAAAAGGCGCTGGGTCGTGACTTGAATGGCGACAAGGTCACCGGTGTAAAGACTGGCGCCACACTGGACAAGACAGGTGGATTGCACAGCGTCACACTGGGTACTGGAGCGAGCGCGCAGACCTTCCTGACGCTGGGAACGAAAGCCAGCGATGTGAAGGACTTGTCCACTGCGCTGCTGGACGCTGAGGGCAATGCCTGGAAGCTTGGTACCGGCGAAACGGTGGCTGCAATGGTGACCGAGAAGACCGAAGACGGCGAAGTGGCAGGCTATTCGCTCTACGCCAGCAAGACGGTCAACGGTGCGCAGCAAATCACCCGTTACAGCTTTGGCACGGACTACAAGTACGACGATGCCAAAGATGACAACGCCAAGGTCTTGTCGCAGGCTGAAATCGCAGATGCCGAAAAAGCCAGCCTGCGCGACATCAACGGTGACAAATCGGTTGGCGCCAAAGTGACTGAAGTTCTGGACAAGACTGGCGGACTTTACCAAGCGACCATGAGCAATGGGTCAACCAACACCTTGGTGACATTTTTGTCTTCTGATCCGCCAGGGCGTGCCGTCAGCCTGAGTGACAAGATGCTGTTGGCTGCTGACGAAGCCAGCGCATGGCAGGCAGATGGCGGTTTTAAAATCAAGGCCGTTCTGACTCAGGAAGGTGGGGGCTACAGTGTTTACGCGAGCAAGACGGGTGATCCGGGTGAGGTCAAACGCTACAGCTTCGACGCAAACCGCGTTTTCACAGAGTCTGAAAGCTTGACTGCAGACCAGCTGGTCGCGCTTGAGAAAACGGCTGGTCGCGATATCAACAATGACAAGGCAGTGGGCCTGAACGTCGCCGAAGCTATTGATCGCAAGGGTTCGCTGTACAAAGCCTCCGTGTTAGGGCAAGACTACTTGGTTGTCGGAAAAGACCCCGGCGCCGTACTCAAAACTGGCAAGACGGCAGACTCGGCCATCGACCTGACACGCGCGTTGCTGGACGGTAATGGCAACGCCTGGAAAGCTGCAGAGGGTTGGTCTATTGGTGGCGTTGTGAAAAACGCATCCAATGGATACGAGGTCTACACCTACCAGAAGACCGATAACGAGGTCACAGCAGTCAAGGTTCATACTTGGAACGACAAGTTTGAATACATGGATGCCACCGATGCCGACCTGGTGGCCTTGGTGGAAGTGGAAAAGACTGCAAAAAGAGATCTCAGCGGTGATGGTGTGGTGGGTTTCCGCAAAGTCGACACCCTGACAGAGGGTTTTGCAGGCGTGACAGAAGCCAAAGTGGCTGGCGGCATGACCTTTCTGTTGGCAGGCAGCAACCTCAAGAATGGCACGCCCACGAACCCGCTCAGCATCAAGGATGCTTTACTCAACGAGGATGGCTCTGGCCCTTGGGCTGTGGATACGGGTTTCAGAATCAAGGCCGTGGACGATGGAGACAGTGCGACCAAGCGCTATGTCTACGCTGTCAACGCAAGCAACGAAGTGCGTCGCTATGAGTTCGACAAGACTTCAGGCAAAGTCAGTGGTGCTGGCGTCACTGTGTCTGCGGTGGAGTTGGCCGCCAAGGAGGTCAGCCGCAAGCGAGACTTGAGCGGTGATGGCAAAACCGGTGTCGCCACGGTATCGAACCTCATGGATGGCTCGCGTCAGACGGGCTTGCTCAACGCCAATGTGTTGGGGCAGGATTTCCTGGTCATCAGAAAACTCCCTCTGCCCGGCCAGAACATCAACCTCACTGCGGCGCTGCTCAAACAGGATGGTACGGCTTGGGCGAGCCCAAGTGAATTCAGCATCAAGGGTGTGTACGAAACCAAAGATGGCGAAGGTAATCCGATTGCAGAGGTCTATGGCGTCAAGGACGACAAAACCATCCAGCGCTACACCTTCAGCAAGCAGGAGGATGGCACCTTCAAATTGAACAGTGCCGATCCCGAGCTGGTAACAGGGGTGGGCATGGCCCTGCGGGAAGCGCAAGCGCTGAAGGATCTGAACGGCGACGCATCCATCGGCTTCAAGGTCAGTGGGTCTGCTTTGGCTACACAGTCCAACGGTTGGAGTGTGGGCACTGCCAAAGTAGATACACCTGACTCGGATGACAGCGATGAGATCAACGACTCGCCTACGGTTTACATCGTGGGCAAGAACCTCGGCAAGATGGGTTCAGTTGCCAGCAATCTGGCCAACAGCGCAGCACTGTTCTCTGGAGACGATTACTGGAAGCCTGGCGAGGGTGAAACTGTGATTTCCCTTGTGCAAAAGTCTGACACCGAAGTGAACGTGTACACATCTGTGACCGATGAAAACAGTGTCGTTAGCTATGTTCGACATGCATTTGCACAGGCGGATGGCAAATGGGATTTATCTGCCAGCGAAAATCTGACCAGTGAGGCCATGATTGCCGAAGAAGCTTCAGCGGGACGCGACATCAATGGCGACACTGCCGTGGGTCTGAAGGTGGCTGGTGACTTCATCGTTTCGGGCATGAGCAAAGCCGAAATCGATGGCAAGTCTTACTACTTCGCAGGCAATGTCTATTCCGGAACAGGTGTTCGCCCTCTTGATCTGACCAACACCAAGCTGCTGACCGATGCGGACGGAAAGGCATGGTCGACGGCTGAAACCATCACGTCTTGGGAGGTACTGGGTAGCGCTCTGCCCGACGGAGCCCCTGAGGGTGCCAAGTACGTTGTGAAGTGGGATGGTGGTAGCCAGTACTTTGGCAGTGACATGAAGACTCTTGCTGCAGAAGCAGCGACGGAGTCGCCTGAGGAGAGTTAAGTTTCCAAACGGCAGAGACATTCGGGGAACAGAAAAGCCCCGAATGTCCTGACCTGTTTGTTGATATATTGAACGCGCAATAGCGCATTGGTGAATTTAATCGCTTATTTTTTGAATGTACATTTGGTATAGTGGGGCTTTTATAATTCTTAGTTTTCTGCAATATGTATTCGTGAAGGCGTCAATAGCCATTTTGGGGCAGCGAACAGGATCAGTGCCGTATGGGAGTGGTTCTTGCCATAGGTAATCATCAAAGGCAATAACTCCATTGGCCTTTAATAGCCGAAAGCTCAATACGGCATCACACAATACATCGGGCGCTTGGTGTGAGCCATCTATATATATGAAATCGAAATATCCAGATTTTCCCTCGGTTATCAGTCTGGAAAGTTGTGCGTCACTGAATCCCTTGTGCACTGCGATATTAGATTTGTACTCGGCATTGCTCTGAGCAAAGGAGATATTGTTATGGAATCTTTTTTCTACGGCTGACATATCGGTTTGTGCAGACCCTCCAGTTTGGTGTTCCACGCCACCTTCCCAAGTGTCGATGCAATGAACTTCGATTTCTTTTTGAGATCCGAGTTTCTCAATTAAGTAGCATGTGCTTGCTCCCTCGTATGAGCCGATTTCTAATATACGAGTTGGGTTAATCTGAGGTATGAGTACATCCCAGACTGATTTGGCAGCACTTTCAAACCAGTTGTTTGTGTATTGATAATTGTTGTTTTTCATTTTGATTGTTTTCAGATTTGGTTTTGGAATTCAGGCTTGGTTTGGAGATTTTTAATCAGCTTGATAAAATATGATGCACATACCTTGCTGTGTTTGCTGTAACAAGATAATCATAGCTTTTCTTCAGGTTTGGGTTGACAATATCTTGAAAATTTATTTTTCTTTGGGATAGCGTTCTTATCCATTCGCTCAGAAGGTCAAAGGTCTCGAATAACTCTCGGTTTTCTATCAGGCGTAGTGTTCCTTCTTTGCCGAGTATGATTTGCAGTATGTCTCTGTTTATTAATCGATTGTTGTATAGATTTTCTAGTTGGTGAATTTTAAACAAATCTCTTATTTCTTTGTCTATGGATATTAGTGATTTTGCGGATTTAAGATTAACATTGGACATTCGATTTTTCAGTCCATGGTAAAATTTATGCTGATACATGATTTCGGGAGAGATGACTATAGTGTCGGCTTTGAGGTAGCTGCCCCATGTAAACAGCTTGTCCTCGCCCAGATACTGATTTCCAAATCTTATGCTTGAATCCTGCACCCATTTTTTATTATAAATTTTAGACCACGAGAAGGGATTTGATATCAGGTGATGATTTTCCTGAAAGTTTGTGGCATAAACATCATTATTGAATATTTTTATGGGGGTGTCTATTATTGAGTTATCTGGGCGGATATCTTGATGTTTGAATATTGTAATTTTTACTTCGAATTCATCCATGAATTTAAAATATTTATGTAAATGATCTAATCTAATGTTGTCTCCCATATCGTAAAATGTTATATATTTCCCCTTTGCATGCTCAATGCCTATGTTTCTGGGTGGGCCGCCGGACCCACTGTTTTTTTCTGTGCTCAGCAGAACGATACCTTGCTGTATGCTTTTCAATGTGTTGACGCTGTCATCTGTGGAGCAGTCATCGATAACTATGATTTCGATATTTATTTCTGATTTTTTTGCAGATTGAATGATTTTCGCTATCGAGTCCTTTGCAATGTCTGACTCGTTGTACATTGGGCAAATAATCGATAAATCGACTTGTTGCATTGAATTTCTCTCTGAGGTTTTAGGGAAGGGCGCGTTGTATGGTTCCAGTCGAATCTGCGCTCACAAGCTTTACAGCATTGATCGCAATTTCGTATGGACTGAAAAGTGAGGCTTGTTTTTCATTGTCAAAGTTACTTCTTCGCATCTCCGTATCTGTACGACCCGGTACAACACAGTTAACGCGAATACCATCACTTTCCCACTCTTCGCTCAGACCTTGTGTCATGTTGACAATGGCGGCCTTGGTGGCTGAGTAGACGACATAGTCTGCGCGGCCTCGGGTGTAGGATGAGGAAGCGAACTGCAGCAAGGTGCCCCGGCTGGCCTTGAGCGGCGCGTGGCTGTATTTGGCTATCCAGAGTGCGCCGTTGAGGTTAATTGCTACCTGGGCAGCTATCTCCTCTTCGCGTTGCTGCTCAAGGGGGCTTTTTTGAAGCAGGCCGACCGCATTCACCACCACATCCAGACCGCCAAGTGCAGCCTCTGCCTGTTCAATCGCGTGTTTCACTGCCGCAGGCTCGCGAACATCACAGCCGTTGCTGCGGCCCCTGCTGATCACGCGGGCGCCGGCACTTTCCATGATGTCTGCCATGGCTTTGCCAATGCCAGCAGTGCCGCCAAAGATCAAAACCCGCTTGTCACGAACAGCCACGCCAGGTTGATCAATGTGGAATTCGGCCTGGCGCAACCGGAACATTTCGTCTGCCAGGATCATGTCCACGGGATTGGTAATTTTGAAATTCTCTTCATGGCCCTGGACGATACGGACCTTGCCCAGTGGGTTGCAGTGCAGGTAGATGCCGCAGTCATCGGTGAATTTGCCCAGGCTGTCTTCGCCCACTTCTTCGTAACAAGACAACAAAGTCCTGTAACGAAAAGCCTGCGGGGTTTGTCCGCGCAGGATGTGTTTCCGATCGGGAATGGACTGGATGTAACCGTCACGCTCGACCACGATGGTGTCAGTTGCCGGGATGGCCACATCCACGGCTTCATGCCGTTCCAGGGCCTTCAGGACATCCTGAACAATCTGGCCACTGACAAAGGGTCGGGCTGCGTCATGGATCAGCACGTTGACGGGCTTGAAAGGCTGCAGTGCCCTGAGGCCTTCCAGGGTAGACGCCTGCCGCGATGCGCCACCCGGTACGATCATGGTGAGGGGCTCGTGGGCGAGCACTCTGCACACCTGCGCCATGGCATCCACGGGGGCCACGATCACGATCATCGCCTCTGGCATCTGCTTGCGCAGGGCCTCATAGCTGTGAACCAGCACTGGCTTGCCAGCGATTCGTATGAACTGTTTGGGCTGATCTCCGCCCATGCGAGACCCCATGCCGCCGGCAAGTAGGATGGCTGCTGTGTGTTTGTGCACGGTGAACCTTTGATATCTGGCCTGTTGTCGTGGAGTGGCAATTTTTTGCCGCTCGCACCGAGTAAGACAGTAAAAGCAAAAGTCAGACCAGAATTTTGTGAGGCGGATTGAGGTCACTGTGGTTGATGGTTGGCTGTGGCCCGGTATTTGCTTTTCGGGTATTCGTTCAGTAACGGACAGAAATTGCCGCCAACCGAGGGTCCCATGAAACTGAGTATCGAGATGCACCGCACACTGGCATTGATCAATGCAGCCTTGCTCAAAGGTGACGATCAAACACTGGAGAAAGCATTTGAGGGGGTAGACCTCACAGAGCTGCTGTCACAACACACGATCGCTGTGGTTAGAGGGCTTGCAAAAGATCCCTTGGTAATGCTGTTGTGCACTCTGGCTGAGCACAACGATGTTGAGGTGTCGGATGCCAAGCGCTGGCTGGCAGCCTACCAATCCATTGCCCGTCGGGAGCTTCAGCCGGTACTGCAAAGCCTGTCGGACCGTCATGTGCGGCGCCTTGCTGTGCAGGCCTTGATCGTGCGTCAGCCAATCGACGCCAAAATCCTGGCCGTTGGCAAAGTCAAAGGCTCGCCGCAGGACTGGCAAGAGGCCTTGGAGCTTTTGATTGACCACAAGGACTGGTCTTCATCCCTGGCTTTGCTGAGGCATCTGGGCCAACAGAGGGTCGAAACCGAGGTATGGGTTCGAATAGCGCGTTGTCTGTCCTCGCGTCACCCCTTGTATGTCGAAACATCTGGCTTGCCTCAGGTGGACGTGGATTACAAGGCGCTTGCATCTCTGTATGCCTTGTGCGCAGACGCCGCAGGGCAGGCCAAGGTGGCAGATGTCCAGCGTGCATTGAAGCATCTGTCGGCCAGTGCACTGGAGACGGCTGGAGAGCATGAAGAGGCGGCCCTGATGCTGGACAGAACTGATCCCCAGCAGCGCTCAGTTGCTGTTCAGCTGGATGTGGCGCGTTGTTTTTGCAAACAAGGCAATTTGCCTGAATCCATCAAACGCCTGGACCGAGCCCTCGAATTGTTGGCTGACAATCAGCTGGACCAGGAGAAGGTGGAGCTCAAACCATCTCAGGAAACACGGCCGGGTGAGCGGGAATCAATCAAAACTTTTGATCTGAACAAGGCCAACAAAGCGCTGAGTGATCTCAGTGAAATGGCAAACGCCAAAGGCACGCCCGTTTTCCTGGTCTCAGGGACGCTTCTGGGGTGCATCCGTGAGGGTCAGCTCCTGTCGCACGACAAAGATATCGATGTAGGCATTGTGGGCTGGGAAAACCAGTACACGCTGTGCATGGCTTTACAGGAAAGCGGTCTGTTTACCGTCTCGGCGCAGCACCTCAAGGGCCAGGATACTTTCTACATCCCAATCTGTCACAACGCCACTGGGATGTGGATTGACATTTTCGTGTACCACCCCCAGGGTCAGCATTGGGTCACTGGCGTGGATTTTTTCTTTGGTTATCGTCAGACATTTGCTTTCACGCCCTTCGAGCTCAAAGAAGTGGAGTTTTTGGGCGTGAACATGAAGATTCCTGCCGAGGCTGAGCTCAACCTCACGGAAAACTATGGCGAGTGGCGCACACCTGATCCCGGCTACCTGTCCCATCTGGAGTCCCCTTCGACCATGAACAAGGGGGCACTGCCTTACATGCTGACCGCGCGTCTGTCAGCCATCTCGGCCTTGTCTGGCATGTCGGCCACATCCGCAGATCAGCAGGGCAAGTCCCGGCAAAAGCTGGGCAAGGTGCTGACTTTGATGCAGCAGTACCAGCATTGCCCACATGGCATGTCACAACGGCTCATTGACCGCTTGTCTGGCCTGCTGCAGGTTCCGTCATCCGCTGACGAGGTATTCCATGCTTAGCAGGGCGGCTGCCAAGCAAGATCACCTCAGCAGTGCCAGCACGTACATCGGCTGCTGGTTGGCCTGTGACAGCATGGCCGAACCGGCCTGATCCAGAATCATCGCGCGGGCCATTTCGGCGGTGGCCTGGGCATAGTCTGCATCCATGATGCGACTTCGCGAGATGCTGGTGTTCATCGAAACATTGGTGGCATTGTCTGCCGCGTAAGTCAGCCGGTTCATCATCGCGCCCCAGCTACCCCTCTCGGTATCGATTTGCGTGATCGCTTTGTCGATCAGATCCAGGCTGCTCTTGGCCTTGGCCTGTGTGTCGATGCCCGCTGTGGTGCCCAGTGCCGTTTGGACATCGCCGCTGTTGAGTGAAGCCAGCGGCAACGCGATGTTGTCATCGCTGGCCGGCCCTACATGGAAATACACGGTTTTGGAGCTGCCCGAACCCAAATCAAGCAGCTTCATCCCGTTCCAGGAGGTATTGCTGATGGTGTTGCCGATTTCTGTCTGCAGTTCTGCAAACTCCAGCTGCAGAGCGTCCCGGCCATCTTGGTCATTGGTGTCGTTGGCCGCCTGGATGGCCAACTCGCGCATGCGTTGGAGCATGGCCACCATCTGGCCTGATGCGCCGTCTGCTGTCTGCAGCATGGAAATGCTGTCGTTGGCATTGCGCACGGCCTGGTTGAGGCTGCGAACCTGGGTGCTCAACTTGTTACCAATGGCCAAGCCGGCCGCATCGTCGGCGGCCGAGTTGATGCGCTGACCTGTAGACAGCTGAGCCATGGATTTGTCCAGGCTGCGATGATTGCTCGCCAGCGCATGCTGGGCGGCGATGGAACTGATATTGGTGTTGACGACGGTGCCCACGGCGTGCTCCTGATGCGGTACTGGCCAGATGCGGCGCGCAGCAGCAAGCTGCACCACCGGACCTGGCCAAACTGGTTTCAATCAGGACAAAAAGCCCTGCGAGGGCTTTTTGTCTGCGAAGCCATCGCGCCGATCAGCGCAGCAGCGACAGCACCGATTGCGGCTGCTGGTTGGCCTGGGCCAGCATCGCTGTGGCCGCCTGCGAGATGATCTGCGTGCGGGCCAGCTCGGTGGTGGCAGTGGCGTAGTCGGTGTCCTGAATGCGGCTGCGCGAAGCAGAAGTATTCTGGGACACGTTGGTCAGGTTGTCCGCAGCGTAGTTCAGGCGGTTGATCTTGGCGCCCAGGTCGGCACGGAAGGTGTCGATAGTTTTCAATGCTTCATCAATCGTACCGATAGAAGTCTTCGCACCGCTAGCGCTGCTGAGCGAAAGTGCGCTGATCGACAGAGCGCTTGCCGTGACAGACTTGAAGGAGACGGTGATTGCGGCATCGCCGCTGTTGGCACCAACCATGAAGTTGGCTGCGGAACCGCTGGTGAACTTGGATCCGTCCAGCAATTTCATGCCGTTCCAAGTGGTGTTTTCGGCGATTCGGGTGATTTCTTCGGTCAGCTGGGTCACTTCGGCTGCCAGTGCAGAGCGGTCACCCGATGCGTTGGTGTCGTTGGCGGCCTGCACTGCCAGTTCACGCATGCGCTGCAGCATGTTCGTGATTTCCTTGGTGGCGCCTTCGGCAGTCTGGATCATCGAGATGCCGTCGTTGGCGTTGCGCACCGCCTGGTTCAGACCGCGGATTTGGGCAGTCATCTTGTTGCTGATGGCCAGACCGGCAGCGTCGTCGGCAGCGCTGTTGATGCGGCTGCCAGTGGACAGCTGCTCCATGGCCTTGTTCATGGCGCGGCTGTTGACGGTCATGGCGTTCTGGGCCACAAGCGACTTGATGTTGGTGTTGATCACGGACATGGTCTTACTCCTTGAAGAGAAATTTCAAAAGGCTGGCAGGGACCCGAAGGGAGTAGGACCTGCCTGGTCTCACAGAAACCCTGTGATGAATTCCTGTTGTTGTGTGAATCGGTGTCTGTCGGAATTACTTGAGCCCGCAGGCCTCAAATTTTTTCGTCCTGCAGCAGGCCTTTGAGGTCTTGCATGTTCTCGGCCAGGCGCAGCACGGTCTCGTCCGGGATCTGGCGGATCACTTCGCCGCTGGCGGTGCGCACCTTGACCACGATGTGCCTGGAGGCCTCGTCCACCGAGAAGTTCAGGTTGTAGCTGTTCTTCTTGACCTGTTCGTTCAGCCGCTCGACGGCTTGACGCAGTTCGCGGCGCGATGCCTCAGGGTCAGGGCGCTGGGCTTGGTTGGTCACCGCTTCTGTCTTGCCGGGTGCTTGCGGCTCTGGCGTGCCAGGCGCGGCGGCCTTGACAGGGCGAGGCACAGCCAGTTCCTGTGTGGCTTGCACGGGCAGTGGGCGTGCCGATGTGATGTCGTTGCTCATGATGGGTCCTTTCCAGGAGACTGCCGTGCCCTATGCTTTGTATTGGAATCGCATGATCCGGGAACGGCTTGTCTTGGGTTTCGGTACGACGTTGCGAAACTTGAGCGGCTTTTTTCGAATGATTTCTTTGGTGTTCAAAAATTTGAGGCTCTGCTGGCTTTGAAAATTCAAAAAATCACCAATGCGTTAATTTTGTTGTTTGAAGTTGCCAGTAAGCACCTATACTGGTGCGGAAATCGCCGTCGATGACGGTCCGATTCGAACTCGCTGAGGATCCATGTTTTCGTTGTTCAAAAGCCAACCCACACAGCAAGACTTGCAAAAGCGGGCCAAAGAGGCGTATGAAAAGGCCATCGGCCTGACAGCGGACACGATGGAGGCGCGCAGCCTGCGCCGTGGCATGGCCCTGTTGTGCTGTGCCCACCTGGACAAGACATTCATTGCCGGGGCCGAGCGCACGGCCGATTGGCAGCAGATGGCCGCTTTTGCCGCAGCCAAAGGCACCGAGACACCGCCCTTGCCCAAAGCCAGTTGCTACCAGCGTGTGCGATCTGGTGCCTCAGACATTTGGGTGTATCTCCCTGAAGAGTTTGCCGAGCGCGCCTTCAACTATGGCTCGAAGTACCAGCGCACCGAACTGAGCATGGAGTCGGCCATTGACGCCATGCAGCAGCTGGCGGACCAGATCTTCCGGTTCGAGCTGGGCATGGAGGGCTCGCTGCTGGTGCTCAAATTCCTGCGGCAGGAGCTCAGCGCTGCCGAGAAATTGTCGGATGTGCAGGAAGACGTGAGCCAGTTGCCACTGGAGTGATCGCGTCCAGGCGCTGCCGATGCGCCTGGGTAAAATTTATAAATATTGTTTTTGGTAGTTTTTTCGGCATGAATCTCCATAACCTTTCCATTCGGGCTCGCCTGGGCCTGGGCTTCGGCGTGGTCATCATCCTGTTGGTGGCGATCGCCACCATCGGTTTCGTGGAGCTGGTGCAGGTCAGTCGCAACACCGAAGTGATCGTGCAGGATCGGCTGGTGAAGGTGGGTCTGGCGCAGACCATCGAGAACGAGATCAACAACCAGTCAAGGGCGCTGCGCACGGCCATGCTGGCGCGCAACGAAGATGTGGTTGAAGCCGAGTTGCGGAAGGTCGAGCAGTCTGTGCCCAAGGTGCAGGCGGCTGTGGAGCAGCTGCAGGGTCTCACCCGTTCAGCTGCGGGCAAGCAGGTGCTGCAGCGCGTGCAGCAGGCGCGCGAGGCTTTCAAGGCAGAAGAAGCGTTGATGCTGGGGCTGATCCGCGAGGGCAGGACCGAGCGGGCACGCGATGAGCTGCTCAACCGCCTGATTCCGCTGCAAAACGAGTACATCGCCAGCGTCGAGGCACTGGCCCATTACCAAAAGCAGGCCATCGATGCCGCTGCCGCCGAAGCCGCCGAAGCCGCCGCCACCGGCGAGCAGCTGATGGTGGTCCTGTCTGTGCTGGCCGTGGTGATGGCTTTGCTGGTGTCGACGGCGATTGGCCGCTCGGTGGTCAAACCCATGTCTGCCCTGCGTGGTGCCATGAAAGAAGTGGAGCGGACCGCCGACTTCAGCCGGCGCATCACCGTCACCGGGCGTGACGAGGTGGCCCAGACCTGCCAGGCCTTCAATGATTTGCTGCAGGTGCAGCAGCTGGCCTTGCAACAGGTGGGGCAGGCGGTTTCGGCCATGGCCAACGGCGACTTTGGCCAGGCCGTGACCGCAGACCTGCGTGGCGATTTGCAGGTCGTCAAGCAGGCGATCAACCAGAGTGTGGCCAGCATGCAGACCACCATGGCGGCCATCAACTCGGCCATGCAGTCGCTGTCGGAGGGGCATTTCAATGTGCAGCTCGATGCCCAGGTGCATGGCGAGTTCAGGCTGACGCTGGATCTGGCCCGGCAGGCCATGGACCGTCTGCGCGGCATGATGGAAGATGTCGGCCATGTGATGGCCGATGTGGCGCAGGGCCGGCTGCGGGTGCGTGTGCAGGCCGAAGCCCATGGCGACCTGGAGGTGCTCAAGCGCAACATCAACGACTCCCTGACTGTTTTGTCGCAGACCCTGATGGAAATGCGTGAAGGCACGCAGAGCATTGCCGCCCAATCCAGTCAGACCCATGCCGCCGTATCCCAGATTGCGCATGGTGCGCAGACGCAATCGCATGCCGTCGAACAGGTCTCCCAGGCTTTGCGTACTGCGGCGCAGGCCATTGCCGAGGTGGCCAGCAACACCGAGCAGGCCAGCCAGCAATCGCGCGAATCGGTGGGGCATGTGCGCAGTGGCAAGGACAAGATCGCCGAGATGATCGATGTGGTGGGCCGCATTGCCCAGAACTCCCAGAAGATCAGCAAGATTTCCGAAGTCATCGAGCACATCGCCTACCGCACCAACCTGCTCAGCCTGAACGCCGCGATTGAAGCGGCGCGTGCCGGCGAGCAGGGCAAGGGCTTTGCCGTGGTGGCCGACGAGGTGGGCAAGCTGGCCATCAGCTCGGCCGACAGCACCAAGGAAATCAGCCAGCTGGTGCAGCAGGCGGCAGCCGAGGCACAGCGCGCCGTGGCGACGGTGGCTGCGGTGCAGAAGGACATGGATGCCATCGAGTCAGGCTCGGCCTCGGCCGACAGCATGCTGCGTCGCGTGTCGGTCGCCGTGGAAGAGCAGAGCGCGGCAGTGCGCGAAATCGACGCCAATGTCGCCAGCCTCGGTCAGGTGGCCGCAGGCAACGCCGACACCTGCGAAGAATTGAGCGCGACGGCCCAGGAGCTCAAGCGCATTGCTGCGGCCAGCGAACGCTCGCTGGCACGCTTCGCGTTCTGAGGCGCCGAGGGGCGCCCGCTGGTCAGCCCGGGTGCTTCAGGTCCACCGGGTAGCGCAGGCGGTAGGAGTGCCGCTCATTGGGGGGTTCCACCCAGACGGCATCGAGCAGCTGTTGCGCGCGTGAGCTGACCGGTGGCAAGGCGCGCCAGTCACGGTTTTGAGGGGTGCGCAGGCCAAGCACTTCATTGACCGCCAGCATGACGGGCACTTGCGCATCGTCCTGACAGTGGAAGACCACTCCAAAGCCCCGTTTGCTGCTGCAGGGGCGCCCGAGCACCTGGCCCAGGTCCAGCAGGGCGAGGACTTCCTCGCGCCAGGCCACATGGGCCTCGCCCTGGGTGATCAGGCCCTCCAGGCTGGTCACCTCGTGCACCTGCAGTGCCGGCAGCAGCACATGGATGTCTTCGACCTTGACCTGGAGGTACTGGACCATGACCGCTCACGCCGCCTGGGGCAGGTGGTAGGGGGTCTGCAGGTTTTCGGCCAGCCTGTAGAGGGCGGCACCGTCCAGGATCAGCACGACGCGGCCATCGCCCAGGATGCTGGCTCCGCCCACGCCCGGCAGGGCGGCCAGACGGGGATGGATGTCCTTGGTGAACAGTTCCTGGCGGCCCACGAATTCATGCACCGACACCCCCAGGGTGCGCTGGCCGTCGTTGAGCACCACCACATAGCGGTGGTCTTCGTCGGGGGCAGCGGCAAAACCGAGGATTTCTTCCAGGCGCACGATCGGCAGGAAATTGCCGCGCAGCAGGATGGCCGTGCGGCCCTTGACCGTCTGGTATTCGGAAGGTGCCACTTCGACCAGCTCGGCCACATAGCGGCCGGGAATCGCCAGTGTCTGACGCGCTGCGTTGACCAGCAGCACTTCCTGCACTGCAGCCGACAGCGGCATCTGCATGGTGAAGGTGGTGCCCTTGCCCACTTCGGAGTCCAGGTGGATGCTGCCCCCCAGTCGCATGACGTTGGTGCGGACGACATCCATGCCCACACCGCGCCCCGAGGTCTCGGTGACGACTTCGGCCGTGCTGAAGCCAGGCCGGAAGATGAAGCTCAGGATGTCTTCCTTGCTCAGCTGCAGGCTCTCTTCTTCCTTGATCAGGCCGCGCTCGACGGCCTTGCGGCGCACGCGCTCGGGATCGATGCCCTTGCCGTCGTCGCTCACGCGGATGGCAATGCGGCTGCCTTGCTGGATGGCCTGGATGCGGATCACCGCTTCCTCGGATTTGCCTGCGGCCTGACGCTCGGCGGGCGTTTCCACGCCATGGTCTGCACTGTTGCGCACCATGTGCAGCAGCGGGTCGGCCAGCGACTCGACCATGGCCTTGTCGATCTTGACTTCCTGGCCGGTGAGTTCGAGGCGGATTTGTTTGCCTTGTGCCTGGGCCAGGTCGCGCACCATGCGCGGAAAGCGCTTGAACACCAGCTCCACCGGCACCACGCGCAGGCCCATCACACTGTCCTGCAGGCGTGAAATCGCGCCCTGGATGAGGGCGTCGGTTTCCTGCAGCCGGCGCAGCTGGTCATCGAGCGCATCGGCCAGTTTCTGCACCTCGGTGAAGGCTTCTTCGGTGTTCCTGTTCTGTCCTTCCTGTCCACGGCGCATGCGCAGCAGGCTGTCGCGCACACGGTGATCGCCGATGATGTGGGCCAGCTGACCGCGCACCAGCACCATCTCGCCGATCTGGTTCATGAACTGGTCCAGCATCTCGCCAGGCACCCGGATCACGTTGGAAGAGGCGCTGGCTGCTGCGGCCGGTGGGGACGCTGGTCTGGGCGCCGCAGCGGCGGGCGCCGGGCTGCTGTCCGTCCTGGCCACGGCAGACGGTGCCGTGTCGGCTCCGCTGGCCGCTGTGGCGACAGGAGCCGCAGCCACGGCCACAGGCACAGGCGCCTTGGGCTTGTTCTGGTCCTTGCCCAGTTCACCCAGCAGGTGAATCCAGCCCGAGCCATCGTCAATCGCATGCAGCTCCTGCTCGATCGCGGCCTTGCCGTTCTTCGAAATGAACAGCATCTCGTACCAGCTCAGGTCGTTCTCGATCAGGGTGCGGTTGGTGATGACCCGGCCCTTCTCGTGCACCCAGGCCAGGAAAGCCGAGGCCACGGCTTCGGAGGATTCCAGGTGGGCCTTGACCAGATACGCGTGCGCACCGCCCTGGATCAGCTCCATCAGCTCGCGCGTGTTTTCCGGCGACAGCAGCTCGGAGAGCTCCTCGGGGATGTTCATCGAGGCCACGAACTGACGCACAGCATCAACGGGCGTGTCACCCGCATCGTCGTGCGACCAGAGGTAATCGCGGATGCGTTGCTGCAGCCGCTCTTCAGCGCTTTGCAGCTGGGGTTGGCGCAGCGGCATGCGGCCCGTCGCGTTCAGCAGGTCGCGGATGAACTGCAGCGCATCGCGCGAGAGCGTGATGACCTCGCTGTAAATGCCCATCTGGTTGCGACCGGCACGGGCAAACGCATCGACCAGCAGCAGCGGGATGTCGGTGCGGGACTGGGGGTAGAGTGAGGACAGGTAGCTGTGGATGCGCGAAAAGCGCTGCGACAGGAGGTTGGCGATGTCGTCGTCCTGGGTGTCACCGGGGGCTTCCAGGGTGAGCAGCAGTTCTTCCACCTGGGTCAGCAGGTGCAACAGGTTGTCCTTGAGGGTGCGCGCCAGCACCTTGGCCAGCGACTCGCCGCCCAGATCCACACCGGTGGTCTCGCCCAGGGTTTTCAGGTCGTCCAGGAAGGCGACGATCACATCGACCATGCGCTCGCCATCGCTCTGGCTGATCTGGTCGCTCACTGGCAGGGCCAGCAGGATTTCCTCGATGCGCGCGTTCAGGCCGGCATAGCCCAGGTTGTTGGAGGCCTTGAGCATCCAGCTCAGGGGTTTGCGGATGTCGTTGGCCACGGCCAGGATCTGCGCCGGCTCCTGGCGGGCGGCAATCGAATTGGCCAGGCGCTCCAGAATGGGCAGGCCGTTGCTGACCAGGCGCAGGAACACCACCTGGCGGTTGTCGGTGGTGCCGTCGGCGGCTTTGGTGGGTTCGGCCCGGGCCGGTGCGGCTGCGGGGGGCGGCGGCGGGGCCTCAGCCACGGGCTCTGCAGCAGCGGGCGCAGGGGCGGCTTCGGGTGGGGCCGCCGCTGCAGCAGCGGCCGGGGCCGGGGCTGCGGCGGGGCTGGGTGCGGCCTGCACGGTGCCGCCCTGGCTCACGGCGCGGAAAGCGTTTTCCAGTTCCTTGAGCAGCGCCACGGGCTTGTCGCCGTCGGCGCGTTCGTTGACGGCCTTGTCACGCAGCACCTTGATGGCATCGAGCGAGCGCAGCAGCAGGTCCACTGTGGCTTTGTCGAGCGCAGCGGTGCCGTCGCGCACCAGGCCCAGCAGGTCTTCGGCGCGGTGCGCAATGGCTTCGAGCGCGCCGAGTTCCATGACCCGGCTCAGGCCCTTGAGCGAGTGGAAAGCCCGGAAAAGGCCCGAGACCTCCTCGGCGTTCAGCGCCTGTGCATCGGCCTTGACCAGCAGGGACTCGATGCTTTCGATGTGCTCCTCGGTCTCGACTGCGTACTGGGCCCATATGGTTTCCAGAAAGTCATCGGACATGCCTTGCCTCCTTCATTTGTCGTCCACGGACGCCGCAGCGTCGACCTCAGAGGCCGAGCACCCGACGGGAGGCGGTCACGATTTCGTGGCCTTTCTTGGCATTGAGGTCCAGGCTCATGGCGCCGGAGGGCTTGGCAATGACTTCGGCAGCGCCGAACTTGCGGGCTTCCACCGCTTGCGGCGAGCCGGCCTGGGCCACCGAGGAGACGATGATGACCGGCACCTTGCTCAGCAGGCGCAGGCGCTTGAGGCATTCGATGCCGTCCATGTGCGGCATTTCAATGTCCAGCAGCACCAGATCGGGCGCCATTTCCTTGATCTGCTGCAGGGCTTCCAGGCCGTTGGTGGCTTCACCAGCCACTTCCAGGTCGGGGTCGGAGGTGACAATGCCCCGCAGCAGCGCGCGCATGACAAAAGAGTCATCAACGATCAGTATTCTTTTCTTGCTCATGTTGCGTTCTCGGGTATCAGGCCGTGGGGTGAAGTGAAGATGATAAGGGGCGGGCGGCACACAGTCTTGACAGGCGCATGCCCAGCTCTTTGGGGCCGAGCACGGCACTGGCCAGGCCCGCGTTGATGGCGGACGCCGGCATGCCGTCGACGATGCAGGTGTCAGGCTCCTGGACCAGCACGGCAGAGCCCTTGCGGGCCACCAGGTCCTTGGCGCCGAGCATGCCGTCACTGCCCATGCCGGTCATGACCACCGCCACCACTGCACAGGAGGTGCTGGCGGCAGAGCGGAACAGCACATCGGCATTGGGGTGGATGTTGGCGTGGGGATCGGTTTTCTCGTAGAGCATGAGCTTGCCAGGGAAGGGCTCGCGCACCACCACGTCGGTGCCACCCTTGGCAATGACCACCATGCCCGGTTTGAGCTCGAGCGATTCGGTGCTTTCCACCACGTCCAGGCCGGTCTCGTTGCGCAGGTGCATCGCAAAGCCATTGGTGAACATGGGGGGCATGTGTTGGGCCACGACCATGGGGCAGGGCAGGCGGCCCATGCCCTTGAGCACCTGGGGCAGGGTGGCCGGACCACCGGTGGAGATGCCCAGCACCACCAGCCCCACATGAGGTTGCTGCGGCACGGTGCGCAGCATGGGGGCAGCGGCAACTTGTCCGGGTGGCGCCGCAGGGATGCCCGCAGGCGAGCGGCTGATGCTTCGCAGGGCGCCAAGCCGGCTCTTTTTTTGCGCCCAGTAGCGCAGCTTCTCGATCAGCTCCTGACCGATCTTGACGATGTCGAGCTGGACAAACGAGGATTTCTTGGCGATGAAATCCACCGCGCCGAGTTCGAGCGCGCGGATGGTGGTGACCGAATTGCGTTCGGTCAGGCTGCTGAGCATGATGATGGGGCAGGGGCTGTTGGCCATGATCTGACGGGTGGCTTCGAGCCCGTCCATGACCGGCATTTCCACGTCCATCGTGATCACGTCGGGTTTGAGTGACTGGGCCATTTCCACGCACATCTGCCCGGTCTTGGCCTCGCCCACCACCTCGATGTCGGGCTCGTTTTCCACCATCTTGCGGATGGCGATCCGCATGAAGGCGGAGTCGTCTGAAATGAGCAGCCGGATCATATGCGGGTCTCGTTGCGCACGTACCAGGGGCCGCCCTTGCCCAGCCGCGATTCGAAATACTCAGGCACCAGCATTTGCACCGAAGCGCCGAGCACGAGCACGCCGCCCGGTGACATGGCGCGGGCCAGCATTTGCTGTACCGCGCGCTTGACCGGGTCTTCGAAATAGATCAGGACGTTGCGGCAGAACACCAGGTCCATGCCCATGACGGGAGGACGCGTGTTCATCAGGTTGAAGCGCTCGAAGCGGCAACTCTGTCGCACCCATTCGCGGATCTTGTAGTAGTTCACCCCAGGCATGGCATTGGCCGGAGCGATCTTGACGTCCTCGAACATGCTCTTCCATTCGGCCGGCAGGCTGCGGAAAGAGCCCATGCCGAGATCGCCGTACATGGCCTCGCGCGCGGTACGCAGCGCCTGGTTGGAGATGTCGGTGCCCAGCACAAACAGGCCCCAGCCAAAATCGGGGGCGATCTTGCCATCGGGTGCCTGGCGCGCATAGCCGGCCTTTTGCATGGCACGCAGGCAGGAGAAAGCCAGGTCGTAGACCTCTTCGCCGGTGGAGCTGGCCGCCGACCAGACCTGTAACTGCTGTTTGGCTTTGCGCAGGTTCAGGACATGCGGCAGGATTTCATCCTGCAGCATGGACATGAGGTCGGGATCCCGGCAGAAATAGGTTTCGTGGACCGTCAGGTTTTCCACCAGCGACTGCCATTCGGAATGCTCCGGCGAGCAGCTGTTCATGCTTTGCACCCAATCCCGCAGGGTGGCCACGGGCATGTCCTTGAAGATGCGCACCAGCTTGCGCTCGACCAGGGTGCCGGGTTTGATGCCGAACCGGTTTTCGACCCCCGCCATCAGTTCGCTGATCAGGCTCAGCAAGGCGGGGGATTCTGCCGGCTCGCTGCGGTTGTCCAGGCCAAGGGGGGCGACGGTGGAGGCGGCGAAACTCGGCGCCGGTGTGGCCGCCGTGAGGGCTTTGGCCGTGTCCACGGCCGTGCGCATCTGCGAGATGAGGTTGTTGACGTTTTTCGAATGCGGCATGGGACTCAGTTCATGGTTTGCCGGGCTGCCACGGTCAGGGGTTCCAGTGTCAGAAGCGACACCAGCTCGCCGTCGAGCTTACCCACCTCGTTGAGGTAGTCGTTGCTCTGGTTGCGCACGGGGGTGATGTGCCGTTCCTCGATTTCGATCACGCGTTCAATGCGGTCGACCACCAGGGCCCAGGGTTCACCATCAACCCGCACGACCACATAGGAAGAGGTCTCTACAGGCGTGATGCCCAGCATGCTTCGAAGATCCACCACCGGGGCGATTTCGCCCTTGATCTGGATCACGCCCGAGAGGTTCCGGTCGCCGTCGGGCAGGTCGATGCCAGGGCTGTATTCCTCGACCCGATCGATGGTGCCGAGTGAAAGTGCGCAGCGTTCCGTGCCCAGCTTGAAAGACAGCAGTCGTCTGACGGTGGAGGCGGACTTGTCGGCGTTTTGGCTCATGTGGGTGGTGTGTTGTGTCAGAAAGCGCCGGTAACGGGCCATGGTCTCCGAGGACAGCAGGCCCGACATGGACAACAGGCCGGTCATGTGGCCCTGGCGGCTGGCTGCGCCGTTGAGCCAGCCTTCGAGCTGGCTGTCGCTGGCGCCGCCAATGGCTTGCACATCGTCGCGGGCATAGCGCTCGATGCCCAGAATGGCAGCAACCGCCAGACCCAGCAAAAGGCCCTGGACATTGACCACCAGCACAAAGCGCGGCTGATGATTGACCGGACGGCCCAGCAGGCCTGCCAGCGAGACCACCAGCAGCGCCTGTCCGCGCAGCTGCATCAGCCCGAGCACTTCGGCGCCTGCGCCTGGCAGCACGGTCAAGGGCCCCATTTCGACAATTTCCTGCACATGGTTCATGTGCAGGGCATAGGTTTCCTGGCTGTCCTCGACGGTGACGGTGGGCAGGTCGGCGGCCACCACCTCGGTGGTTTTTTTCTCGCTTTCATGCGCTGCGGGCAAACCCAGCAGTCCTCCGCCATTTTCCGGCACACCGGTGGGCGACATCTCGCGCATGTCCAGGGCGCGCTCGTCGAGCACCAGCACCATGCGTTCGCCAAGGCTGAACTCACCGCACACCAGATTGCGCAGCTTGTCGTCCTCGTAGGGTGTGATGGCGCCATCGTCCAGCGTGATCTTGTTGTGGACCCGATCGACCTGCACCGCCACGCTCTCGTGTCCGGTCATGACCACCAGCAGGTTGCCCTCGGCATCAACCGTGGCGGCCGGCATGCCCAGGCAGAGTCCCAGATCGATCTTGAGCAGCACCGAACCTGCCACGTTGACCAGGCCCTCCACTTCGGGCGGGGCGTAAGGCAGGGGTGTGACCACCAGCGGGTCCAGCACCTTGCTGACCGCAGAGGCGCGCAGCGCAAAGCGGTTGTCCCGGATATCGAAGATGACGAGTTCGGTGCTCACGGCGTGCTCTGGATCAGGTGCTGAACTTGCCAATTTCGCGGCGGGTCGAATCGGCCACCTTGGACAGTTCGATCATGGCGGCGGCGAGCTCTTCGGAGGCCGAGGAGTTGCTGCGGGCGATGTTTTCCAGATTTTCGACGCTGCCGTTGATCTCCTGGATCATGCGGGTCTGTTCCTCCACGGCGGCAGAAATTCGTTGCAGCATGCCGTCGGTCTGGGTTGCGCTCTTGACGATGCGCTCCATGTCGCCACTGACTTCCTTGACCGCCACCACCGCGTGGTTGGCCTGCTGGGAGGCCTGCTGGATGAGCTGCGTGATCTCCTTGGTGCTCTCGGCGCTGCTGGCGGCGAGCTTGCCGACTTCGTCGGCCACCACGGCAAAGCCCTTGCCGTGCTCACCGGCACGGGCGGCCTCGATGGCGGCGTTGAGCGAGAGCAGGTTGGTCTTGTTGGCGATCTTCTCGATCACGTCGGTGATCTTGTTGATCTTCTCGGAGCTGCTGGCGATCGAGTTGACCACATCGACCATCTGCACCATCTTGCCCTGGCCGTCACGCACGATCTGCGTCGATTCCTGGGCCTGGCGGCTGGCCAGCTCGGTGTTGGAGGAGATGTCGCTGACGGCCGCAGCGGTCTGGCGGATGGCGCTGACCATCTGGCCGATGTACTGGGTCTGGCTTTGAGCGCCATCGGCCAGCTGGCCGATGGCGGTGCTCGATTCACTGGCCGCACCGGCCACCTGCTGGGCGTTGTCGCCGATGTGGCGCATGGACGAGCCCAGTGCGTCAAGCGAGCGGTTGATGTCGTCCTTGAGTTTGCCCAGCGCACCCGAACCCTGGGCCTTGACACGTTCGCCCAGTTCGCCGCGGGCCACGCCTTCCATCACGCGCACCACATCGCTGATCAGGCTGTCGAGCGACTCGGTGGTGTAGCGGGCGTCGTTCAGGATGGCCAGGTATTCGCCCTTCTGGCCCTCGGTGGACAGGCGGCTGCTGAAGTCGCCCAGCGCCATGCCGCGCATGGTCTGGCTGAGCATGTGCACGGTGGTGGCCATGTTCTGCTGCACTGCGGCGACCTTGAACAGCACCTGGGGGTACAGGCCATGCAGGCCGGCGGTTTGGGGCTGGCGAGAAAAGTCACCTTCGCCCATGCGCGAGACCACGGTGATGGACTCGCGGAACACCGCTTCGATCTGGTCCAGCGTTTCGTTCAAGCGCCAGGCGGCGTTGACCATGCGGCCTTGCCCGGGGATGTGCGTGACGCGCGGCTCCAGTTGGCCGCGGGCGGCAGAGTCCAGCACCGTGTTGATGCGATCGAGCAACTCCGCTTCCCGTCGCTGGCTGTAGAGCCCCAGTCCGGCCAACAACACCAGCAGTGCCACACCAGCCCAAAGCAGGGGATCTGCAGGTGACTGGATGAGCGAATAGGCGGCACAGGCCAGCCCCAGCAGGGTGACCAGAACGAGCGCTGTGCCGGTGCTCAGTTCAAAGCGACTGGAGGTCGAGGATGAAGCGCTCATAGCTCACGCCTTTTTCGTTCAGGAGTTGGTTGACATGGGCCAGGGCAGCGTCGATGGCATCGCGCGAGCCGGCGGACTGCTCGATCTGCAGCAGTTGGCGGTAAAGGGCGGTCACATGGGGAATGGCCTTGGGATTGGGCTTGCGGCGGACCGAGTAGTAACCCACCACATTGCCGTTGTCATCTGCAGAGGGCGTCACGTTGGCCAGCACCCAGTAGTAGCTGCCGTCCTTGCAGATGTTTTTGACAAAGGCAAAGATTTCCTTGCCGCCCTGGATGTGGTCCCACAACAGCTTGAACACGCAGCGTGGCATGTCCGGGTGGCGGATCACGTTGTGCTGCTTGCCCAGGTATTCATGTTCCTCAAAGCCCGAAAATTCCTTGAAGATCTTGTTCGCGTAGGTGATGCGACCTTTCAGATCGGTTTTGGAGACGATGAAGTCGTCGTCTCGCATGACCCGTTCTTTGTCGGTTGCTTGAATGTGTTGTCTCGCCATGGTTTCCTCGATTCCTGGTCATCGCGGGGGCCCGCTGGCCCTTTGCCATTTCCTGGTTTGGTTTACTTGCGTCCGTTCACAAAATAAGTTTCCACCATGCCGAGGCTTTTGACCTCGATGGCGCCGCGGGATTCGAGATTGAACTCGTTCTCAATGAATTTGGCCGTGTGTGACGACACATGCACGCGGCCTGGCTGACCGGTCGACTCCATGCGGCTGGCGACGTTGACGGTGTCGCCCCACAGGTCGTAGGTGAACTTGCGGATGCCGATCACACCGGCCACGATGGGGCCGCTGTGCACCCCAATGCGCATGCGCAGTGCGCCGCCGGTGCGCTCGTGCATCTGTTCCAGCGCCGTGCACATTTCCATGGCCGCGTCCACCACCGCCTGGGCGTGGTCATCGCGCGGCTCGGGTACGCCGCCGGCGAGCATGTAGCAGTCGCCGATGGTCTTGATTTTTTCGAGGCCGTGTTTTTCCGTGATCAGGTCAAAGCGCGAGAACAGGTCGCCCAGCACTTCCACCAGCGCACTGGGGGTCATGGTGCGCGACATGGCGGTGAAGCCGACCATGTCGGCGAACAGCACGCTCACGTTGGCATGGGCATCGGCGATGTGCTCTTCACCTGCTTTGAGGCGCTGCGCGATCTTGTAGGGCAGGATGTTGAGCAGCAGCTGCTCGGTCTTCTCCTGTTCCTGGGCCAGGGCCTCGTGCTGGCGCTTGAGCTGGCGCATGCGCATGACTTCCTGGTCGCGCAGCTGTTTGCGTTCGACCGAGGTCTTGACCCGCGCTCGCAAAAGCACAGGGTTGAAGGGTTTGGGCAGGTAGTCCTCGGCGCCCAGCTCAATGCAGCGCACGGCGTCGTCGATGCCGGTGCCGCCCGAAATCACGATCACCGGAGGCCAGGGGTGGTGCGAGGTGTCGCGCAGCACGGCCAGCACTTCCATGCCGTTCATTTCGGGCATTTCCATGTCCAGCAGCATCAGGTCAAAGTGTTCGCGCACCAGCGTTTCGATGGCTTCGCGGCCGTCGCCGGCCTCGACGATGTCCTTGATGCCGATTTCTTCAAGCGAGCGGCGCAGACCCATGCGGATCAGGCGGCTGTCATCGACCAGCAGCACCTTGGCTTTTTCAAAGCCGATGGGGGCGCTGTTGCCTAATTCCAGTTCCGGGTCCGGGTTCACGGCTGCCAGAGGGTCAACTTGCATGGGGTTCAGGCTTTATCAGGCGACTTCCAGCAGCTTGGAGACCTTTTCGAGCAGTTGCTTTGCGTTGAAAGGTTTGGTCAGGCTGTCATTGGCGCCCGAGAGCAGGGCGGAGTCCAGACCGAATCGGGCACTGACCACCCGGCTGCCGCCAGAGATGGTCAGGATGGGCACGGCCGGGAACGATTCACGCAGCCGGGACACGAAATCCACACCGTCCATGTTGGGCATGATGATGTCCGAAATCACCAGGTCCACGTTGTTGACGGCGAACTTTTCCAGGGCTTCCTCGCCATCCCTGGCCTCAATGACCTGATAGTCCGACAGCTCAAGAATCTCCCTGACGCCTTCGCGCAGCAGATCCTCATCGTCAACAAGCAAAATTGTGGTCATTCGAGCTTTCTCCAGAGACCTTGAGTTATATCAAAAAAAATGACGATAATGACATATTGACAATTTTCGATTTACTTCCTGTTTTTAGAATGCATCCGGATGGCTGGCTGGAATTTTTTCATGATGAGAAAAATTAAAGGATGAGGGGCCGTTTGGCATCTTCTGAACTGTGCGGCCCTGCATTTTTTGTAAGAAAAAGATATGAACTTGATCCGTGGATGGTTCGCGTCACTCTGCCTTGGACTCATTCTATTGTGCGCTGGCACACTGTTCCTGATGGGCTGGCCCGGGGTGCCGGGGATCGCGGTCAACACGCCGATTTGGGCGCATTTATTGCTTTGGACGGTGCTGGCCGCCAGCGTGATCGCCCTGTCCCTGTGGCTGGTGCGCCAGCTGGGGGCGGAGCCCGGTCGTCTGGGGGATGTCAGCCGCTTGCTGGTGGCCGGGCGTTTGCACGAGGCGCATGCGTTGCTGCGTTCCGGTGGACGGGGCATCTGGGGGCGTCTGGCCGAAGTGGTCGAGCTTTTGCGCAGCAGCGAGCAGCAGCGCGCCGAAGCTGCATGGCGGGACGAGGGGCTGGCCCTGATCCACGAGACGGTGCGGCACGACTATGCCCCCCGCGAGCTGGCCGACCGCGTGGCGATCAGCCTGGCGCGTTACCTGGAGCTCTCGGGCATTGGCGTGTACACGCTCGAGCCGTTGCAGTCGCCCACCGATGAGGGGGCTGCCCCTGCATCGCCGGCGGTTCAGCTGCAGCGCCTGGGCATGGCCAATGGCCTGCCGGTGCGCATGCCGAGGGTGCTGGCCTGTTCCTCCTCGGATCTGCAGCGGCTGGCCACCGGCGAGAGCCTGTTGCGACGGCATGCCATTCCCGCCAGCCTGATCGAGGAGATCGATTGCGCCTACGGTTCGGAGATCGTGCTGGTGCCTTTTGTGATCGAGTCGCAGGCGCGGGGAGCCTTGCTGATGGTGGTGCCTCAGGCGCAGCTGGCGGGTCTGGCGGTCCTGATGGCGTCGGGCTCGACGGCGATCGCCGTGGCCCTGCAGTCTTCGCTGAACCGGCAGACCCTGCAGGCCTCGCTGGAGCGTGCCAATGAGCTGACCGAAGAGCTGCAGCGCCACCATGAAAAGCTGCAGGCCAGCGAGATGGCTCTGAAGAAGCAGATGGCCTATGTCAACGACATCCTGTCCAACATGCACAGCGGTCTGGTCGTGGTCGACCGTTCCGGTCGCATCCAGGATTGCAACCCGGCCTTGCTGAACATGACCGGTTTTGCCCGTGACGTCCTGATCGGGGAGCCGAGCAGTGTGCTGTTCGAGGAGGACGAGACGCGCCTGCTGTCCATCTTCAAGGGTTACGGTCAGATGCTCACCCGCCTGGGGGTGGAGGAGCCGGACGCTTACCGCAACCTGCTGTCGGACAGCCTGCTGGGTGCGTTCCTGATCGACAGCCACGGCACCATACAGGCCGTCAATCAGCGCTTTGTGCAGCTGTCGGGCTATCCATCGGCCCTGCTGGTGGGCCGGGCCTTGCGCGACCTCGTGCCGCCATCCTCGGCGCAAAGCATGGAGGTGCTGGCCGAGCTGATGACCGCCGATGAAACTTTCTACCGTTCCGGCGTGGGGCAACCGCTGGCCCTGCTCAGCCGCGATGGACGAACCATCGAGGTGGAGGTCAGCCTGATCACCCACCGCTTCATGGGCGAGCTCACCACCCTGGCGCTGGTGCGCACCGAACGTGATCTGCCCTGGGGGGTGGTCAACTCCACGGCGCTGCAGAAACTCACCCCGGGTGATGAAGACGCCATGGTGGCGAAGTTGCGCAACCTCTCGGGCACGCACATTCCGGTGCGCGTGACTTCGTCGTTCCTGGTGGACGCTTCCGGCATGCCCCAGCAAACCGTGATCAACCTGATCGACGTCTCCAGCCTGGTCAACAAGAGTGAAGAAATCCGCGCCCAGCACCAGCTGCTGGAGATGACCATGGACGCCATGCAGGACGGGGTGCTGCGCATCGACCGCAAGGGCAAAGTGGTCAGCGCCAACCCGATGGCGCTGGACCTGCTCGGTCTGGACAAGAGCGCCATGGCGCGCCAGCACGTCTATGACCTGCTGCCAGGGGAGCAGCAGGGGCACGACCTGGCCTACTGGCTGCCTTTGCGCGGTGATCTGCTGTTGCGGCGTCTGGTCCAGGATCTGCACGCCAACCCCGAGCTGGTCCAGTCCCTGCCCATCCCCTTGCTGTTCGCCAACCGCCTGGGACGGCTCAAGTGGGCCACGCCCACCGCCTGTGCCTTGCTGGGGCTGAATGTGCCGCCCCAGTCGGCCGCCGAACCGCACATGCTGGCCGAGCAGACCACGCGTGAGCTGCTGGCCTTGCGCGCATCGCCCAAGCGGGCCGACGACGAGGATGTACCACCCATCGTCGATGTGTCCTGGCGTGCCGGCAATGCGCCGGTCATGCGCCTGCCGACCATGATGATCGACACGGCCGATGCCTCCAACGAGGAGCTGATGGTCTGGCTCATCCCCGACCTGGATGCGCTGAGCACGTTCATGATCAGGCGTGCCCACAACATCGAGTGGACGATCTTGCAAACCCTCGAAGGTTTGCTGGTGCCGGTGATTCTGACGGCTTCTCCGCTCGAGGACCCCTACAACCGTCTCACCGGTGCGGTGGTCACCATCAAGGACATGCGCGAGATCAAGGACAAGGAGGCCGAGAACCTGCGCATGATCCAGAAAATCGAGCAATCGCAGCGTCTGGAGGCGCTGGGGCAGCTGGCCGCCGGTGTGGCGCACGATTTCAACAACCTGCTGGGCGTGATCCAGAACCACGCCGAGCTGGTCGAGATGAAGCTGGGCAGCGACACCAAGGCAGCCAAGAACCTCTCGGCCATCCAGCAGGCCACCACCCGTGCGCGCGACATTGTGCTCAAGCTCAACGCGCTCGGGCGGGAGCGCAAACGGCTGGACGAGGATGGCAGCGTGCATGACGAGCAGGAGGTTCAGACCTGGTTCGAGGTGGCCCCCCTGGTCCAGGAAACCCAGGGCCTGCTGCAGGCCAGCCTCAAGGGCATCGACATCCAGGTCAATCTGGACGAGTCGGTCTCCGGGCTGCTCATCCGAGGCCAGAGCGGCGCACTGCAGCAAGTGCTGGTCAACCTTTGTGTCAATGGCAGCCATGCGATCGGGGACCGGCGCAACGGCTTGATCACGCTGGATGTGGCGCGCGCCTCGGAAGGGCAGATCCGCCTGGCGGTGACCGACAACGGCAGCGGCATCCCGCCCGAGATCATGTCGCGCATTTTTGAACCGTTTTTCACCACCAAGGAAGTCGGCAAGGGCACCGGCCTGGGCCTGTCCATGGTGCGCAGCATCGTCACCCAGATGGGGGGCTCCATCGATTGCCAGTCGGAAGTGGGCAAGGGCAGCTGCTTCTCCATCCTGCTGCCCTGTGTGGCGCAATGAGCCACGCCGTCGGTCCATGTCGAAATTGATAGTATTATCAAAAAATACTGATTTAGTGATTTGAGTTTTGTGTCCCGGGGCATGCGCTCAGGGGAAAGATGCAGTGATGGTGGTTCGTGATTCCGTCTCCTCTCGCATGACCGTTTTTGTGGCGGTTGCGGCGGGCCTTTACCTGCTGGCAGGAGGTGCCGCGCTGTGGGGCCTGGCGCAGGCCTCGGCCGAGGATCCGCGGACCCTGACCCTGGCCTGCGGTGCGCTGCTCTCGGGGCTGTTCCTCATGCTGTGGCTGGCCCGCAGGCTTGTCCGTGGCATTGTTCAACCTTTGCGTCAGGTCAGCGCCATGGCCCAGCAGGTGGTGCGCAGCGGCGACCTGTCGCAGCGCATCGAATGGCGGTCCGGAGACGAGATCGGTCAGGTGGCCGAGGCCATCAACAAACTGATGAAAGGCTGGCAGCTGGCCATCCGTGATGTGAGCGGGGTGTTTGGCGCGCTGGCCGAGGGCCGCTTTGACCAGCGTGTGCAGCGCCAGCTCGGCGGTGATCTGGGCCAGCTGTGCGACCGGGTCAATGCTTCGACGCAGACGATCGAGGAAACCTTTCAGAGCCTCGGGGCCTTGATGACCAGCCTGAGGCAGGGTGACTTCTCTGTCCAGGTGTCCTGCCGGGCCCAAGGCGGCTTTCACGATGTGCTGGCACAGGCCCAGGACGCACTGGTGGCCTTGCGTCAGATGCTCGGAGAGGTGGGTGCCGTGATGCAGGGCGTCAGCGCTGGCGATTTGTCCATGCGGGTGCAAGCCGATGGCGAAGGTGACCTGGCCATGCTCAAGCACAACATCAACCGGACGCTCGACAGCCTGGTCACCATGGTCCGGACGGTGCATGACAACAGCCGACAGGTGGCCGCCGCGGCGGTTGAAACCAGCAACGCCATCGGTCAGATTTCCGACGGTGCGCAAAATCAGACCCACGCGATTTCCCAACTGGCCTCGGCCGTGCGCCAGACCTCCGCTGCCATCAACGATGTTTCGCGCAACACCAGTGTGGCCAGCCAGAAATCCCGCGATTCGGTCTCGATCATGGTCGACGGCATGAAGCGCATGGACGACATGGTGGTGGTGGTCAACAACATTGCGGCCAACTCCGAGAAGATCAACAAGATCACCGAAGTGATCGAGAAAATCGCGAACAAGACCAATCTGCTCTCCCTCAATGCAGCGATCGAGGCGGCACGCGCCGGTGAGCACGGCAAGGGCTTCTCGGTGGTG
>Ga0255274_1000001_pt1 | contig 43519 bp, 49 predicted proteins | sample AtltaT_4_FD_183673 | JGI IMG/M metagenome (GOLD analysis project Ga0255274, IMG submission 183673) | Metatranscriptome of freshwater microbial communities from Altamaha River, Georgia, United States - Atl_Colum_RepB_8h (Metagenome... | ecosystem: Environmental > Aquatic > Freshwater > River... | reverse complement strand
GGCTTCTCGCTGGTGGCCGAGGAGGTGGGCAAGCTGGCCGCCAGCAGTGCGCAGAGCTCCCAGGAGATCGCGCGGCTGGTTCAGCAAGCTGTCGAAGAAACCGCCCAGGCGGTCGAGACGGTGCGCCAGGTGAACCAGGGCATGCGCCAGATCGAGGCGGGCGCACAGGAAACGGACGCGATGCTGCAGCGCATCTCGGCGGCCCTGGAGCAGCAGACCAGTGCGGTGGGCGAAATCAATGCCAACCTGACCAATCTGGATGCGATTGCGCAGAGCAATGCGGCGGCTTCCGAGCAAATCACGGCCACGGTCATGGAGTTGTCCAAGATCGCCGGCAGCACACAAAATGAGGTTTCTCGCTTCAGAGTGGTCAGCAACTGACGATGCTTTGCCTATGATCTTGCCGTGACACACACACCATGAACTCTCCCAACAAGGTCGTTTCTGCCGCATTTGCAGTCAACATCGAGCACCTGCACGCGCTCGGTGTGGTCGATCCCTATTCCGAACAGAGCCTCCAGCTCTACCACTCCGGCAAGCTCAATGCCAACGAGCGTCTGTATTTTTCGCTGTGGGGTTCTTCCGAGCTCAGCACCTCGCTGATTCGCGCCAGAACCCGTTTTGCGAAACAGGGCGAGCCCGTCAGCTCGGCCTATTTCATCATCAAAGGGGCCGCCCTGGGGGTGAAGGACGACGAAATCTACCGCCTGGGTCCGGGCAGCGTGATCGGTCTGGCCGAAGGCGTGGGGGCACAGCCCCATTCCATGACCGCGATCGCCGTTGACGATGTTCAGGTGCGCGTGTTTCCCGTCTATGTGATCGCCAAGCTGGTCAAGAACATGCCCCCGGGTTTGCGCGGCATCCTCAAGGCCACGGTCATGCGTACGCTTCAACTTAAGACGCCTCCGGCGGTATTGATGTGAATTCCTTTGACGAAGTCAAGCTCGAGGAAGGGCAGGTGCTGTTCAAGGCTGGAGAGCCAGCGGACAAGCTGTATTTCATCCAGTCCGGCAGCATCAACATGGCCGACAAGAACACGGGCGCTGTCTTTGCCACCCTCAAGGAGGGCGATTCCTTTGGTGAACAAGCCATGTTGCAGGGGGGCATCCGGGGTGCGACGGCCATTGCGGCCGAGGCATCGGTCTGCCTGGAAATCACGGCTGAAGGGCTCAGGAGCATGCTGATATCGGCATCGCCGATCCTGACGGCGGTTTTTGAAGCCCTGATGCTCCAGCAAAACATGCAAAACGCATTGCGCGTCAGGAACTGAAATGCCTTTTGCAGCCTCCCCAGCCAACCACCTGCTCGCTTCGCTGGAGTCGACACTCCAGAACCTCAGGCAACCCTGGCCGGCCCAATGGCCGGGGCTGGAGCGTGTCCTGGAGCGCTGCTGGCAGCGCCTGGACATCGACTGCGCCGCTCAGCCCCCACGCACTGCCGCCTTGCTGGACTGGTCCCGGCAGGTGGCCAGCCGCATCGAGCGCGATGGACAGCGGCTGCATGCGCAAGGTCATGAGCCTGACTACCACAACCGCCTGCACATCGCGGACACCCTGGTGTGCATGACGCACCTGCTGCTGGCCCTGCGCATGCAGTCGCAGCCCGGTGCTGGTCAGGCGCATCTGGAGGCGCTGTGTCTGGCCATCATGGCGGGGCATGATTTCGCGCACCCGGGGGGCAGCAATGCGTTTCCTGGTCAGTTTGAAACGCTGGCGGTGCAGGCGCTTGAACCGCTGATGCGCGAGGCCGGCGTGGACAAGCGCGATCAGGAGGTGCTGGCGCACTGCATCCTGCTGACCGACCCCTTGTGCGTCAAATCGGCCCACCAGGCCGCAGCCAGCGTGCCTTTCCACCTGGGTGAATTGCAGTGGATGACAGTGCTGGTGCAGGAGGCCGATATCCTGGCGAGCACCTTGCCCGAAACGCAGCAGAGTCTGACGCAGGCCCTCTCGCGCGAATGGATGCCGTCCAACCCCGATGCGGCGGCCAAGTTGCTGCTGCCATTCAGCCGTATGATGTTCCTGGAGCATGCGGCCCTGTTTTCCAGCCCCGCTTCTCGGCTGTTGCAGTTGCACGAAGTCAAGGCGCGCCAGGTCAGTGACCTGCAAAGCCAGCTCTGACGGTGGCCCGCAGGGCCGGGCAGCTTACTTGGTGTAGGCCGCCATCATGCCTTCGAAGGTGCCCTTGAGGCTGGTGCGCAGGCTGTTGCTGCTGCCCACAATGCTCTCCATCACGCTGAACTGGTTCATGTAACGGCTGAGCAGCTTGTCCATCTGGTCTTGCAGGCGTTCGAGCTCTTTCTGGTAGCCAGAAACTTGTTTTTGCGCGCTGGCCGTTTGCTTGTCGATCACGCCGGTGCTGCGCAGCATCTTGTCGAGCTCACGCACCGCATCACCAGCCAGTCCGCCGTTGGCGCTGCTGTAGACGCTCTGGTTGTTGGTGCCGGCACTGAACATCTGCACCACTTCGTCAAAATTGTCCTGCAGGGCGGCGTCGAGCTTGGCCTCATCGAGTTGCAGCATGCCGTTGCGGTCAAATGACAGGCCCACATTGCGGGCGGCCTGGATGGTGGTGCCGCCGGTGCTGGAGGGGTCGCTGATGAGGCGGCGCACTTTGCCGAGCACGCTCTGCACCAGACTGTCGCCGGCCAGAGCGCCACCGTAGGTCTCCACCTTGCTGTCGCGGTCACCCAGGATCTTGAGGTTGTCGCTGAATTCCTGGTAAGCGGCGACCAGGGCCTTGAGGTTGTCCTTGATCGTGCCGGTTTCGCGGTTGAGTTCCAGCCTGGCTGCCCCGCTGGTGGTGGTGTTGAGATTGAGCGTGACGCCGTCAATGATGTCGTTGATGCTGTTGCTGGCGCGTTGAATCGGCAGACCATTGACTTCGAGCTCGGCGTTGGCGGCAGGCTGCAGCGTCTGGGCGAAGCTGATGGGTGCGCTGCCCGGACGTTGGGCCTGCAGGCTGAGCGTGGCCGTTTCGGGGGGCAGGGTGGCACCATCGGCTGGGCGCCAAAGCCCGTCCTCGCCTTGCACCAGGGGCAGGGAAATGGTCACGGGTTCGCCGGTGTCGGGGTCGGTGTCTTCGTAGCTGGCCATGACCGAGGTGGTGCCGGTGGCGGCGCTGATTTCCAGGCTGCTGGCGCTGCGGGTCTCCACCTGGGCCGTGCTGGCCACGGTGCCGGCTGCGGCAGTGATGGCAAAGCTGTTGGCCGAACCGGTCTGTCCACTGAGCACGATCTGGAAACCGCTGCCGGTGTTCAACAGCTGCGCCGTCACGCCGGTCTTGGCGCCGTTGATCGCACTGACCACACCCGCTGGCGTGGCGTTACTGACGGTGATGTCCTTGGGTGTGCCATTGCCCACAGTCAGCTGCAGCGTGAATGCTTGTCCGCCGTTGAGCGGGGTGTTGCGCGCCTCAAAGGTCTGGCTGGCACTGCGCTGTTCGGTGGCCAGGCTCTTGATGTTGACACTGTAGCTGCCGGTGCCGGCGGTGGTGCCGGCACTGACGGACAAGGCCCCGGGCTGGCTCACGGCGGCCTTGATGGAGGCGAAGTCGCTGGCGTCGTTGAGCTTTTCGAACGCGCCCTTGAGTTGCGACAGCGAGTATTTGACGGCGGCATAACCCGAGATCCGGGCCTCGGTCTGCTTGATCTTGCCGTCGATGCGCTCCTTGCGCGGTGCGCGCTCGGCTTCCACCAGGTTTTCGGCCAGGGCCTTGATGTCGATGCCCGAACCGGCGCCCAGGGTGTTGACGATGTTGGAGGTGGTGGCCATGTCGGTTTATATCGGCGCGGGGTCAGGAAACTTGAATCAGCCGCGGATGTAGTCGAACAGCGAGAGGCCGGAGATTTTCGAGAAGCTGCCCATGGCAGCTTCCATGGCCATCACTTGCTTGTTCATGCGTGTGACCGCTTCCGCATAGTCAAGATCCTCGATCTGAGAGAGGGTTGACTTCAGGCGCAGTGTCGTTTCGGCCAGAACGTCCAGCTGAGACTGGACCACTTGCTGATCCGATCCCGTCTGGGCGATGGCCAGTGTCAGGCCCTGGTGCATCTGGTCCAGGTCGGCTATGCCCTGCTGTATTTTTCCGGTCTGGCTGTTTTGAACTGCATCAATGGCCTGATCGAGGGCATCAAAAAAACCAATGGAGGACTGGTCCGAGCGCACCACGCGCTGGAAAACATCGGTGCCCGAGCGGGTGAACTGCACTGTTCGCTCGACACCTGCGGGAATGCGGGTCTGGGTCTGGTCACCCAAGTATTCAATTTTCCCTTGCGCGTTCTGTACAAAAGCCGGGGTGTTGACGCGTGTGCCCGAGAAGAGGTAATTGCCATTGTCGTCGCGCGTGTTGCCCAAGCTGACCAGTTGGTCTCGCAGTGCACGCATCTCGGTGGCCAGAGCCTGACGCTCGCTGGGTCCATAGGTGTCGTTGGCGGCCTGAATGCCCAGTTCCTTGAGACGTATCAGGATGTCATTGCCGGATTGCAGGGCAATTTCTTCGGCTTTGTAGCGCTGCTGGGCCACTTCCAGGGCGCGAGTGTGGCTGTCCTGGCGTTGTACTTCGCCTTTGAGACGCTGAATGGCGGCAGCTTTGTCCGGGGAGTCGCTGGGCGAAATGATTTGCTTGGAGACCGCCATCTGGGCCTGGGTGGTGGCCAGCTGGTTTTGCAAATTGCTCATGCGCTCGGTGGCACGGTCAAAGAGGTAAGAGGTGGAAACTTTCATGGCGTCTCTTCTCAGCGGACCTGCAGGATGGATTCAAACAGTGTCATCGAGGTTTGCATGACCTTGGCATTGGCCTGATAGGCCTGCTGAAAGCGCACCAGTGCGGAGGCTTCTTCGTCAAGGCTCACGCCTGAAATTGAATCTCGGGCTTCGACTGCCTGTCGGTAAACCACAGTCAGAGCCTGCTGGGCAATGGCAGACTGACGAGCCACATTGCCGACCTGGCTGACCCTTTCAATGTAGGCCTCGGTCATGGTCAGACCACCGGGCATGATGCGCTTGCCCTCGAGGTCCACCAGGCGCAGCATGGCCTCGTTGTTTCCAATTCCGTCGGTGTTGCCATCAATCGAGAATTTGTCACCGGTCTTGGGCCAGGTAGAAAACTCGAGTTTGAGACCACGGAAGCTCAGGCTGGGTGTTGGCGAACTGGCGGAGGACACCAGCTGCCGTTCAGCCATCACAGTGCCCGAGCGGGTGTCTGTGATGCGGTAGAGCCTGTCGCTGATGAACTCGACAGACAATGGCGTTGCGCGAAGTGCCTGTTTCATGTCGCCTGCGGCGCTCTGGTACTGCGCGCTCACGGTCACTGCGCTGCCGGGATTGCCGGTCACAAACACCAGAAGATCGTCTGGCGCCTGGCCTTCGATGTAGACCGAGGTGTCAAAGCCCAGACGTTGCAGATCGGCTGGCGTGCCTGCGCTGCCCAGACCCAGCCGGATGTCATCGGACACGTTGCCAGCAGGTCTGAACAGCTCCAGTTTTCCGTTCACATCGCGTGCGAAGATGCCTGTGGTGCCCGATTCGGCGTTGACCCAGCTGACCACAGAGGCCAGTGAGAGAGATCCGCCGAGTGCAGGCATGGGATGCCCATTGAGGGTGAAGGTGTCTTGTGCAATCGAACCGGTACCTGCAAAGACCTTGCCGGTCAGCAGTGCAGGCACTTTCAGGGGTGACAGCAGTTTGCCGTCCGTGTCGAACTGCTGTTCCTCGCCGACAGCGGCTTTGGCCCCCATGAAAATGTCCATGTCCATGTAGGACGCACTGCCTCTGGCATTGATGCCTGCGCTGCTGTAGGTGGCGCCGGGCTCCATGCCATTCGCAGTTTTGACCAGCCAGGCTTGCTGATCACCGCTCAAAGGACTGCCGATCAGGTGCCGTCCATCACGCGTAAGCACCTGAAGGGTTTGCGTGCCGCTGGGGTTCTGCAGTGTGAGGGTGAGATCACTCATGCCTACTGGTACCAGGCCCAGAGGCGTGAAGCCTTGCTGACCCAGCTGTGTCGCAAGGCTCGCAATGCGCGGGGCTTGCGCCAGGTTGAGGTCGCCAGCAAGACTGGTGGGGCCGGCGTATTCTGCCGGGCTGTAGGAAATACGTGCCTGAGCCGTACCACTGTTGAGCGGATCGTCGATGATTCGGAACAGTCCTGCGGCGGCCACACGGTTGACATCCTGAACGACCATGGTCATCCCGCCAGCCTGTCCGTCGCGGCCCGCAATAAAGCCGAACAGATCACCCCCGAGCTTGCCTTCTGCGTCGATGCCGTCGCGGTGGATAGCGTTGACCTCTTTGACCACGACCGAAGCCAGGTCATCGAGCGACCCCATGGCCGGAGCCAGCACCTGGTCGCGGAAATTCACCAGGCCTCCAATGTGACCACTGGGTATGCCGCGCAAGGTCTCTGGGGTGCCGTAAGCATCGATCACGAACTCCAGACGCGTAGCATCGGTGCTGGAAGTTTGTACCGACAGGGCGCGCACCTTGTCGTTTTGGACCAGGATGCCTTGGTCAATCGTGTCGCCAATGCTGACCAGCACTGAGCCGTTTTCAGCAAACTTGGTCTTGATGGAAATGATCTCTGACAGTTTGCGCAGCAGCAGGTCCCGCTGGTCCAGCAGTTCTGAGGGTTGCTGATCCACATGGCTGTGCTTGCTGAGCTGTTTATTGAGCAGCGCCAGCTGGTTGGTCAGCGAGTTGGCTTGACCTACATCGGTTTCGACAGATTGACGGGTTTCGTTGTCGAGCAGCTCAAATTGCTTGGACAGCTGCTGGAAGCGTGCAGCCAAGCCCTCAGCGTCGCGCAGAAAAATGCTGCGCTGAACTGTTGAGGCCGGATTGCTGGCCAGGTCCCGCGCCGATTCAAAGAACACGTTCATGGCTGACGTCAGGCCAATGCTCTGGTCTCCCATCACGTCGATCAAGCGGTTCACGTAAGACAACAGCGGTTCCTGGCTCTTGAGGTCGCTTTGGCTGTTGCGCAGGTTGGATTCGACAAATGCGTCGTACTGCCGACGCACTGCATCGAACCGGGCTCCAGTGCCCATGTAGCTTCCGCCCATCAGGCGTGGCTGATTGGACGCGAGCGAAACGTCTTGTCGGGTGTAGCCTTCGGTGTTGACGTTGGCGATGTTGTTGGAGACCGTAGCCAAGGCCCGCTGGTACGCGGAAATGCCCGAGCTACCGATCGTCAGTAAGTCACTCATCGACGACCTCCGGGCTGCTGCAGGTCATAGGCTCGGACCGCGTCCGAGCGTGTGAGGGGCATGGTCGGAGCTGCCGTTGGCTTGAGACCCATTGGCCGGACCTCGGGGTGCAGCGGCAAGGGTGCAGGCGTCCCGGTCGGATGCAGCATGAGTGCGTCCTGAGCAGTCATGGCAGCGGCCTGCTGCTGATGCAGCTGCTTTTCCAGCATGTTGGCCAGACCGATGCCGCCACGGCGGACCATCTGCTGAGCCACTTCCTTGTCCATCATGTCTTGCCAGGTGTCCATGGCCTGGCTGTCGACCATGTCGCTCTTTTCGATGGTGGCGCGCATTTCCTTCATCATCTGCTGAAGGAAATACGATTCGAACTGCTCGGCGGTCTTGCGGATGGCCTTGTCTGGCGCGTGCGCGGCCTCGCCCCTGAGCTGTGCCAGGGCGTTGAAGTCCAGGTAGCTGGAGGGCAGGGCCATGTCGCTCATGTCGTGCTCCCGGTCAGATCACGATCAGCTCGGCGCGCAGGCTGCCCGAGCTCTTGAGCGCTTCGAGTATGGCGATCAGCGCGGACGGCGTGGCGCCGACCTGGTTGACCGCGTCCACGATCTGGCGCAGATCCACACCTGGTTGGAACAGGAACATTGGGTTCTTGGCTTCCTGGACCTGGACTTCGGCGTTCTGCACCGGGGTGGTCTGGCCCTGGCTCAGCGGTGCGGGTTGCGAGACTTCGTTGGTGACCGCCACCGCCACCGAAATCGTGCCATGGGCCACGGCCGCGGCCGTCACACGAACGTTGCGGCTGATGACGACGGTGCCGGTGCGCGAGTTGACCACCACGCGGGCAGGGGGCTCACCCGGCTGGACCTGCAGGTTTTCGACCATGCTCATGAAAGCCACGCGCTGGGTCAGGTCTTCCGGGGCGCGCACTGCCAGTGACATCGGGTCGATGGCGCGCGCGGTACCAGCGCCGAATTGCTTGTTGATCGCACTGACGATGGCGTTGGTGGTGGTGAAGTCGGCCTCGCGCACATTCATCACGATGTGCTCGGCTTGCTCATAAGGGTTCTCGACGATTTTTTCAACGGTGGCCCCACCTGGAATGCGTGCAGCGGTCGAGACGCCGACGCTGACCTTGGAGCCGGCTGCGCCTGCATCCACCGCGGTGGCGGTCAGTGCGCCCTGTGCCACGCTGTAGACTTCGCCGTCCACACCGCGCAGGCTGGTCAGCAGCAGGGTGCCGCCGCGCAGGCTGCTGGCCTTGCCGATGGCTGAGACGTTCACATCGATTTTCTGGCCGGGCTTGGCAAAGCCCGGCAATTCGGCCGTCACCATCACGGCGGCGATGTTCTTGACGTCCACACGGTTGGCGGCGGACGCCTGCTCGAAGTCCGACAGGGGACCGTCGAGTCCGACGCCGAGGCGGGCGAGCATGGCGCGCAGGCTGCGGGCGGTGAACGCCAGATCGGTACCGTCACCCGTGCCCTGAAGACCAACCACCAGGCCGTAGCCGATGAGCTGGTTGCTGCGTCCCGAAGCCACACTGGCCAGATCCTTGATGCGGTCGGCCCAGGCGTTCAGGCCCAGGGACAAGAGCAGGACAAACAGAATGCGTTTCATGGTGCGTGTACTCAGAAAGGCCAGATCTTCATCAGCAGGTTGGTGCCCCAGCCTGGCCGGGTGGCAGCAGCCATGTCGCCGGTGCCGCGATAGGCGATCTGGGCATTGGCCAGACGGCGCGACTGCAGTGTGTTGTTGGGTGAAACATCTTCGGGGCGGACAATGCCGCTGACCTGGATCACTTCGGCGCCCTCAGTCAGTGCCAGCTGCTTTTCACCCCGCACCACCAGATTGCCGTTGGCCAGCACTTCGACCACTGTGACGGCAATGGAGCCGGTCAGGCTGGCGGTCTGGTCGGCCACGCCGGTGCCAGTGCTGTTGATTTCCGAGCTGTTGAGGTTGACGCCTGTTCCAAGCTTGGCAGACCAGCTTCCGGGCAGCACGTCGTTGCTGTTCTTGCGCTTGATCTCGCCGGTTTGTTGTCTGGCGGCCTGTGTGGATTCGTTGAGCAGGACGGTGATCAAGTCGCCGACCGCGTAGGCACGGCCCTTGCCGAACCACAGGTCACTGCCACGGCCGTTGTAGATGGCGCCGGTGGGGGCTTGCGGTCTTTCTACCGCGACCGGGTAGACCGGGGCAAATTCGGCAGAGTGCGTGAGTTTGGTGGGCAGATTGTTGCAGCCTGCGAGCAGGGCGCCCAGGGTGGCCACGAGGCCCAGACGTTGGATCAGACGGTTCATGGCAGCTCACATGTTGTTGTTGAGGAAGCGCAGCATGCCGTCCACGGCCGAGATGGCTTTGGAGTTGATCTCGTAGGCACGCTGGGTTTCGATCATGTTGACCATTTCCTCGACCACGTTCACGTTGGACGCCTCCAGGGCCCCCTGCATGAGCTGGCCGGTACCGGCCTGGCCGGGAATGCCGACCTGCGGTGCTCCGCTGGCCGGGCTTTCCTTGAGCAGGTTCTGCCCCATCGACTGCAGGCCTGCCGGGTTGGCAAAACGTGCCAGCTGGATCTGTCCAATCACCTGGGTGCCACCGCCCGCAGCCGTCTCGACCGAGACGGTGCCGTCCTGGCCAATGGCGATGCTCATCACGTTGGCCGGGATGGTGATGGCCGGCTGCAGCAGGGCGCCGTTGGAAGTCACCAGCTGGCCCGTGGCCGACAGCTTGAAGCTGCCATCGCGGGTGTAGGCGATGGTGCCGTCGTTCTGCGCGATCTGGAAGAAGCCCTCGCCCTGGACCGACAGGTCCAGCGCGTTCTTGGTGGTCACCAGACTGCCCTGGGCATGGGTTTTTTCGGTGGAGACGATGCGCACACCGGTGCCCAGCATCAGGCCAGTGGGCGACTGTTCGGTAGCCGTGTTCTGCGCACCGGGCTGGCGCAGCTTCTGGTAGAGCATGTCCTCGAAGTTGGCGCGGTCACGCTTGAAGCCGGTCGTGTTGACGTTGGCCAGGTTGTTGGAGATGACCGACATGCGCGTCTGTTGCGCGTCCAGGCCGGTCTTGGCAATCCACATTGAGGCGTCCATGGTCTGCTCCTTGTCGTTCAGGCAAGCTTCATCATCGATGAGCTTTGTTCATCCAGGCTCTTGGTTTCCTTGATGATGCGAATCTGGGTTTCAAAACTGCGCGAGTGGTCCATGAGTCGGGTCATGGCTTCGATGGCGCTCACGTTGCTCCCCTCCAGGGCCTTGGGAATGACCGTCGGCAAGTTGGGACCGGAGGGGAAATCGCTGCCCGGCGGCTTGTCGGCCACTTGGTAGAGGCCATCCTGGCGGCGCAGCAATTGCACCTGGGAGGCATCGCGCAGGCTGATCTGGTCGACCAGCACAGGCGGCACGTTGCCTGGCTGGGCCGGGTCCTGGGCGTACACGCTGCCGTCGGATGTGATGGTCAGGGCCACGCCGGGCGGCACCGTGATCGGGCCGTTCTGACCCAGCACCAGATGGCCATTGCTGGTTTCAAGCTGGCCCTGCGCGCCGACCTTGAGGTCGCCTCGGCGGGTGAAGGCGCGCTCGCCATTGCTGGCCTGCACCACCATGACCGCTTCGTCGGTGATGGCGATGTCGAGCGCACGGCCGGTGGCCATCACGGCACCCGGCTTGAGCCGGATGATGTCGCGCGAGACGGCCTGCGTCTGGATGCGGGTGTCGAAGCCGTGTTCGGCACCGTCGGCCTTGATCGACTTGAGGGCCACGTCGTAGCTGCTCTTGAAACCGGTGGTCGAGACGTTGGCCAGTTCGTTGACCAGCACCTGACGTGCCTGGGCCATTTCGGTGATGGTGGCGTTTGATGTGAAGATCAGACGGTCCATGGCGTGGGGTCTCCGGTTTCAGGGTCTCAGCATCACGAACGGATGTTGATGATGGCCTGCGTCATGGTCGAGCTGGTCTCGATCGCCTTGGCGTTGGCCTGGAAGTTCCGCTGGGCGGTGATCAGGTCCACCAGTTCCTGGGTCAGGTCCACGTTGGCGCGTTCGGTGGCACCGGCACGGATCGAGCCGAAGCCGGCCGAGCCGCCTTCGCCGATCTTGGCCTTGCCGGAGGTGGCGGAAGCCAGGTAACTGGCATCGCCGATCTGGCGCAGGCCGGTCGGGCTGGAGAAATTGGCCAGTGCGATCTTGCCCAGCGAGACCTGCGAGCCGTTGGAGTAAGTGGCGTTGACCAGACCGTCCGGACCAATGTCCAGGCCCATCAGCTCACCTTCAGGTGCGCCGTCCTGGGACTGTGACAGCACCGCGAATGAGCTGGAGTACTGGGTGGACTGGGTGAAGTCGATCGACATGGTCAGCGCACCCTTGCCGCCTTCCAAGAACGCGGTCTCGAAGCCCATGGGCTTGATGGGGGAGGTGGGTTTGCCGGTCAGATCGAAGGTGAGCTCGCCGCGGTCCAGGAACACAGGCCACCAGTCAGTCTTGGTGTTGAGGTCGGAGATGTCCTCGGTTTGCTTGCCATTGCGTACATATTGCAGGGCACCGTTGTCGGTGGCTTGCGCCATCTTGATCCACTGGGTGGTTTGGCCGAAGCGCATTTCGGTGTTGGCCAAGCCCCAGTCGGGGTGGCCCGTGATCTGGATCGAGGCAGAGTCACCGGTCGTGCCTGTGGTGAACGTCAGCTGCTTGGTCTTGGCATCCCAAGCCACCTTGACACCCGACACGAGACGACCCGTCACCGGGTCAACCACGCTGTTGATCTTGCTCTGCAGCTTCGAGGCCAGCGTTTCCATCGAATAAGTGCCGGTGTCGATGGTGATCTTGGCGTTGATGCCATCCACAGAGATGGTGAAGTCGTTGTTCGCTTCTACCACTGAGACGTTCCCCGCTGTGTTGATGGTCATGGTCTGACCGGACAACACGGCCGGGTAGCTGGGTTTGCCTCGGTTGGCGTCGTCGGGGGAGCTCGGTGTGCTCAGTCCACCAACACCAGAGGTGTTGACCGGAATGCCCAGCAGATTGTTTGCGAGCTTGGCTGTGTCGGTGTCGTTGCTGCCGGTGGTGGTGCTCAATGCAATGCTGGAGGTGTCACCTGTGGTGCCCGAGTTGAACGTGAAGCGACCGGAGTCGGGGTTGAAGGACACGGTAATGCCGTAGCGGGCATTGACCTTGTATTCGTTGCCTGCTGTACCTGGATCGTCAGGAGTGTCAGGCAGTTGGCCCATCACGTTGTTGATTTCGATCTGCAAGCGACGCGCCAGTACTGCGGGGTCTTTGTCTTCTGCACGCAGGGTGTAGCTGATTGGGGTCGTGGGCGAGCCGTCGACCGACAAGTTGAAGCTCAGTGCCTTGCCAACCTCGAAACCGGTAGGCGATGTGCCGCTCTTGTACAACGCCGCAGCCACGTCATACACCGCGCCGGTCAGTGAAGAGCCCACGGCTGGTGCGGGTGTGGAGTTGCGCACATCGGTGAGCTGGTCCAGCGTGAACATTGCAACCGTACCGCTGGGTGGGGTGACGGAAGGATCGTTTTTGCCTTTGATTTCGCCGTATTTGTTGACGAACAGCTCCACGCCCGTAGCATCCGTGGCCTGCTGCAGCGAAGGCTTGACCTGGGTGTCACCGACGAAAAAGTAAGTCTGCCACTTGGAGAAGGGACTGCCCGGGCTGGCGTTCTGCGTCTTGACGTAATAGACGGTGGCCAGGTAGCCGTTGCCGCCCGAGTCATACACCGTCAGAGCCGTGCTCTTGTTGTAAGTGGTTGGATTGTTGCGGTCGAAGTCGGTCAGGATGACGTTGGATTCGGCCGGCAGGTTCAGGCCCAGCTGGATCTTGGTGGTCTCGCGCGCTTCGCCAGCGGTTTTGGATGGGATGACCAGTGGGGCCAGCCGCTCCAGGTCGGCTTTGCCGGAGGAGTCGACCGAGGCCGCAAGCAGCCGCTGCCCGGTGGAGTTGACCACGTTGTTCTGGTCATTGAGCATGAACGAACCGTTGCGGGTGTAGACCTCCTGCAGCCCGTCGGGCGAGCGCAGCGGGAAGAACCCGTCGCCGGTGATGGCCAGGTCCAGCGAGTTGCCCGAGGTGGTCACGTTGCCCTGGCTGAATTCCTGGCTCACCTGCTTGAGCGAGACGCCCTGACCGATGTTGCTGGAGGATTTTTGCAGTGGCGAGGTCGAGAAAATGTCACCGAAGTCGGCGCGTGAGCGCTTGAAGCCGGTGGTGCCCACGTTGGCGATGTTGTTGGCGGTCACGCCCAGCTGGGCGGTGGCTGAGTTGAGACCGGTGAGGGCGGTATAGAACGACATGGGGTTCGACTCCTGTGTGAATCTGCGAGGTGATCAGATACCGACGCGCTGGACGGAAGACAAGGGGATGGTTTTGCCGCCTTCAAGCTCGACGATGACAGCGCCATCGGTGGCATTGCTGGAGACCGAGCGCACCGTGGCGAGTGTGTTCACGGGCACATCGGTGGTTTTGCCGTTGACCACTGCGCTGGCCTTGAGGCGGTACAGGCCCGCGGGCGCGGGGTTGCCCAGCGCGTCGGTGCCGTTCCATTGCAAAGAGGCGACCCCTGGCTTTTGTGGACCTGCCGTCAGCTCCTGCACGAGGCCGCCTTGCTGGTTGTAGACATTGACCTTGATGCCGCTGGCGCCCTGGGGCAGATCGATCTTGCCCTCGATGACTCCGCCCTGATCCAGGCGACTGAAGGTGTCTGCCACAGCCACTTTCAAGCCGATCAGCGAAGAGCTGTTGAGCATGCGCTCGCCAGAAATGGTGGATGCCAGTGCGTCCATCGAGGTCTGCATATTGGTCAGCGCTTCGAGCTGGGAAAACTGGGCGAGCTGCGCCACGAAGGCCTCGTTCTTGACCGGGTCGAGCGGGTTCTGGCTCTTGAGCTGCGCAGTGAAGAGGGTCAGGAAATCCTGTTTGCCCATTTCCTTGGCACTCTTGCTGGCGGCGTTGTTCTTGTTGGCTTCGTAGCTGGTGACTTTGGAGCCCAGCAGGCTGGCCGAAGTAGGTGATGTGGTGCTCATGGTGCTGCTTCCATCAGGACTTGGTGATGTCGAGCGTGCGCAGCATCAGCTGTCGCGCGGTGTTGATGACTTCGACGTTGTTCTGGTAGGAGCGGGCGGCGGCCATCATGTCCACCATCTCGCCGACTTCGCTGACATTGGATTGGTAGACGTAGCCATCCTTGTCGGCCAGCGGGTTCTTGGGATCGGAAACGCGTCGGGGAGCCGCACCGTCGTCCACGACGCCGCTGACCATCACACCACCGACATAGGGAGCGCCAGCGTTGGTCAATTCCTCGCTGACCAGGGCCTTGAACACCGCGCGCTTGCCTCGGTAGGCCTCGGCTTCGGTGCTGGAGACGGTGCCGGCGTTGGCCAGGTTGGACGCGGTGGCGTTCATCCGGGTGATCTGTGCATTGAGTGCGGAGCCGGCAATGCCGAAGATGTTGGTGATGCTCATGTTCAATCGCCCCTCAAGGCCTTGCGCAGGCCGCTGATGTCGTCTTCCAGAAACTGCAGGGTGGCCTGGTAGTCGGCGGCCGCCTTGCCGTATTGCGCCTGCTCGACGCTCATTTCCACGGTGTTGCCGTCGAAGGCCGTGTTGAAGGGAACCCGGTAGAGCAGGCCGCCGTCGCTGGCTGGCTCTGCGCTGCTGAAGTGCTGTGCACGCGTTGCCGAAATCGCCAGGTCGTCTGGCGACTGCACACGGCCAAGCACCGACTTGAAGTCGATGTCACGCGCCTTGTAGCCAGGGGTGTCGGCATTGGCGATGTTCTGCGACAGGACTTCCAGGCGTTGCCCCCTGACTTGCAGGGCTTTGGCATGGATGCCGAATGTTTTGTCCAGCAGGTTCATGGGTTCCTCGGTTCACGCTGCCGTTTTTTTGACGCCAGCGCTCAAGTAGTTGCTTCTCGCGTCGATTGATGCAAATGCCGTGCCATGTGTTTTGCGGCCTGTGGCGGCGTGTGACCGGCAAGATGTGTCGCCCTGGCGGCAAAGTCTTGCCGCTGTCCCTGATGCTTGTCAGGGCGGGCTGGAGGAGGGGGCGCCGAGTGCGAATTGCTGTGCGGCATGCCGCGCGCTGGCGCCTTGCAGCACGGCGTTGGTATAGGCATAGAGACCGGCGCTGAGGGAGTCGCGCGTGATCGGTTTTTGCCGGTTGCGATCGACATGCAGGTAGCTGGCCTGGGGTCCCGGAATGTCCAGTGCGACATCGCGGCGCTTTTCGCTGCGGGCGGCCGGGGTCAGGATGCTGAGGTACAGCTCATCGAGGCTGAGCCGGTCCTGTCCTTTGTCAGGTTGGAGCCCGACCTGGCTGAAATAGCGGTCAACCAGGTCCAGCTGCTGCAGCAAAGGCACATCCAGGATGCCTCGCGCGTTGTCGCGGAAGCCGACGGTGGCCGCGCCGCGGGCCGGTCCGTCGCAGAACTGGATGATGCCGTGGCAGCGTCCGTTGCTGGCCCGCGGGTTCATGCCGCCACTTTCCATCAAGGTCAGGCGGGCAAAATCGTCTGGCACAAAACGGTAGCGGTCGGCCAGCGCCAGGATGCGCGAGCGCACCGCCGGCAGGTCGGTGGCAGGCACGAAGCCTTTGTCCACGGCCCGGGCCAGGGTCTGGTCGAGCACCGGATGGGCTGCCTGGCCCGACAGGCTGCTCACTGCCGGACCGGCGTGGCTGACGCCATTCCCGGGGGCGAGTGACTGGGGGATCGGGGAAGCCGTTTTCCAGTGCCGGCTGGCCAATGCCTGTTCGGCGGCAGTGAAGGACGAGTCGGGCGTGGACGCAGCCCGGGCCAGGGGCGGCAGCTGCAGGCGCGCGAAATCCACACTCTGGCCAGGCACGATGTGGTCCGGGTTGGTGATGCCGTTGTCACTGGCCACCTGGTGGGCCAGTCGGTAAGCCTGGGTTTCAGAGATCGGCAGGCCTTGCTGGCGGTAATGGGCCTTGACCAGACCGATCAATGTGTCGCCTGTTTGCACCTCGACCCGGGACGCAGCCGATCCCTTGACATCGGCCCAGACCCTGCCGAAGCCTGTTGCAGCAGACGCGCCCATGCCCGAGCCGACCGCCTGGCTGTTGGCCGGGGGGCTCGATGTCGCAAGAGAGGTGCTCAGGATGGCCATCGGGTTGGTATCTTTTTTGCATCAGAGGGTAAAGAAAGCCTTGAACTGTCAAAACTTCCACACCCATGAATCCGATTAAGCAAACCTTATGCCGACGCTGGGCCACCCAGGCCTGCAGGGCAGGCCTCTGGCTGGCACTGCTGGCCTGGATGGGCGCCGTCGGTGGTGCCTGGGCTGCCAGAACGAAAGCGGAGGCGCCTGTGCAGGTGAGCGCAGTGCCCGTCACCAGCCCCGAAAACTGGCTGCAGCAATCGGTGACACAGTGGGTCTCGCGTCAACAGGGCATTGATGCATCACAGGTGCAAATGCAGCCGCTGGACCCCCGGGTCAAGGTCCAATCCTGTGCCAGACCGCTGAACATGGATTTGCCTTTTTCCAGTGCCCAGACCGTGCGGGTGCGTTGTCCTGAGCCGGTCTGGCAGCTTTATGTGCAAGTGCAGACACCCACCCCCGACGTCCGCGCAGCGGGGGGGGCTGCCACGGCCGCTGCAGGGCCGGAGCAGCGCCGGCTGGTCCTGGTGACCGCAGCAGCGCTGAGCCGGGGCATGACGGTCCAGGCCCAGGACCTGCGGGTCCAGCAGATCAGTGTGCCGGCAGGGGCGGTTTACCTGGACAATCCCTCCGACGCCGTGCATGCCGAGGTGCTGCGGGATCTGCCGGCCGGTACCCCGTTGCGGCGCTCCGACCTTCGCCCCAGCATCCTGGTCAAGCGCGGACAGCTGGTGCAGCTGTCGGTGGGGCAGAATCAGGGATTCATGGTTTCGGCCAGGGTCGAAGCCCTTCAGGACGGGCGAATGGGCGAGCACATTAAGCTTAAAAACCCCGAATCCGGGCGTATGCTGTCAGGCGTGGTCAAAGGCCCCAACCAGGTGGAGAGCCCCTGAGACCCCAAAAAATACGAAAATCGGGTCTCAAGTTCTGCAAGCTCATGCCGATTCTGAATACGAGCATGGTCTCTGCTCCACTGATTGAGACCAGAAAAGAGTACTGACATGACCGATCCGATTTCTCACTTTGGCCGAATGGCCCAGATGGACAGCAATGTCCGTCAGACCGCCCGGGCCGAGAAGCGCGCTGCCGACGACGCGGTGCAGGGGCCGCAAGGTGCCAAGGCCTCTCTGGTGCGCCGTGACGATGAGGTGCAGCTCAGTGACCTGGCCCGCCAGGCCATGCAGGAGCCCGAATTCGATCGCGCCAAGGTCGAGGCGATCAAGACGGCCATCCAGCAAGGGCAGTACCCGCTGGATTCCCGCCGCATTGCCGAAAACTTCATCTCTCTTGAGAAGATGATCAAGGGCTGAACCTGGCCATGACAGACGCCTTGCTTGCATTGCCCGCCGACGAAGTCCTGCAAGAAGCCTTGCAGGCTGCCCCGTCGCAAGTGCAGCGCCTGGGTGAATTGCTGGAGCAGGAGTTCCAGGCCCTGCAGCGTCGTGATCTGGCTGCATTCGAGTCCCTGCAGACCGAAAAGAACACCGAACTTGAAAACCTCTCGCGTCTGGCCCAGTGGTGCAGCCAGATGCCAACGGTGCCTGCAGCCTGGCAGGCGTTGCGCGACGCCTTGCTCCAGCGCCGCGAAGAGCACCTGCGCAACATCCAGCTGCTGCAGCGCCAGCTCGAAGCGGTGCGTGGAGCGTTGCAGGCCTTGCATGGCGACTCGGCCGCGCCCACCGACCTTTACGACCGTTCCGGTCACCTGGCGCGGCGATATGGCGCCTGGAGCCATCACCTGGCCTGACGAGTGGCCTTTTTCTCGTCTCCCGGCTGCATGCCCCGCAGCCAGTAAACCCATGACAGGATGACCGCCACAGCGGTGTAAAGCTCCGGCGGAATTTCTTGGTCCAGGTCCACTTTGGCCAGTCGGGCCAGCAGGACAGGGTCTTCGGCGACATGCACGCCGTGTTTGCGGGCTTCCTCAAGAATGCGCTCTGCCAGCTCCTGGTCGCCTCGGGCGCTGACGATGGGGGTTTTACGGTGGCCGTACTCCAGCGCAACCGCTTCTTTCCAGCGCCGGCTCATGTGGCCACATCCACCATGGACCCGCTCACCGGCGGCCCCCAGGGGGTATTGGTCGTGTCCGGGCGACGCCCGTGGATCACCTGCAGGCGTGTCAGCTGCAGACCGGCGCTGTCGAGTTCTTCGGCCAGGCTGGCCGAGCGGGCCTGGGCCCGTTGCGCCACATCCTCGCGGTCCGCCCACATCACCAGATCCACCTGCGAGAGGTCGCTGATCTGGCTTTGCAGCCAGAGGTCTCCCAGTTCGGGACTGGTGGTGTGCAGCTGCAGGGTGAAGCGGCTGGGTGTATCGCCTTCGGGAGGGCGCCAGCTCATGCGCACCTGCACCGGCGGGGTGTCCAGAAAGGGCAGCATCATCGAAATGGCCCATTCCTTGCCGCCTGCCGAGTCACCCGACTGCAGCTGGCGCGATTCGATGTCATCGAGTGCGTCCTGCAACAGGGCACGGGACTCTGGCTGGCTGCCCAGGGCCTTGATCAGGTTGCGCAAGGTGCTTTTGAGGTCCACCAGGCCAGCACCGCGTCCCTGCGCCAGCAGGGCTTCGGTCATCCAGCCGCCTTGCATCAGCAACTGCTGGAGCCGGGCCGGTGTCAGCTGGGCCATGGCCGGGCGCATGCGCATCCAGGTGAGCAGACCGGAGGCCAGTTCCGGGTCGATGTTGCGCACCTGCAGCAGCAGCTGGTCCAGGGTGGCTGGCTGCAGCAGCTGACGCAGGGCTGTCGGATCCGGTGGCCGGTGCATGAGTTGCAGGCTGCGGTCGGGCAGCAGGGGATCGCTGGCTGCGGCCTGGGCTGGTGGCGTGTACGGCCGCAGCAGCACGCTGCCATCGGCCTGCAGTTGCACCCGAAAGAGCAGGGCGTCGCCCCCCTGCAGCCGGTGTGCAGCGGCAAATTCGCGCGGCAGTTCCAGCACGCGACCGCCGGGCAGTTGCAAGGCCCAGCCGGCGCCCTGGGCACCGGGTTTGGCTTGCACCACCTGGCCATTGTCGAGGCCAAGTTCCCGGGCCATGGGCGCAGCCACCATGGGCAGCCGACCCTCGAGGTAAATGGAGCCGGGCCGGGCAGACAGGTGACTGGTTTCGGCGCCCGTGATCATGTCAGGCAACGGTTCAGGGGTAGCGCACCCAGCGCCGCTGCTTGTCGGCGGACGCTGCCGGACCGGAGGTGCTGCGCGCTGCCGCTTCCTCGATTTCCTGTTCCACTTTGACACGCACCAGCTCACCGCTTGCGGGGTAATGCTGCAACAGTACCCGCCTGAGGTCCTCGGTGTTGGGCAGCACCAGGGTGCTGCCGCGCTTGAGCAGGTTGTTGGCTGCGTTCGGAATGGCTCGCGGGTTGAGTTCGGCCAGGGCGCGCCGGAACACCTCGTCCTTGAACGGCCAGCCTGCAAATTGCCTGCGCACCAGCATGTCCAGCGTTTCAGAGCGCTGCACGGTCAGGGTTTCGCGTGCGGGTGCGCTGCTGTTGGCGGTGTGGGTGTGGTCATGCGCAGGCTGGGTCAGCACCTTGAGGGCGGCCGCGGCAGACGCCGTGTTGTCCGCAGCGCTGGCCGCTGCGGCGCCCAGCATGGGCAGGCAGGCCAGCAGGGCGATGAAGGTTGGATGAGCCATGGTGTCGGATGTCCAGTAGGGTTAGAGCGGCATGGCGACCCATTCGCCCTGGGCTGCCAGCGGTGGACCGGCCAGTTGCCGGATGTCGGTGTGACGCTGGCCAATCTGCACGACTTCGGCCAGCACCAGCTGTTCGATGGACCGCGGATCCAGCATGCGGCTGGGCACCCAGCCGGGCTGCATCAGCAGCACGCGGTCACCGGAGCGCAGGCCGCTGCCAGCGCCAGCCAGAAGACGCAGGCTGGCGGGCCCTTCCTTGCTCACCACGAACTGCACGGGTTCGCAGCGCGTGCGTGCATCGAACTCGGCCATCCACTGGCTCAGATCCTGCTGCAGGCGGGCATGCAGCGACTGCAGCGCGACCACAGGGGCTTGCGCCAGGGCCTGCACATCGACCGCGATCGAGAACGACTGGCGCGCCACAGGCTGGAATTCACCTTGCTGGCTCTGCCGTTGCGAAATCTGCACTTCCAGTGCCCAGTGCCACTGCGCCGATGGGTCTTCGAGCCAGCCTGAGGCTGGTGCGGGGGCAGGCCGCAGGGTCAGCGTTGCGAACCAGCGTCGATGGTCCTCGTTGGATGGGCTGAGCAGCGCGCGCAGGTAGGTGCTGGCCGGCGGCGCTGTCCAGGACGCGAGCGTCCAGCGTTCGGAACGCTGGATCCACTGCGACCAGCTGCTGTGCGCCGACGTGAGCATGGCCTGCGCAGCTGCGCGCTGGGGACCGGGCATGCCGCTGTCGAGTCTGACGGCCACCGCCATGGGCAGGCGCCAAGCGCGCGGGGGACTCTCGCACTGTGCAGTCTGTCTTTGGCGCCAGCCCCAGGGCAGTACCTCGGCAGAGACCCTGGCCTTGGGCTCTTCGCCATCGTTCAGATAAGACAGCACGCGCACGCCGCGGATTTCGGCTCGGGATTGGAATTCGTGGCTTTCATGCAGCGCCCCGCGCGCATCGATCCAGGCGGTGGACAGCACCTGGGTGGGGGTGGTGCCCAGAGTGGCCTCGAGCAATGCCTGCCGGATGGCCTGGAGCTGCCGTTCATGCTGAGGGCCGTCGCCCATGGCATTCTGGGCCTGGGCCCAAGCGCCACAGAGCAGGCCCATTCCCAGAAACAGCGCACGCACGCCCGCCCTCAGGCAGCCGAGCGGACGAGACCGGGTTTGCAAGGCACGCTTCATGGGGGCCTCAGCGACGGCGGGCAGACAGCTGGGTCAGGTACAGCGCACGCAAATCGCGCACCACCTGTTGGTCAAGCGAGAGCGTGGTTTCGTAGGTGTCGTCGCCCACGGGCGTGATGCTCACCAGCACGGCCCCGTAGATCACGCCCTCGACCTTGGTGCGGAAGGTGTCGCTCATGACGGTCATGTCGGCCACGGTGGTGCTGGCGTCGAGCTGCTGGCCGTAGACCTGCTCGGTCAGGGCGCGGTAGGCGTCCAGCTTGGAGGCGCGAATCGCCAGCAGGCGCTGCTGGGCCGGGTTTTTGGCGTTCTGCACGCTGATGACCGCATAGCCGGTGGCCACCAGGGTTTCACGCTTCTCCACCAGTGGCTGGATCATGGTCGTGTCCGAAGACACCCCCAAAGGAATACTCTGACAGCCTGCCAGCAAGGCAGACAGGGCGGCGGCGAACAGGACAAGGTGGCGCAGGCTCATGACGTTACTCCGGAAGACCGCGGCGCAGGGGCGCCGGGACAAGATGACTTGTGAGCAGAATCGGCACGAACATCGATCACTTGAGTGTTGTCTGTGAACGACAGCCCGGGACGGCAACACCAGGGGGGTGACGGATAAATCCGGGAACGGTTGTTTTTTTAGAATTATCGGGTTATAAAATTGTAAATTATTGCAAATACCGCACAAACCAAAAAAACAGACAAATCGTCCCCGTCTTCGGGGAACGCATCCTTCCACCCATGAGTTCGCCTGTTTCGACCCAGATCATTGGCCAGAGCCTGTCCACTCAGGCCTTGCGCCAGTTGATCAAGACCATTGCAGCGTCGTCATCCACCGCACTGGTGACTGGCGAGAGCGGCACGGGCAAGGAACTCGTGGCGCAGGCCTTGCACATGCAGGGCCCGCGTGCCGAAGGCCGTTTTGTGCCGATCAACTGTGGCGCCATTCCACGCGAACTGATCGAGAGCGAACTGTTCGGGCACCGCAAGGGCGCATTCACCGGTGCGGTGACCGACCGCATCGGACGCTTCGAGCTGGCCCACGGGGGTACGCTGTTCCTGGACGAGATCGGTGACCTGCCGATGGAGATGCAGGTCAAGCTGCTGCGTGTGCTGCAAGAGCGCTGTATTTTGCCGGTGGGCGCTTCCCGAGAAGTACCGGTGGATGTGCGTGTGGTGGCCGCCACCCACAAGAATCTGGAGCAGGAGGTACAGGCCGGACGGTTCCGCGAAGACCTGTACTACCGCATCAATGTGTTGCCGATCCACACCACGCCTTTGCGTGAGCGGGAGGGCGATCTTGCCGAACTGCTGACTTTTTACGCGCGCAAGCATGCCATGCCGGGCAGCAGACCGATCGTTTTTGCGCCGGACATGCTGGAGATGCTGGCCGCCTACCGCTGGCCAGGCAATGTTCGTGAGCTGTCCAACCTGGTCGATCGCTTTTCCACCCTGTTCCCGGGCCAATCCATCACTTGTTCGCTGGTGCCTTCGTGCATGCTGCCCTCGGGACTGGTGGAACTGCAGACACAACGCCTTGGTCGCCAGCAGCCGGCGCCCTGGCAACCGCAGGGGCCGGTGGTCATCGAGCCTGCCGTGCCCATGCCAGCGGTCCAGCGCCCGGCAGCACAGCCGCAGGCGGTGGGCTTCGACCCGGTGCTGGACGCCATCATGGCCTGTGCTTCCGATACCGATGTGCCCGTGCGCTCGGTGACGGCGCCGGTCGCCGTTCCGGTGGCGGCCGCTTCGGCTTCGAATGACGAGATCAATGCGGTGGAAGAGGCGATTTTTCTGGCACAGGGCATTCAGGCCTTGCCCCCCGAGGGCATTTCGCTCAAGCAGCATTTGGTCAACATCGAACGTGGCCTGATCGAGCAGGCCTTGTCGCGGACCCAGGGCAATGTCTCACGCACGGCCAAACTGCTCCAGTTGCAGCGCACCACGCTGATCGAAAAAATCAACAAGTACGAACTGCGTGCCAGCAGCTGAGTTTTTGCAGACGACATCGTCCGTGCCACGCTATCATGCGGCAAAGGAATGACACTCCATGCAGATCAAAGTTTTCCTCGGTGGCGCTGCAGCAGGCGCATTGCTGATCGGGGCCATCTGGGGCCTGTCATCGGTCATGGCGCCCGATGCAGGACGCGCCAGCACACTGAGCGAGACCCGCAACAACAAGGGCGTGATGGACCTCATCTGCGAGCTTAATCTGGATCTGGACGGCCAGCTGGCGCTGGGCATCACAGGGGCTGAACCACCGCGCATGTCCATGGCGCAGATCGATTTCGACAAGAGCTCCGGCTGGTATCAGGGTCGCATCGCCATTTCCGAAAACCGTGCCGGCAACCTGAGCGTGCAGGGCCAGCGCATGGTGGTCAGTCGGCCAGCCATGTTCCAGCGTTTTGGCGTGATGATCAGCCGCGAGGAGTTCTCGGTCGATCGCAAGACTGGGGCCTTTGTCCAGACACTGACAACCCAGGACGGGCGCACGGTGGCACTGATCAAGGGCACTTGTGCCCAGGTGCACAAGCCTCCCTTCTGATACGTGGCGGGCAGCGGCCGCGAAGAACCGCAGACGAACGCACAAAGGCCATTGCGGCATGCCGCAATGGCCTTTGTGCTTACTGGTTGAGCACCGTGATGCTCACACGGCGGTTGCGCGGGTCGGCCGGGTTGCTGGGCACGTGGGGGGCAGTGTCGGCTACACCCTCGATGCGCGAGAAACGGTTGGGCGAGATGCCGGCCCCTTGCATGATCTGTCGTGTGGAGTCCGCGCGCTCGGTGGACAGGGTCCAGTTGTTGCGCATGCTGTCGGGGGAGAAGCCCAGACTGTCGGTGTGGCCGCGAATGGCGATCTTGTTGGGCATGCCTTTGACCGATTCAGCCACCTCGCGGATCAGGTTGGCCGCGCGGCCGGTCATGTCCGAGGTGCCCAGATTGAACATCGCGAAGTCCGCCTTGTCGACCACTTCGATGCGCAGTCCGTCCTTGTCACGGGTCACCGAGACCTGCTCCTGCAGTCGCTGCAGCTGCTTGTTTTCAGCCAGTTTTTTCTTCAGATCCTTTTCGATCTTGTCGAAGTTTTCCTGGTCCTGTTCGGCTTTGCTGCTGCCCTGGCCGTCCTTGTCGCCTTTGCCTGTCTGACCAGAGGGAGCGTCCTGTGCGGGGCCCTCACGGTTGTTCTCTTCCTTGGACGAACCGTTGTCCGCGCCAGGCCCGCCCTGGGATTGCGGGGTCAGGCGCTCCAGCAGGCCGGTCTGTTTGGCCGAGAAGGGGAAGCCTTCGGGATCAATGATCGAGGTGCCGCCGAACAGGCCGTTGGATCCGGCCAGCTCGCCAAACACGATCTGGCTGTGCGATGCGGGGCGGAAATAGTCGGCCACGCTCTTGCGCTTGTCCTCGTTGCTGGCCCCCAGCAGCCACATGAGCAGAAAGAAGGCCATCATGGCCGTCATCATGTCGGCCAGAGCGATCTTCCAGGCGCCACCATGGGCTCCGCCGTGACCATCCTCGACGATGATTTTGCGGATGATCGGCCGCAGCGCCTCGCTGTCGGGCGCAGCTTCGGGCGCGCCTGCTGCGGGCGCCGCGTCGGCTTTCTTGTCTTCGTCGGCCATCAACCGCCTCGCAGACTGTCAAACACTTCCGAGAAGCTGGGCTGGTTGTGGTGGCTGATGCAGGCACGCGCCGATTCGATGATGACCGGTTGTGCGTGGCCTTTGAGGTTGGAGACGATCATCTGCTTGATGACCTCGAACATCTGGCTGTCCTCGTTGATGATCTGCGTCAGGCGGTTGGCAAACGGCTCGAACATGCCGTAGGCCAGAAACACGCCCATCATCGTGCCCACCAGCGCAGAGCCGATCAGCGCTCCCAGCACCGTGGGTGGCTGGTCGATGGCGCCCATGGTCTTCACCACGCCCAGCACGCAGGCCACGATGCCCAGCGCCGGCAGACCGCCGGCGATGGCGGTCAGCGCAGCCGGGGCCATGAGCTCTTCGTGGTGGTGCACCTTGATGGCGGTTTTCATGGCGTCTTCCACGGCGTCAGGGTCGAGGTTGCCCTGCGAGATGACCATCAGGCGCAGCGGATCACAGATCATCTGGATGATGGAGTGGTCCTTGAGCAACCTGGGAAATTCGCCAAAGATCGGGCTGGAATCGGGGTTTTCGACGTGGGCTTCCAGCGCCACCACGCCTTCTTTTTTCATGACGTTCTGCAGCTTGCCGATCAGCACCATCAGGCCCAGGTAGTCGGCCTGTTTCCACTTGGGGCCGGAGATGCATTTGCCGATGCCGGCCATGGCCGCCTTGAAGACCGGAAAACTGTTGTTGATCAGTGAGGCGCCAATGGCCGCTCCACCGATGATGATGAATTCGAACGGTGCGGCCTTGATGATGGGCGCCATTTTGCCGCCCGCAATGATGTAGCCGCCGAACACGGCACCGAAAACGACTGCCAAACCAACAAAGAAAAACATGATGGCCCTTTGATTACGAAACAATGCACCACAAGCCCACGCACCAACCCAGGCTCCACTGGACCAGAAGGTCGAGCAGGTTGCCCAGAATCAGTACCGGAAGTCCCAGATAAACCAGCAGCCAGAAGATGCCGGCGGTGGTCAATCGGGCGCTGCCTACGTCGTGCCCCATGATCGGGGTGTCCTGACGTTTTGGCCCGCTGTGCGGTGCAGACTGGATTGTCCTTGGATTCGTCATGAAAACGTGAATCTTGAATTGGAACAGCCAAATTTAACTAATATGTTGGCATGAATCTGAGCTGGAATCCCGACGCCGAAGGGGCGTGGACACTTTTTCACAGGGAACACCTGGGCAGCCTGCAGCAAAGCTGGGCTTACGGTCAGGCCCTGCAGCAGTTGGGGGTGGAGGTTCACCGCGCCATGCTGCATGATGGAGAGACACTGATGGGCCTGGCCCAGTTCCAGTGTCGGCGCGTGGCCTTCTACATTGGTCTGGCCTCCTGCAGCCGCGGTCCGGTGTGGGCCGAGCAGGCCACGCCGGCGTGGCGCCAGCAGGCCTTCAGGGCCCTCCAACGCGGCGTGCCGACACGCGCCTGGCGCGCCACCGTGTTTTCGCCCGAGCAGCCCCTGGGCGCGCTGGACGCGCAGGAGGTACGCGGCATGCAGCGTGTCATGACCGGTTATTCCACGGCCATGCTGGACCTGGACCAGACCTTGCCTGCCCTGCGTGCGGGACTGGACGGCAAATGGCGCAACCGTCTGGTACGCGCAGAGGCCATGCCTGGCTTGCAGGTGCATGTGCGTGCCAGCATGAAGGACCTGCAATGGTTGCTCGAACGCGAGAACCTGCAGCGTCAAACACGCGGTTTTCACGCCTTGCCCACCGATTTTGTCCAGGCCTATGTCGGCGCTCATGCCGACCGCACCCGGGCCTTTCTGGTGGCCTCGGCGCTCCAGGGGAAACAGACTCTGGGCAGCATGCTGTTCCTGATCCATGGTGCGGCGGCCACCTACTACATCGGCTGGGCCGACGAAGCCGGGCGTCAGGCAAACATCCATAATCTGCTGCTGTGGAGGGCGATGGCCGCCTTGCAGACGCAGGGGATTCGCCAGCTCGACCTGGGCGGGATCAACACCCGGGCGTTGCCGGGCATCTCGCGCTTCAAGCTGGGCAGTGGTGGCCGTCTGCTCACACTCGCTGGTACCTATTTCTGAGACATCCATGAAACGTTTGGCATTCCTGAGGCATTCGGCCTTTTTCCCACGCCTGGTGCTGCTGGGCGCGGCAGCGACCCTGTGCAGCAGCGCGAGCTGGGCCATGTCCTGGACGAAGCTGGTGGAAACGCAAACCATGACGTTTTATGTGAACCGCAATGCCATTGAGCGCGACGGCGACATCCGCCGCATCTGGGAGATGCAGGACCTCAAGGCTGCGGATCCCGAAGGCGTCATGTCCCGTCGGTACCAGAACGAATACGACTGCAAGGAAAAAATGCACCGCATCGGTCGCATGACCAGCTTTTCCGGCCCCAGGCTGTCTGGCAAGCCGAAATTCGATGTGCCGGAGTGGGGGTACTGGCGCAAGATTCCTCCAGACGGTGTGTTCGTGGTCAGCTACGTGATGCTCTGCGTGCAGTGAGTCCGTCTGCCGGCCTGATCAAGGCTTGGCCGCGGGCAAGACCACCGGCCCTGCAGGTGCCGTGCTCGCTGCTGGCGCCTCGCCTGGTTTGGCGGGTGGCACTCGGGGATACTGCAGCGCCCGTTCCTTGACTGCCGTGGCGTTGTTGTTTTTCTGGAGTGCCTCGAGGTAGCGTTCGCGCTGCAAGGTGACCAGGGCCTCGACATCGCGCTTGAGGCCGTCGACATTGCCCACCGAGCCCTTGAGTGCCTTGACTTCGTTGCCCAGGTTCTGCACGGCACTGGCCTGGCTTTGCAGGCGGCTATTGAGTGCCTGCACCTCGCGTTTGAGGGTGTCGCTGGTGGCCGCTACCTGCTTGGCGGTCTCGCCGGGCACTTTCTGGACCAGGCTTTCCGACTGCTTGAGCTGGGCGTCGATGCGCCCCTCGATCTGGGCTTGCGCCTTGGTCAGTTCGGCCTGTTTTGCCGAGAGTTCCTGCACGCTGCGGTTGATGCCGTCGAGCGACTCCATGCCCGAGTTCAGGTCCACCACCCGTTTGCCCACGGCTTCCATCATGACGTCGAGCTTGTTGATGCGACTGACCATGCGCACGCCCATGATCAGGAAAAACAGCAGACAGACGATCATCACGCCGCCCCCGATGGCCAGCAGCAGGCGGGCCTTTTTGTAGCCGCCATCGGTCATTTCCCTGAACTGTCCGGTGGCCATTTTCATGTCCCGGCTGACCGCCAGTGCGGCTTCTGCCGATCGGCTGGCGATCTCGGCCGAGTCCAGCACGGCTTTCGCCAGCGCCTGGTACTGCTCGTAGGCCCGCTCGTCCACCGTGATGCCTGCGTGTACCGCCGCGGCGGGCGCAGGCTGGTGGCCAGGGCTGGCGCCAGACGGGGCGGTTGCAGAGGGTTGATCGGCGGCGGGTTCGGGGCTGCCCGAGAGCAGGGGATCGCTCACGAAGGCGTCAGGCCGGGTTGCATCGGGCGATGCGCCGTCAGCGGCGGCGGGGGGGGTGTTCTCGCTCATGGCTGAAGACCTTTCAAACGGACGGGTGACTGAAGGCGCTGCAGCTGTTCTGCCAGCCGGGCGTTCTGCTCTTGCAAGGCGCCCAGACGCTGCATGACGGCACTGCCGTCTTCCCACAGACGGTCTGCCGGTATGCGAGCGGGCAGCTTTGGTGGAGTGGCTTTGCGAGCCGCAGTGGCGCCTTGCTTGCGCGGTGTGTTGTTTTTTGCGCTGCTTTCGGCGGCTGTGGGCTTGGCCCTTTGGCGTGCCGTGGGCGCCGGTCCCTTCATTTCCAGCGGTTCGGCAAGCTCCGACTTCTGGCTTTGAGCCAGTTGCGGGTCATTGCCGATCCTGACCTCATGCGGCCGGTCATTGCGTATGAGTGTTTTGCGTGCCATCGGGGGCCTTCCTGGTCGGAACAGAGGGGGCTAGGCTGCTTTGCAGGGACTGGATGGAGCGCACCCAGCTGTTGCCTGGCAGGTCCTTGCGGGCGATCCGGTCCTGCGCCCTGGTGCTGGATTCGAAGGGTTCGGAGACGACCACGAAATGGGCCAGCGACTCACCTGGCCGGAAAGCAGCCACGATCCGTGCATCGCGCAGGGCGGGGTAGGCCTGGGTCAACTGCAGGGCCTTGTTGTAGGTGGATGCGCTGCCGTACTGGATCAGGTAGCCAGGCAGCGGCAGGGTGCGGACCCACGCCTGACCTTCGGCTGCCGGGTCAGGAATGTCATCGGGCACCGCCGGGGGGGGGGCAGCCGTCACGGACGTCACGGGGGTCTGTGCGGCGAGCGCACCGGGCGCGGTGTCGCCGGCGCTTTTCTCGGCCACCACGGCTCGCCCTTTGCCCTTGAGGCCGAAGGAAGCCGGTTGTATCCACATCATCAGCAGCACGGACAAGGCCAGTGCGCCGACGCCAGCCCCCAGCAGGGGCCCGCGTCGACGCAGCTGTTCGAGCAGCTGGTCCGGACGAGGGCCTGGCTTCAGGAACAGGCTTTTCGGCAGCTGCCAGTCAGGCCAGCGCCATTGCGGCAATTGCAGCAGGCGAGGGCGCTGCACCGATTCCACGGGGACGGGCAAGGGCGGGGGAGCGCTCGGTGTCTCGGCCTCCACCACTGGTGCCATGGCCGACCGGGTTGGCGACGGGGGCCTCAGTTTGCCCATCCGCCGCAGCAGCAAAGTCATGGCCTCGCTATGGCCTTCATGGCTGGCGAGCTCGAGGGCCGCCTGCACCTGCTCGTCCGAGGGGCCTTCGATGTCCCATCGCAACAATTTCCGGCCGAAGGCCGAGAGGGCCTCCTGACTGGGTGCAGGGCCGTTCATCAACAGCACCGCACGGATGTTGGCGCCCGGAAAATTCTGGATCAGCCGTGCCAGCAGCTGCAATTCCTGGTCCGGCAGTTGCTGGGCGTCGTGCACCAGCCACAGCTGGCCACAAGAGACTTCGTTCTTGCTGCGGGTGGCCTCGCGGACTGACTGGTTGGCCAGGGCCGCGTTGAACCGGCTGATCAGGGATTCTGTGTTGGCCGGGAAGTAAACCTCCACGGCCATCTCGGGGCTTGCGCTGCGCAGCCGTTGCAGCAGGATCTGGGCGTAGTGGTCCAGCAGTGCGTCGTGTACGCAGGACAGCGCGAGGCTCAGACCTTCATGGGCCAGTGCGTTGACACAGCCATCGATGCGCATGCGATCGGCCGTGCGGAAAAAGAGCTCGCCGGGGCTGTGCTCCTGAGAGTCTATGCGGATGTTCATGCCGAGGCTCTGGCGGTGGTGACCCGTTGACCATCTGCGTCAAACAGCATGGACTCGGGCAATTGGACACGGGGTTTGGCCCGGCCAGCCTGGCCGGGCATCTTGGCTTCCAGGCTGAACACGTAGGCGATCACCTGGGCGACGGCATGATAAAGCTCTTCCGGGACCTGCTGCTCCAGGTCGGTCGTGAAGTACAGGGCACGGGCCAGCGGCGGTGCTTCGAAAATGTGGATGCCGTGTGTGCCGGCTTCCTCGCGGATGCGTGCGGCCATGTGGTCCGTGCCCTTGGCCACCAGCACCGGGGCGCCATCGCCCGAAGGGTCGTACTCGAGCGCCACGGCAAAGTGTTCCGGGTTGGTGATGACCACATCGGCATCCTTGATGCGCTGCATCATGCGGGCATTGGCCATTTCCCGCTGGCGTCGCCGGATCTGCGCCTTGACTTCGGGGCGGCCTTCCATGTCCTTGAATTCGTCCTTGATTTCCTGCTTGGTCATGCGCATGCGCTTGGTGAAGGCGTACTTCTGGTAAGGCACATCGATCATGGCGATGACCACCAGGCTCAGAGCGATCCACAGGGCCGATTGCGCAATCATGCCCCCCGCTGTCTGCAAGGCTGGCTCCAGTCCCATGCGGCCGAGCTGGATCAGCGTGTCCAGATTGCTCATGACCGACAGCCATAGCACGACTGTGACCAGCGTGAACTTGAGCAAGGCCTTGGACAGTTCCACCAGCGCATGTGTGCCGAACATGCGCTTGAGCCCAGCCATGGGGTTGAGTTTGGAGGCCTTGGGCGCAGCCGCCTTCAGCGAGAACAGATAACCTCCGGTCAGTCCGGCCGCGAGCACCGCGGCCAGCAAGGTGAAGATCAGGATGGGCAGGATCAGGATGAAGCCCTCGCCCAGTTGGCCACCAAACAGCGCAGGCAGCAATTGCGGGCGGTCGAGCGTCTTGCGGTCAAAGACAAAACCATTGGCGAAGATGGCGCTGAGGTGGCTGACCATCCAGCCCCCGAGCATCAGGATGATGGCCAGACTGCCGATCACGATGGCGGCCGCAGGCAGCTCGATGGAACGGGCGACCTGACCGTCTTCGCGGGCCTTGCTCAGGCGCCGCGCGGTGGGTTGTTCTGTCCGATCCTGTTCATCTGACATGGGGCACTCCAGTCAGGTCACGCAATACGCCAAAGCCCTGGGTCCAGAGCCAGTCGATCCGGCCTCCGATGGCGTCCATTGACAGGATCAGGATCATGAAACCGGCCAGCACCATGGCCGGGAAACCCACGGCAAAAATGTTCAGGCTGGGAGCGGCGCGGGTCACGATGCCCAGGCCCACGTTGATGAACAGCAGAAATACCAGTACCGGCAGAGCCATCAGCAAGGCCCCCAGAAACATCATGGAACTCCATTGCACCATGCGTCCGAGCACCGCCTGGTTGAGGAAGGAGGTGCCGATCGGCAGGGTATGGAAGGACTCGGAGACCAGTCCCAACAGGATGGCATGACCGCCGAAACCCACGAACACAAGACTGGCCAGGATCAGCAGAAATTGCGAGAGCACCGGCACGTTGCCCAGGGAGGGGTCGATCATGTTGGCCATCGACAAGCCCATGGACGAGGAAATGCTCTGGCCGGCGACCACCACAGCAGCCACCACGATCTGCAGTACCAGTCCCATGATGGAGCCGATGGCGACCTGGTTGAAGACCTGCAGCAAGCCTTCGGCACTGACCGGATCGAGCAGGGGCCAGCGGTGCAGAGGATAGATTAGCCAGGTCAGCACCATGGCCATCAGGATGCGCAGGCGCAGGTTGAAGGCGTTCTGCGCCAGGATCGGGGCCGTCAGCATCAGGGCCGAAATGCGCAGCATCGGCCACATGAAGGCGTAAAACCTTTCAATGATGTCGGCTGCGAGCAGGTTGAGCATGACGGCAGAGGGCGCAGGGTCAGCTGAAGAGGGTCGGGATGCGCTGGAAGATCGCGCGTGTGAAGTCCACCAGCGTGACCAGCTGCCAGCTGCCAAAGACCAGCAAGGCCAGCGCCAGCGCCAGCAGCTTGGGAATGAAGCTCAGCGTCATTTCGTTGATCGAGGTGGCGGCCTGGATCACGCCAATCAGCACACCCACGATCAGCGCAATCAGCAGCAGCGGGGCGCTCACCAGAACGGCGGTCCAGAGGGCGTGGCGGGCCAGGTCGATGACCATTGAGGTGTCCATGGCGTTTGCTCCTAGGGCATGGCAAAACTCGATGCCAGTGAACCCATGATGAGGCTCCAGCCGTCCACCAGGACGAACAGCATCAGCTTGAAAGGCATCGAGATCATCATCGGCGACAGCATCATCATGCCCATGGACATGAGCACGCTCGAGACGATCAGATCGATGACGACGAAAGGGATGTAGATCAGAAAACCGATGGTGAATGCGCTCTTGAGCTCGGAAGTCAGGAAAGCAGGCACCAGCGTGGTGAAAGGCACGTCCTGGGCGCTGGCCACCGGTTTGTTGCGGGCGATTTCCATGAACATGGCGATGTCGTCCTCACGCGTCTGGTTGAGCATGAAGGCGCGGATGGGCTTCTCGGCCAGGGCCAGTGCCTTGTCGAAGGACATACCCTGGTTCATGTAAGGGGCCAGGGCGTTGGTGTAGACGTCGCCCAGTACCGGCGACATGACGAACAGCGTCAGGAACAGGGCCAGACCCACGATCACCATGTTGGGTGGTGTCTGCCCGGTGCCGAGTGCCTGGCGCAGGATGGACAGCACGATCACGATGCGCACAAAGGCGGTCATCATCAGCAGCAGCGAAGGCAGCAGCGTCAGCGTGGTCATCAAGGCCAGCAGCTGCAGGTTCAGGCTGTATTGCGTTCCGCGTGCGGTCTGGCTTGCGGTGATGCCCGGCAGGTCGGGAGCGGCCATGGCCAGCGCCGGCACCAGGGCGCAGGCGAGCACAGCCAGTGGAAGCAGGAGGCGACGGTACTTCATGTCGTCAGGCCCGGGTGTCCATGTGCACGCCGACGCGCGGCGTGGGGACATTGAGGGCGGTGATGGACTGGACCGTGATCCCCAGCAGCACATCCTGGCCATCCAGCTGGACCAGCGCGATTTTCTGCCGTGGACCGACGGAGAGGGTTTCAACAATTTTGAGGCGGGTGTCGCTGCGTCCGCGTGCACCCACGGCGCCCGATTGCAGCTTGCGCAGCGCCCACAGGCTGCCCAACAGCAGGGCGATCACCAGGGCAAAGCTCAGCAGGTACTGCAGCCAGTCGAAGAAGCCATTGTTCATGGGGGCGGTCCGCGCAGGAGGTCAAAGGTTGTCCAGGCGCTCGGAGGCAGGCACCACACGGGTCAATCGGATGCCATAGCGGTCATTGACCAGCACCACTTCACCCTGGGCCACCACGGTGTTGTTCACCAGCAGGTCCAGGGGCTCGCCTGCGATGCGATCGAGCTCGACCACGCTGCCTTGTGTCAGGCGCAGCAGGTCGCGGATCTTGATGACGGCGCGACCAACTTCGATCGAGAGCGTGACCGGGATGTTTTGCAGCACATCGGGGTGGATCTGTCCGTTTGGATCGGCGCTGGCGCCGGTTTCTGGAGAGTTGAGTTCAGTCATGGGGGGACTCCTGTCGGCTCAGTTCGGTGCCGAATGGGGGGCAATGGGGGCGGGGCCGATGCTGTCGACGATCTTGACCGCCACCTGGCTGCCCATGGCGCCGATTTCCACATCGAATACCGGGATGTCGCGGATCATGGCCCGGGCATGTTCGGGCTTCTTGAAAGGCAGAACGTCGCCGGGCTGCATGTTCTGGAGCTGGTGCAGCGAAATATGCAGCTTGCCCAGCATGACCTGCAGTTCCAGTTCGGCATCCCGTGTGGCTTCTGCCAGCTGCTGGCGCCAGACCTTGTCCGATTCCTCGTCGCCGTCGCCCGTCTGCACACGGCTGCGCAAGAGGTCGCGCACCGGCTTGAGGGCCACGTAAGGGATGACCATGTCGACAAAGCCCGAGCCTTGCGCAGTCACATCCGACTCGAAACGGGAGAGAACGACCAGGTCGTTTTCGTCTGCAATCTGGGCGAACTGGGGGTTGATTTCGGAGCTCACATGCTCGAAATCCACTGGCGTGATCGGTGCCCAGGCTTCCTTGAGGGAACGGAAGAACACCTGCAGGATGATCTTGATGATGCGCGTTTCCGTGGGCGTGAACAGCCGGCCTGGTGGCAGCTGGCCGACGCCGCGACCGAAGCCGCCAAAGAAACTGTCGAGGGAGCTGAACACCACGGTCGGCTCGATCACAACCATGGCATAGCCGCGCAGGGGGGCCATGCGCACGATGTTGACCGACAGCGGCGCTCGCAGGTCCTTGATGTAGTCGCCAAAGCGCACGATCTGCGCTCGGGTGGGGTTGATGCGCGGGCTGGTGCGCAGCACTTCGAGCATGCCCAGGCGGAACAGGCGTATGAAGCGCTCGTTGATCATGTCCAGGGACATGACGTTGATGCCCAGGCTGCTGTCCTCGGACGTCAGGTCGTGCTTGCGGACATTGACCTCGACGTTGTAGCCCGTGTCCACGGCGAGGCTGCCGCTGTCCACGGCAGCGGACAGGGCGGCGAGTTCCTCGGGACTGAGCAGGGGTTGGATTTCAGCCATGGCGCGTCAGATTCAGCTTCACTGGACCACGAAACTGGTGAAGAACACCTCTTCGATGCCGCCAAAATCTTCGTACTTGGTCAGCACGGCGTTCAATTCGTCACGGATCTTGGCCGCCAGGTTCTTGCGGAACTCGGGTGTGGACAAATCGGCTTCGGTGCCCTGGCGCATGACGTCCAGCGCAGCCGAGCGCAAGGCTGCCTCGTGCTTTTTCACGTTCTTGAAGACGCGATCGTCGTAGTGGGTCATGATCGACAGGCTGACCTGGATGACCTTGCGGGTGCCCGTCAGGTTGGAAACCAGGGGTTTTTCCAGGTCCAGATAACTGTTTTCGAAGCGGGTGAGCTGAGGGGTTTCCTTGGCCACCTTCTGCGGGCCGGACGCCCCTTCCTTGGGTTCGCTGCCCTGGGACTGGGCCTCCAGCTCGGCCAGGCGTCTTTCCATCTCGTGGATGTCCTTGCGATCAAAGAAGCCTGTGAGGAACATGGTGCCCACCACCGTGCCGGCCAGCAGCACGATGGCCGCCACCGCAATGATGATGATCTTCACCAGAGGTGATTTCTTTTTGCCTTCTTCTTCGACGACTTCGTCAGCCATGATGCGATTCCTTTGGGGTTAAACCATCACGTCCCAACCGTCAGGGCGGTGGGGGCGGGGGGGTGATCCTTCGGACTGGGGGGTGTTTGCCACAGCCTCCGCAGAGGCAGCTTTTGTTGCAGACGGCCCTTGTCCGGGTGTCGGATTCCCGCCATTTTGTCGGTTTTGTCCGGTTCTGACATCAAGGTTAGCAACATCCATGCCCATTTGACTCAAGGCTTCCTTGAGCCGGGCAAGTCCGTCTTGCAGCAGCTCGCGGGTGGCGGCCTGCGGGGCCATGAAACTGGCGTCGAGTTCGCCGGCACGCAGGCGCATTTCCACCTCGATGTGGCCGAGGTGGGCCGGCTTGAGCATCAGGCGCAGGCTCCAGTGTCCCCGTTCGATTTCGCGGATCATCCGTTCCCCAATCGCATCGGCCATTTTTTCGCTCAGCATCTGGGCGTGCTCGCTGGCGAGCGGGTTGGCCACGCCGGTGTTGAGGTGGTGGCGCTCGGGGCTGGCCACGCCCTGGCGAGCCACTGCGGGCAGATCTGCCGGGGTGGTGAGGGCAGCGGAACCCCGGAGCTCATCTGCGGCGTCCGGCGGCAAGGCTGTAGACAACGGGCGGATCACGTCGCCGAGGTCGCTCAGGTCAATCTCGGACTCGGTCCAGTCGGCCTCCTGGGGCAACACGAATGTTGCGGCGTCCGCTGCCCGGTTCAGGCTGGTTTTGGTGCCCAGGGCCTGGGTCCAGCGAGCGGGGCCTGTCCAGTTACCGTAGACGGGGTCTGGCGTGGTGGCTTGTGCCTGTTGCTGGGGGCTGGCAGGTTTGCCTGCCAGCGCTTCTTGCCATGCGACCAGGCCACCGGCCCATGCGGTCGGCAAAGCATCGGGTGCGGCTTCGTTTGCGCCGTTGCTTGGCTGGGCATGGCCAGGCGGGTTGCCCAAGGCCTGGATCGCATTGGCGGTTGCACCCTGCAGAGTGGGGGGCAAGGTCAACGCCTGGCCGGTGCCGGACGGTGTGTTGGTCAATGCGGAGGGTGCCGCTGTTTGCGCAAGCTCTTGCACGCCCTCTGGGGGCTCTCCCAGTAGCACTGCGATCGCATCGGGGTCCATGCCCTGTGCGCGTGCGAAAGCCGCCAGACTGGCGGTGTCCGGTGCCGGTGTGCTGGCGGTGATCACCTGTAAATCGGCACCCGTGCTGACTTGTTTGATGGTCAGTCCCTCTGGCCAGTTCGGCATGGGCATGCCGGGCGCAAGCCAGACCATTTCCGTACCCGGTGCACCAGCGGTCTCTGTCTGGCGCTCGGGGCCGGAGGGTGGACTCAACGCAGCACTTGGCGTGACCGGCAGGCCTGAGCCGCTCACAGGCCCAGCCTCTCCTTGCAGCCCGAGTTGCTCGAATGCGCTGGACATCCATTGTCCAAAGCCGGGCACGCCCGGTTGGGCGGGCTCGTTGCCCGTGGGGGTGGAAAAGGGGCTGGCTTCCTTGCCTGCGGCGCCGGAGGCTCCAAGGTCGATGGTGATCAGGTTCATGGCTTTTCTCAGGGTGGCACAGGCGGTCAGCGGAAAAATCTTGCCGCTTCAAGGCCTTGCAGCTGCAGGTCTGCAAATCCCGCGCCAGCTTTTGCTTGCCGGTGGTGTGCCGGCGTCGCGCGCTGCGACAGGTTTTGTCGGTGGTCATGGCATGCCGTTTGCTTGCTTCCCCTGCGGATGGCTTGGAATGTTCCCAAGTCCTTGATTTAAAAGAAATTTTTTCCAAACATGAGCGTGATGAGTCTGTCAACAATTCGACAGAGCCTGGGTCGTTATGACTTCACCGGCCTGGGCATTCCTGCCCTGGTGCTGGTCATCATGGCCATGCTGGTGGTGCCGCTGCCGCCGCTGCTGCTCGATGTGCTGTTCACCTTCAACATCCTGGTCGGGCTGGTGGTCATCATGATTGCCATCAACACCCGCAAGCCGCTGGATTTCTCCTCCTTCCCCTCGGTGCTGCTGTTTGCCACCATGCTGCGGCTGGCCTTGAACGTGGCATCGACCCGGGTGGTGCTGGTCAATGGCCACCAGGGCCACGAGGCGGCTGGTAAGGTCATCGCCGCTTTTGGTGAATTCGTGATTTCCGGGAATTTTGTTGTCGGATTCATTATTTTTGTGATTCTCACCATCATCAATTTCGTGGTGGTGACCAAGGGTGCAGGCCGTGTTTCGGAGGTGAACGCGCGTTTCACCCTGGACGCCATGCCCGGCAAGCAGATGTCGATTGACGCCGACCTCAACGCCGGTGTGATCGACCAGGCCACCGCCAAAAAGCGCAGAGAGGAACTGTCGCAGGAGTCGGACTTTTTTGGTTCGATGGACGGTGCCTCCAAATTCGTCAGCGGTGACGCCCTGGCCGGCATCCTGATCCTGTTGATCAACCTGGTTGGCGGTCTGGCCATCGGCATGGGGCAGCACAACATGCCCTTTGCCGATGCTGGTCGCTCCTATGTCCTCCTGACCATCGGTGATGGCCTGGTGGCCCAGATCCCGGCCTTGTTCCTGTCGCTGGCAACCGCCATCATCGTGACGCGGGTGACCACGTCCGAGTCCATGACCGAGCAGGCCTCCAGCCAGCTCTCCAATCCGCCGGCCTTGTTCATTGCAGCCGGCATTCTGACCGTGATGGGCATGGTGCCGGGCATGCCGCACCTGGTCTTTTTGCTGCTGGCGGCCTGCACCGCAGGTCTGGGCTTCATGGCCTTGCGTCGGCAGATCGAGATGGAAAAGGACCCTGCCGCCGAGGCGTCTGCTGCGCCCGAGGCACCCAAGGAACTGGACTGGGACGATGTGGAGCAGGTGGACCTGATTGGCCTGGAGATCGGCTACGGCCTGATTCCCCTGGTCAACCCGGAGTCTGGCGGGCAGCTGATGACCCGCGTCAAGGGGGTGCGCAAGAAACTGTCGGCCGAACTGGGTTTCCTGGTTCAGCCCGTGCGCATCCGCGATGCCCTCAACCTGGAGCCTGACAGCTACCAGATCCTGCTCAATGGCGTGGTGCGTGGCCGCGGTGAAGTGCGGGTCGGGCGTGAACTGGCCATCAATCCCGGCAAGGTCTACGGTCGGATCGAGGGGCAACCCACCCGCGAGCCCGCTTTTGGCCTGGAGGCCGTGTGGATCGAACCGCTGGTGCGTGACCAGGCCCGTGCGCTGGGCTACACCGTGGTGGATCCCAGCACGGCGATTGCCACACACCTCAACAAGGTGCTGCGCGACAACGCCAGCGAGCTGCTGAGCCACGACGAAGCCCAGAAACTGCTGGACAAGCTGGCCGCCAAATCGCCCAAGCTGGTCGAAGAGTTGGTCCCCGGCAAACTCTCCCTGGGCGTGGTGACACGCACGTTGCAAAACCTGCTGCAGGAGGGGGTGCCGATCCGCGACATGCGCACCGTGGTCGAAGCCCTGACAGAAGCCAGCGCCCGCACGCAGGATCCGGAGCAGCTGACTGGCTTGATCCGTCCCAAGCTTGGCCGCATGATCGTGCAGAGCCTTCTGGAAAACCGCGACACCCTCTCGGTGATGACCCTGGATCCTCAGCTCGAGCAGTTGCTGCACAACGTCCTGCAGCAAAACGGTGGCAACACCGGCATGGTGCTTGAGCCCGGACTGGCCGACAGCCTCTTCAGTGCCTTGCGCGAGAGCGCCAAGGAAATGGAAGAACAGGGCTTGCCGGCAGTGCTGGTGGTTTCTCCCGGCATCCGTGCCTGGATGTCCCGCACCGTCCGCTACCGCGTGACCGATCTGACCGTGATGTCCTACAGCGAAATTCCGGACGACCAGGCCGTCAAGGTGGTCTCCACCGTGCAAGCCGGTCCCCGCAACATCAATACAGCACCCAAAGGCTGATGAACCATGGAACTCAAACGCATCCTTGCGCGTGACAGCCGCGCCGCCAATGAAAAAGCCCTTCAGCTGTATGGGCCGGATGTGCTGGTCATCTCCAGCCAGCGTGTGGACAACCAGACCGAGCTGATCGTGGCGATCGACACGACCGAGGGCCGCAACGAAGCTGATGCACCCAAGACGGCATCGCCTGTGGTGGCCGCCGCCGATCAGGACCGCTTTGTCGCCTTCTCCGATGTGTTCAAGGTCAACATGGCGCCGCCCGCCGCAGAGCCCCAGCCGGCAGAAGATGTGTATGAGCCCGCTGCCCAAAGGCTCGCGGCCACGACACAGGCCGTTCGCCAGGACGCCCCCGCGTCGGTGCAGTCCGTTGCGCAAGCGGTGTCGCCGCCAAACCTCGAAAACGATACAGATGCGGAAAGCCTGCGCCGCAGCAAGGACACCGTTGAGCTGCTGCGCCTGGAAATCGCCGCCCTGCGCCAGGAGTTCAACCTCAACCGTCAGGTGGCCATGTGGCAATCGGGCCAAGGTTTGAGCCCGGAGCTCACCGGCTGGTTTGCCCACATGCAGGAGCTGGGCGTGCCCGCCAGCCTGCGCACATTGATGGCCGATGCAGTCAAGGACTGCGAAACCGTGTCGCTGGCCTGGCCGCTGGTGCACCAGGTCCTGACACAGGCGGTGCAGCGTCGCAAGGTGACCAGTCCCGTCAAGGGCATTCACGCCGTGGTGGGCCCATCGGGCGCCGGCAAGACCCTCATGGTGGCTCGCATGGTACAGGCGGCTGTCAGCCAGATTCCCGCCGAGGAAATGGCCATCATCAGCTTCTCGGACACCAAGGCGGGTGCCTGGAGCCAGTTGCAGGTGCTGGCGGCCCAGTCGGGCATCGGTTGCTACCGGGCAGGCGATGTGTCCACCCTGGAGGTCCTGCTGGGCGAGCTCTCTCACCTCAAGGCCATCTGGATCGACACCCCGGGCAGCGATTTCCTGCAGCACGCGGCCAAACTGCAAGGCCTGGGCACGGCCATCCATCTCCATGCGGTGCTTGCACTCGATGCTACAGTCACCAATGTGCGAAAAATTTTCGATGCGTCCGAGCTGAGCTGGAAGTCGATCATGCTGACCAAGCTGGATGAGGCGGCCCACCCCTGGCATGTCCTGCGGGCCCTGTGCGACAGCAGCCTGCCTGTCACGGCCGTGGCCGCCAGCCACCTGGCGGGTGTGGCGCCTCAGCCGTTCGAGGCAGGGGCCCTGGTCGACCTGGCCTTGCGCGGACTTCAGCCTGAGGGCCTGAGCATCGAGGTGCCGCTCAAGAAAACAACACGTCGCAGGACGACGGCTGCCAAAACGAAGGTCCTCCATGGATAAAAGCATGCCTACCCAGGTGATCGGGGTGGCCAGTGGCAAGGGCGGTGCGGGCAAAACCACCGTATCGATCAACCTGGCAGTGGCGCTGGCCCAGCGTGGCCACAGCGTCATGCTGCTTGATGCCGATCTGGGCATGGCCAACGCGCAAATTGCGCTGGGAGCCCATGCTCCTTACAACATCGGCCATGTGCTGCGGGGTGACAAGACCCTTGAAGAAGTGATTGTGACAACCTCCCAGCAGGTGCGTCTGGTCCCGGGGGCATCTGGTCTGCGCGACATCGCGGCCCTTGACACCGTCCAGATCGCCAGCATGGTGCATGCATTTGACACCCTGCAGGAGCCCGTGGATTACCTGGTGGTGGATGTCGCCGCAGGCATCTCTCCAGCGGTGCTGGAATTCATGGCCGCCTGCCAGCGGCGCTTTGTCGTGGTGTGCGACCAGCCGTCCTCGATTGCCGACGCCTATGGACTGATCAAGGTCATGACCACCGAGCAGGGCCTCGATGAAATCTACCTGATTCCCAACATGGTCAACGACGCCCAGCAGGGCAAGCAGCTCTACAGGCGCATGAATGACGTCTGCAACCGCTTTCTGGGGGTGTCGATCCGCTATGCCCATGCGATCGAGGCCGACGAAATGGTCCTGCAGTCGCTGCGCAAATACAAATCCGTGCTGGAACATGCCCCGGGTTGCGCGGCTTCGCGTGACTTCCGCCTGCTGGCAGAGGAAATCGACCAGTTGCCGCCCATTGAGCAGGCTTCCGGGCGCATCCAGTTCTTCATGGGGCGCATGCTCCATCCCGGCCATTGACAAGAGGTGTCGCGTGGCCAGTCAAGTCTCTCTCTACGAACAGGTCGATAACCGGCACGAGTCGCTGATCATGGACCACATGGCCATGGTCAGACGTGTGGCGATCCACCTGAAGGCGCGCATTCCACCTTTCATGGAGCTCGATGAACTGATCCAGGTTGGCATGGTGGGCTTGATCGAGGCGGCCCGCTCGTTTGACCCGACCAGGGGGCACGGTTTCGAAAACTACGCCCTGAGCCGCGTGCGTGGCGCCATCCTCGACGAAGTCCGTCGGCAGTCTTTTCTGCCCCGTTCTGCCGTGGCCTTCAACAAGAATGAAAACGAAGCCGTGCATGCGCTCGGCGCAGAACTGGGACGCACACCGACCCAGGCCGAACTGGCTGAATTCATGGGCAAGGACCTGGAAGACTTTCAGCGTGAACGCGGCCAGGCCAAGCGCTTCGAGACTTTCTCCATGGAAGTTGTCAATGACGAGGTCATGAGCATGCCCGCAGACGCCATGCAGCAACCGGAAGTCATGGTGGAAGAGGCCCAGTTCATGCAAGCGGTGGTCCAGGCGATCGAGCATTTGCCCGAACGAGAGCGCTTGGTCATGTCGCTATACTACGTCGAGGAACTCAACCTCAAGGAGATCGGTGAAGTTCTGGGTGTCAGCGAATCCAGGGTCAGCCAGATTCTGTCGACGGTGGTCAAAAAGCTGCGGCAACAGCTGCAGATCACCTGAGCTTCACCTGTGTATCTGACCATGTTCAGCCACCAGCCACCCCCATCCGCAGCCCGGACGGCCTCTGGCGGCTGCCCGGTGCTTCGGCTCACCCATCGGCCGGCTTGCTTCTGCCTCAAACCGGAGGCCTGACATGGACGCCCTGGTCGCCGCATTCCTGGCCATTGGCTTGCTGGTGGTCATTGTCCTGATCGTTTACCTGATCGACCGCATCAACGGCATCGAAAGGGAGACCCGGCGGGTGGCCCAGTCGGTGGTGGCCGCAGCCCCCGTGAACCAGGAGCCTTTTGGCGGCCTTTCAGGCAAGAAGCTCTGGGATGCGCTGTGTGGCAGACCGCCTGAAGGCACCAGCGAGCACACGCTGCAGGAATGGCGTGAACGCTTCGAGGTGGTGTTGCACAAGCACATCCAGTCGCTCTTTGAAGAAGGGACAAAAGACGCCCGCCGGGGCTTGTCTGGTGAGCCCCCCAACACACGCACAATCCGCACCGCCAGGCTCACCGTCGAGTCCTGGATGCCGGCGCCGCAAGCCAACACGCTGTACAAGTGCGGCATGGACTCCGTGCAGCTGCCGGCGAACGAACTCGCGCCTGTGCGGGCAGCCCTGGACGAGGCGGGGCAGCAGCTTTTTTCGAAGGTCTTGATCGACCTCAAAGAGCCGCTCTCGCGCAGCCTCATGCCACCGGAGCCTGGGCCGGCGCAAGGCGCTGGCGCTCCCGGATTGGCGTTGCCCGATCAGACCACCTGATGGCAGACGCCATTTTTTGATGGCGCGGGGCTCAAGTTTTCCCGGACTCCTCCGAATCACTGGGTACAAAGCAGTTGAGGAGTTTGAATCCATGCGTGCCTTCACACGAGCAGCCCAGAGTTACGGTTCCGTCCAGTTGGTGACAGGTGTCGCCACGGCAGACAATGTCCAGCTGATCCAGATGCTGTTCGACGGTCTTGCCGAAAGCCTGGCCGCCGCTCGTGGCCACATTGAAAACGGCAGCATCGAAGAAAAGTCCAAAGCCCTGGCCCGCGCCGGCAGGATCGTGGTCGGCCTGCAAGGTGCGCTGGATTTTGAGCGCGGTGGCGAACTCGCTCACAACCTCAACGATCTCTATGGCTACATGACCCGCCGCATTCTGCATGTCAACGCCTTCAACGACCTGGAAGCGCTTGCCGAGATCGCCAGCCTGGTTCGCGACATTTCGAGCGCATGGCAAGCACTGCCCAGCCTGCTTGCGCAGAGCAACCGGACAGCCCAGTACGCCAACTGAGCCGCTCGCCTTTGGCATCCGGCGCCTGGCTTGCGCCCGGTGACATTCGAAGACCATTGCTGTTGCAATGGTCTTTTGCTTTGGATCTGCAGCGCCCGCGAGACTGACTTCAGTCCTGCCATGCCACCAGCCATGTGTGATCCGAAAAACAAAAAGGCCCGCATGAATGCGGGCCAGATCTTTGGTATTTTGGCTCCCCGACCTGGGCTCGAACCAGGGACCTACGGATTAACAGTCCGGCGCTCTACCGACTGAGCTATCGGGGAATAGCCTTG